>Ga0302320_10008171_pt1 | contig 22829 bp, 21 predicted proteins | sample Bog_T0_3_FD_202130 | JGI IMG/M metagenome (GOLD analysis project Ga0302320, IMG submission 202130) | Peat permafrost microbial communities from Stordalen Mire near Abisko, Sweden - Bog_T0_3 | ecosystem: Environmental > Terrestrial > Soil > Wetlands > Peat | place: Sweden: Abisko, Stordalen Mire... | reverse complement strand
GTGAGTGAATTGCCAGACGGCCAGCACCGTCCACGTAAATGAAAGCGCTACCGAGCCCACGCAGCAGGCGTTCACCAGCTTGTTCGCCAACCGCCGTCCAAACAGCAGCATGAGTGCCGCGCCGGCACCCGGCAACAGCGGTACGATCCAGATGTTATTAAGAAAAAACATTTCAGCTCTCTGCCTTCGTCCGGTTCGTTGTGCCGCTTACCATTTCAGTAGATCCACTTCATCCATATTCACCGTCGCGCGGTTGCGGAAGAAGGCGATCAGGATTCCCAGGCCAACCGCCGCTTCCGCGGCAGCGTCTGCTGCGATGAAAAGAGCGAAGACCTGCCCATGCAGTCCGTACAAGCGAGAGAATGCGACGAGATTCAGGTTCACGGAACTCAACATCAGTTCGATGGACATGAAAATTATGACCACGTTGCGACGGGTGATGACGCCAACCATTCCAATCAGGAAGAGCACGCCGCCCACCACCAGGTAGTGCAAAGTTCCAATTTCAAACATTCTCACACTCTCCGCTTCGCCATCACCACGGCGCCGACCACCGCCACCAGAAGAAGAATGGACGCGATCTCAAATGGGAACATGTAATAGCCGGTGTCGCGGCCATAAAGCAAAAGCCCAATCTGCTGCACGTTGTTCTGTTCGGGAAGGTTGACGATGTGCTGGGGAAGAGTCTTGGCGCCGCGGAACAGTCCGCCGAGGATCAGCACTGCCAGCATGGCCGTAGCCACCAACCCGACGATCCACTGCTTGTTCAGCATCTTCTCCACGTACAGATCGTCGATGTTCACCAGCATCATTACAAACAGGAACATGACGAGAATGCCGCCGGCGTAGAGCACGATCTGAACCGCGGCCATGAACGGCGCGTAGAGCATCAGGTAGAGTCCGGCACACGCCAGCAGCGATACGATGAGCGCCAGCGCCGAATGCACGGGATTCACTTTCGTGATCATCACGAGCGCACTGATCACGGCAATGGCGGACAGAAAATAAAAGAAAAACGGAGTCGCGACCGCTGTCATCTGTCGTAAACCTTTCGCGGAGTTCCATCCTCCAGGTGCTGCCGGTCCAGTTCCATTCCTTCCCGGGTATAAAGCGCCAACTCGTAGTCAGGCGAAAGTTCCAGGCAATTGCTGGGGCACGCCTCTTCGCATAATCCGCAGAACATGCAGCGGCTCAAGTCGTAATCGAACTCGGTGAGCACCTTCTTCTTGGTTTCGGGATCGCGCAGGCTCGAGACTTTGATGAGTTTCTCCGGGCAGGCCAGCGCGCAGGCGCCGCACGCGGTGCATAGCGTCTTCCCGTTCGCATCTTTTTTCAAGCGTGGCTGCCCGCGGAAGCGGTCGGAAATTACGGGCCGCTCCTGCGGGTACTGCTCGGTCACCAGGTTGTCCGGGTGCTGATGACGAAACGTCACGAACAGTCCCTTCAGCAGATCGACCATGAAAACTTTCTTCAGCAACTCAACGAAACTCATCGATCTACCTCCATACCAAAGCAAACAACTCTTGCCGCACGCCAATCAAGGCCGTCAGGATCACGACTCCAATGGAAATTGGGAGCAGCACCTTCCATCCGATCTTCATCAGTTGATCGAATCGATAGCGCGGGAAAGTGGTGCGGCCCCAAACGTAGAAATACATGAAGAACGCGACCTTGAGGGTGAACCAGAAAATGTCCTGCACCCTTATGCGCACGGCCGGCAACAGCATCACCACTCCGACGGCGCCGAGCAGGCAGCCAAGGACGGCCAGTCCTGCGGTGTCGCCGCGCATGGCGCGGATGCGAGGCATGCGCGTGTAGGTGAAGAAACAGATCAGCGCCAGTGCCGCAAAGGTCAGTCCGGGCACCAGCGAGAAAGCCACGTCCCAGTTCCTGCCGCCCAGCAGGTTGGGGAACGGACGCAGCCAGCCGCCAAGCCAGAGAGTGGTCGCCATGGCGCTGACGGCCATCATGCTGGTGTATTCGGCAAGGAAGAACAGCGACCAGCGGAAGCCGCTGTACTCGGTCATGAAGCCGGCGACCAGTTCGCTTTCGGCCTCCGGCAGATCAAAGGGCGCGCGATTTGTTTCCGCCACCATGGCGATGGTGAAGACCGAGAGCGCGATCAGCCCGACAGGGAAGAATGAGAAGGCAAACCAGATATGCTGTTGCATCTGTGCCTCCACAATTCCAATCATGCTGAGGGTTCCGGTTCCGGTGACCATGCTGGTCATCATGACGGCCGAGACCACAGCCATGCTCATGGCGACTTCGTAGGAGACCATCTGCGCGCCGGAGCGCAAGCTGCCCATAAGGGGATAGTGCGAGTTCGAGGCCCAGCCCGCCATGATCACGCCCAGCACTCCGAGCGAGGAAACGCCGAGCATGAAGACCACTCCGATGTTCATGTCGGTGATGGCGTGGGTGCGCCCGAAGGGAACGACGATGAAGGCGCAGAATGCAGTCATCACCACGCAGACGGGCGCGAACCAGAAGACGAGTTTGTCGGCGTTGCTCGGCATCAAGTCTTCCTTGATGATGAGTTTGAGCGCGTCGGCAATCGGCTGCAGCAGCCCGTGAGGCCCCACCCGCATGGGTCCCAAGCGCACCTGCATGTGGGCCATGATCTTGCGCTCGAACCAGTTCATGAACATGACGCCGACGGAAATTCCGGCGAACACCAGCAAAACGTAGATGGCAATCCAAATCAGGTTGCCGGCTTCGCCTGGCGTCACGCCCGAATGCAGATACCCGAGGAAACTCTGGATCACCGGTCCACCTCTCCGAGAACGATGTCAAGCGTACCGATGATGGCGACCACGTCGGCCACCAGGCTTCCCACTGCCATCTTTTCCAGCGCCTGCAGGTTGATGAACGATGGCGGGCGCACGCGCACGCGATAGGGCTGCGGGCCGCCATCGCTCACCATGAAATAGCCCAGCTCGCCCTTGGGCGCTTCGATGCTCATGTAGACTTCGCCCGCCGGCGGCCTGAGCACCTTGGGCACCTTCGCAATGATCGGCCCCTCCGGCAACCCTTCCATCGCCTGGCGAATGATGCGAATCGACTGGCGCATTTCCTCGACCCGAACCACATAGCGGTCAAAGGTGTCGCCCGCGGTGCCGATCGGAATATCGAAATCAAAATCCTCGTAGGACGAGTACGGCTGCGCCTTGCGCAGGTCCCAGGCAACCCCACTCCCGCGCAGCACGGGCCCGGTGATGCTGAACGACATACAGTCTTCGACTGAGATGTAGCCTACGTCCTTCGTGCGCTGCATCCAGATCCGGTTTCCGGTGATCAGATCGCGGTATTCATCGATCATCGGCCCGAGGTCGTCGCACACCTTCAGCACTTCCTTTGCAAAGCCGTCGTACGCATCCCAGCGGCACCCTCCAATGCGGAAGGCGTGAGTGGTAAGCCGGGCGCCGCAGTATTTCTCAAACACGCTAAGAATAGTCTCGCGGTCGCGGAAGGCGTAAAACAGCGGCGTCACCGCGCCGATGTCGAGCACGTGCGTACCCAGCCAAACCTGGTGGCTCGCTAAGCGGCATAGCTCGGTCAGGATCACCCGGAGGTATTGGGCCCGCTTTGGCACCTCGACGCCGAGCAGCTTCTCCACCGCCAGGCAGTAGCCCAGGCTATTGGAAACCGCAGCCGTGTAGTCCAGACGATCGACAAACGGGCCGAACCCGGCCCAGGTACGGTTCTCTGCGATCTTTTCGATCCCGCGGTGAAGATAGCCGATCACGCACTCGATGCCGTTTACCTTCTCGCCGTCGAGCTTCAGAATCACGCGCAGCACTCCGTGAGTCGAGGGGTGCTGCGGCCCCATGTTCAGCACAAGTTCATTGGAATCCAGGAACGTATGGCCCGGCTTGGTCTCATCAAGCGATTCATAGAACTGGTTATCGCTCATTGTCCACTCTCGATTCCCAGGTTCTTCTGCACCCAGGCGGCGTCCTGCTGCTTGATGCCGTAGTCCTTGCGCAAGGGGTGTCCCTGCCATTCGTCGGGAAGCAGAATGCGCCGCAGGTCGGGATGACCGGCAAAGCGTATTCCGAACATGTCGAAGACCTCGCGCTCCATCCAGTTGGCCGCGGCCCAGCGGCCGGTCACGCTGCGCACCTCTTCGCCGTCGGCAAAACGCGCCTTCACCCGCACCCGCTGCTCATCCGCCATGGAATACAGAATCCAGACCATCTCCATCGGCAGCTCATCTTTTGGATAGTGCACAGCAGTCAGGTCGGTCAGGAATGTGTAGCCCGCCTGCTCGTAAAGCGTACCCAGCACCTCATGGCTAACCGAGCGGTCCACCACGAGATAGTTCTGGCCCGCATAGGTCGCGGCGGTCTGAATTCCGGCGCCGTACACGCTCTTTAGTCGTTCCACCACGGCGCTCTCCCACGGCACAGGCGTGGGTTTGGGCGCGGCGGCGGGAGCGGCCGGCTTTGGAGTTGCCGCTGGTGCAGCCGCTGGTGCCGCGGGAGCTGTTGCAGTGGGTGCTGCTGTTGGTGCCGCGGGAGTCTTTTCCGGAGCGGGCTCCGGCAGATTCCCTTCTGGTACTTCGGGCATTCGTGTTACCCCATATTTCCCGTTTGAAGCCATCCATTCAAACGTCTCAAACTTTACATTCACAATACGCCGTCGGCCACAACTGGCCCAGGCTGCTCGCATCTTGCTCCGGAGCGGCTGCGAAGCCACTCCGCCGGTTGCCGCCAAACAAGACCGCTGGCACTAAATCCACTCCAGCGCGCCCTTTTTCCACACCCAGACGTAGCCCAGTACCAGGATTCCGAGAAAGACCAGCATCTCCATGAATCCATAAGCCCCAAGCCGTTTGAACTGGACGGCCCACGGAAACAGGAAAATTGTCTCCACATCGAAAACCACGAATAGGATGGCGACAATGTAGAAACGCACCGTGTAGCGCTGGCGCGCGTCGTCAATCGCCTCAATACCGCATTCGTACGACATTCCCTTGACCTTCTCGGGATTGCTCGGACGAACCAGGGTGGCCAGCACCAGCGTCCCGGCTGCCACCAGGAAGGCAACCAGCAGGAAGACGAAGATCGGGAGATAGTTTTGTGGCATGGAATCACGGCACCCCTGCCGTTTTCAAAGCCTGTCAGACGTTTCTTTCCCGCTCTTCACCCCACACCCCCGCAACAATGCAGACACTTGCATCGGATTGCTGCTTGCCTGGAGAGAAAAGCTGGAACTTTTCTTTGTAATTCGGAATGGCTACACGAATCTGTGATTTACATCACAGATTGTAATTCAAACCCCAAGTAGTCGGGAAGACCTGGCTCCCGGAGGAGCCCATACACGGTAGCTCTGGCGGCCAACGGCGGGAGCATGTAGCATGGAGCGCTGGGCGCCGAGCGGGTACCCACAGGGCGCGAGGTGAAACCATGGCGGATGCAAACGAAAAGCTGAGGACAGAGTTCAACCAGTGGGCGGTGCAGGGACGTGGCGAAGAGATGGAGAATCACCACGTCAGCATTGCCGCCCAGACGATTGCGCAGATGTCCTTGAAGCCGGGAGATCGCGTGCTGGATCTGGGCTGCGGGACAGGATGGGTTACGCGCTTGCTGGCCCAGGCCGTGGACGGCGGCCCGGGAATGGCCGTGGGTCTGGACGTGTCGGATGAAATGATTGCGAGGGCGCGCGCCGCCTCGCTCAGCGTGGAAAACGTTCTCTTTGCCGTGGCCGCCGCCGATGAGATTCCGTGGCGGGATGAGTATTTCGAGAGTGCTCTCTCCGTCGAGAGTTTTTATTACTACCCGGACCAGGAGGCCGTGTTGCGCGAGCTCTATCGCGTCCTGGTCCCCGGCGGACGCCTGTTCATTCTGATCAATCTCTACCAGGAAAATCCGTATTCGCTGCAATGGGTGGAGCAGTTGAAGGTTCCAGTGCATGCGCGCTCGGAGGCAGAGTACGAGCAGATGCTGCGCGCGCAGGGATTCGTCGCTACCGCCATCGCACATATTCCCGACTTGACGGCGACTCCGGAGCAATACAGCAGCGCCTGGTTTGCAAACGCGGACGAGTTGCGCGAATTCAAGCGCATTGGCGCTCTGTTGCTGGTGGCCACCAAGCCGGAAGCCGGGACGATTGGGTAATCTGCGGTACAATGTTTTTCAACGAGGATTGCGGGGGTGGCATGAGCTGGATCGAAGATCGATTTGACAAGAATTTTATGGTAAGCACGGTGGACTACGTCTTCAACTGGGCGCGGAAGTCCGCCATTTGGCCCATGACTTTTGGCCTCGCCTGCTGCGCCATTGAGATGATTGCCTCCTCCACGTCGCGCTTTGATATCGCGCGGTTTGGTTCCGAGGTCTTCCGTCCCAGTCCCCGTCAAAGTGACCTGATGATCGTGGCCGGGACCGTGAGCCTCAAGATGGCTCCCGTAGTGCAGCGCATCTATGCGCAAATGCCGGACCCCAAGTGGGTGATCGCCATGGGCGGATGTGCCGCGGTAGGCGGGCCTTTCAACACGTACTCGGTGCTGCAGGGCGTGGACAAGATCATCCCGGTGGATGTCTACGTGGTCGGCTGCCCTCCTCGTCCGGAGAACCTCTTCTACGGCCTGCTCAAACTGCAGGACAAGATCGACCAGATGACGATCGCGCGGCGTCCGACCGAGGTGAGGTTGAAGCAGGAGATGGCCGAGGAATTTGCGCGCCAGATGACGGTCACCCAGAATATCCACGAAGGTGCGGTGAGCGGACTCGACGGTCCCGAGCAGCAACTGTAACGCCGGACGCGATCCCGTAATCGTGGCTGCGTTGACTGGCGCAGGACGTACGGCACAGAAGCAATTCTGGGCACTCTCCGACCGCGCTCCGTTAAATGGATGGGAGCCTCTCCGAGAATGATAGGTTGTTCCGGTCGATCCCCAACGGCCCAGTCCTCGGATTCTCAACCTTGCCGCGGGTCATCGCCTCAGTTGTCGGATGAGTAGCGCGGACCCCTCGCGACAGTTTCTGAATCGGCTCCAAGTTCATGACAATCGAAGCATCAGAGTCGCGGCGTCCAAACTGGACCGCTGGAGTTCGACTCAGGTGAAGTCACTCAAGACGCGCTCAAAGGAAGGGAAGAAGCAATGCGTGCATGGTTGATGGAATCATATGAAGGCGTGGACAAGCTGCGCCTGGATGAAGTTCCGGACCCGCAGCCGGGACCTGGGCAGGTAGCAATCAAAATGACGTACGCCGCTCTCAATCCGGCCGACGCTTTTCTGGCGCTGGCACAGTACCCGGCCAAGCCCAAACTGCCTCATGTGCTCGGACGCGATGGCGTGGGCGAGGTCGTCTCCGTCGGCCCCGGGGTCGAGAGTGTGAAACTCGGGGAGATCGTCAGCATTCTCCGCGGCGATACCGGCGTCGAAGCCTGGGGAACGCTGGCAGAGAAGACGGTGGTCGATAGCTCTCACCTCGTGCCCGTACCTCAAGGCTGGTCGCTGGAGGAAATCGCCGGCGCGCCGCTTGTCAATCTCACTGCCTGGCAGGCGTTAACCCAGTGGAGCGATCCTCCCGCGCCGCCCAAGGCTGGCTCGGTGCTGCTGGTAACGGGCGCTTCCGGTGGTGTGGGCTCAGCGGCGGTTCTGCTGGGGAAATCGATGGGCCTGACGGTTGTCGGGTTGTCGCGCAGCGCGCGGAAGGCGGAGCAACTCAAAGAGCTTGGCGCCGACTTTGTTTTCGATCCAGCCGCCGAAGGATTGCGCAAACAGGTGCTCGCCGCCATTGCTCCCAAGCGAGTGGACATCGTGGTGGATAACGTTGGCGCAGCGCTGTTCAATGAGGTCATCGCCATGCTCGGATACGGGGGACGCATCAGCGTCGTCGGCAGGAGCGGCGGCGTGGTGCCCGAGTTCAACACCGCGTCCCTGTTCTTCCGTAGAAATCGAATCGGAGGCGTCACCGTCGGCGACTACTCCGCTGAGGAAGCAAAGGCCTGCTGGAACCAGATCGTTGCGCGTCTCGACGCGCTGGGCAAGCGTCCCGTGGTGGACTCGGTGTTTCCATTCGCCGACGTAAAGGCGGCGTTTGCCCGGCTGGGCAAGGGACCGATGGGAAAAGTGCTCGTGAAGGTTGCAGACTAGGCAAGCGCAAGAGAGCCCGGCGGTAGTTACAAAGGGGAAGCCCTCGTGATATGGCTTCCCCTTTTCATTTTGCCGTTTTGCGGCTTTCGTTAGTTTGCGCCCGGATGTTCGTAGGGATGTTCTTCCAGCCCCGGTGTCTTGCGCGCAACCCCGCTCTCGATGGCCGCTTTTACCACCGCAGCGGCAACTGCCGAGGCAACGCGCTTGTCGAAGACGCCGGGGATGATGTAGTCCTCGGTCAGTTCTTCGGGCGAAATCGTGCCCGCAATCGCGGCCGCAGCGGCCAGTTTCATCGCCTCATTGATGTCGGTGGCGCCGCAATCCAGGGCGCCGCGGAAAATTCCCGGAAAACAGAGCACGTTGTTGATCTGGTTGGGATAGTCAGAACGCCCTGTTGCCATGACGCGGACATAGGGCGCAGCCTCTTCCGGCATCACTTCCGGGGTAGGATTCGCCATGGCGAATACGATCGCGTCCTTGTTCATCTTCGCCAAATCGGCAGGCTCAATCGCGCCCGGCCCGGAGAGACCCAGGAACAGATCGGCTCCCCCGAGCGCCTCCTTCACGTTTCCGGTAAAGTTTCCGGGATTGGTGTTTTCGGCGAACCATTGCTTCATGTAATTAAGGTTGGTCCTGCCCTTGTGGATCGCGCCCGTCCGGTCAAAGCCTATGATGTTGGTCGCTCCGGCGGCCAGGATCATCTTGGAGCAGGCAACCCCGGCAGCGCCAATGCCGGTGACGACGATCTTGAGATCCTCGATCTTTTTCCCCACCAATTTCAGCGCATTGGTCAGCGCTGCCAGCACCACCACGGCGGTTCCATGCTGATCGTCGTGGAAGACCGGGATGTGCATCTCTTTCTTCAACCGCTCTTCAATCTCAAAGCAGCGGGGAGCCGAGATATCTTCCAGGTTCACTCCGCCGAATCCGGGCGCAATGTTTTTCACGGTGCGGATAATCTCTTCCGTGTCCTTGGTGTCCAGGCAGATGGGAAAGGCATCCACATTACCGAATTCCTTGAACAGCATGGCCTTGCCCTCCATCACCGGCATGGCCGCTTCCGGGCCGATGTCTCCCAGCCCAAGTACCGCGGTACCATCGCTGACAATGGCGATGGTGTTGGCCTTGATGGTCAGTTTGTAGGCCTTTGCAGGGTCGTTGTGGATGGCCATGCAGACACGGGCGACACCCGGAGTATAGGCCATCGAAAGATCGTCGCGAGTCACCAGCGGAACCTTGCTGACGATGCGGATCTTGCCGCCCATGTGCATCATGAAGGTACGGTCGCTCACGCTGAGCACGTCCACGATGCCGAGACCTTTCAGGCTCTCGACAATGAGTTCGCCGTGCTTTTCATCGCGGGCCTGCAAGGTGATTTCGCGGATCTTATGGTGTTTGGTCACGCCTTTGATATCGATAGCGCCGATGTCTGCGCCAAGGTCGCTGATCATGGACGTGACCCGGCCCAGGCTACCCGGAGTACTGCTGATCCTGAGACGGATGGTAAGGCTATAGCTTGCGCTGGGTCGAACGAGTGTGTTCACAAAAGCTCCTTATGAGTGCAGGAATGATTACGATAGATGGAACATTATAAAGTCGGCTCCGAATAGCGGTTCGAATGAACCGCCCCCACCGCCTCTAGTAATCAATCTTAGTCCTCAAGAAGAGATCGAGCGGACGACGCTGAGGAATTCGAGGACTCCGCGATCCAAAGCGGACCGCTCATCCGCAAGGGAACCGGCGCGCTCGCTCTGAATCGGCTCATGAATTCGGATGCAATCTGCCGTGTGGAATCTCCGGCCGCACCCCATACTCTCTAGCGTTTCATGCCAAGGCTTGGCATTGCCAGCGCTTCTTCGGGGTGGCTCGGTTCGTCGTCGCGCAGGTGCCGGCCCAGCTGGAACTGCATTCCGAAATATCCGATGAGCTGCGATTGCCCGCTGCTGGGCGGACTGAAGCTGCGTCCAGCCATGAAGATGAAGAGCGCATTGCGGTTCAAACGGTAGCGGCCACCGAAGCCGAACGTGTTATCGCGGACGTCGTCGGGTGTGCAGTTGCTGTAGACCTCGCCCAGCACTTCCAGCCGCTTGGTGGCTTGATGGCCGAACGCCAGGCCGCCGATCCAGTAAGGCTTGTCCTGGGTGAACCAGCGTCCCACCTCCAGGTCCACATCGACGGGCCCAACCTTCTTCGTGATCTCGACGGGAAGCAGGAAGAGAGGGCCACTGTAGACCAGGTTGCGGCGCACCGAATTCGAAGTGTTGTTTATTTCGAGCTGCGGGTAGGTGCCGATATCGAGGTCGAACTTCTTGTTCTGGAAAAAGCGGATCTTGACGCCGAACTTCGAATCGCCCGGGCCCGAGAGCAATGGGCCGTTGCCGGTACTGTTGTACACGTACGGCATCTCGTACTTGAGTTGGACGCGGTCGCCCCAACCATAGTTCATGTCGAGAATGGGAGTCTCGTAGTAGTTGTCGCCGGACTGGCGGTCCATGGTGTAGCCGACGTTGATCTCCCAGTTGTTGCGGCCCGGCGTGCCCGGATCGTCGGTCAGCAGCGGCGGGCCGCCCTGCGCGAACAACCCGAGTGGAGCAAGAAGCAGAGTGGTCAACAAGCAGAAACGCGCCACTAATTTCAGAAGCAGAAAAGGCCAACCGGGATGCGTCGCAGCTTTCTTTTTGGCCGGAAAAATAGCAGCCATTTTGGTTAGGTATCTCTCTTCCTGGTGACGTCGTGAAATGATCCCTTGCCGGTAGCAGAGTGACGGCGAGTGGAAGGAAACTTCAACGCAGATTCCATCCTATATCGTATGCGGACATTATGAATCTCCGATTAATTACAGAGTGCTGGAATGCACTCAGGCATGCCATGTGGCACACTAGGTTCTGCTTCATTTCACTAGGAGAATGCATGCGTTTCTACCGAAATCTCTGCCTCACTCTTCTCTTGCTGGCGCTGGCCGGCGCGCTCGCCCAGGCGCAGAAATCATCAGGCTACGAAGTGTCCCGGCGCATCACCCTTGGTGGCGAGGGCGGATGGGATTATCTCACTCTCGACGCCGAGGCGCGCCGTCTCTACGTCGCGCGCGCCACCCGCGTGTTGGTGGTTGATGCCGACAGCGGCAAAGCGGTGGGCGAAATCCCGGATACCATCGGGGTGCACGGCGTGGCGCTGATCCACAAACTTGGCCGCGGCATCACCAGCAACGGCAAGGACGATTCGGCGACCCTGTTCGACTTGAAGACGCTCGCACCCATCGCCAAGGTGAAGACCGGCAGCAAGCCCGACGCCCTCCTGTTCGACACATTCAGCGGCCTGGTGTTTACCTTCAACGGCAAAAGCAACGACACAACCCTGATCGATCCTGAGAAGGCCGCGGCGGTAGGAACCATTGCGCTGCCGGGCAGGCCGGAGTGGGGCGTCTCCGACGGCAAGGGCAAGATCTTCGTTAACCTGGAAGACAAGAATATGATTGCCGTCATCGACGTAGCGGCGCGCAGTGTGTTGGCGAGTTGGCCGTTGACAGGTTGCGAGGAGCCAACCGGGCTCGCTCTGGACGGCACAAATCGCCGCCTTTTCTCCGGCTGCCACAACGCCACGCTCGTCGTCATGGACGCCGACTCGGGCCGGGTTGTGCAGACGCTCGCAATCGGCAACGGAGTGGACGCCGCCGCCTACGACAAGCAGGCCGGGCTGGTCTTCACCACAAACGGCGAAGGCAACATCTCGGTTATCCAGCAGGAGGGCCCGGACAAGTACACCAGTCTCGCCAACATTGCGACCCAGAAGGGCGCACGTACGATGGCGCTCGATGCCGTCGGGCATGTGCTCTACACGGTGGCGAACGCCGCTCCCGATGCTAGCGGTAAGCCCGGTGCCTTCGAACTGATCGTGGTAGGGAAGAAGTAGAGTAGAAAAGTAATCAGACCTTTTGTCTCGGGTAAACTGACGGCGCCGTCATCTCAATCGATGCGGCGCCGTTTTCTGGGCACGAAGCGATCGTCTATGCTGCGGGCCTGCACACGCACACGCGGAGTCTAGCGGGCGCTCACGCTGCTTGGATCAACCGCCTGGTTGAGTGTTTCCGCAAAAGACGGCCACGCGCATGATAGGTCCTGCCTGCTGCAACCGGGCAGGAAGAGGGGTACACGCTGCGGAGGACCTTTCAACGTCAGGCGGGAAGCCGACCGCATCTGCTCCAGGGTTTGCGCCGAATAATAGGTTTGCACAAAATAGTTTCCCGTGGCGCGTGTCCGCCATAGCTCGAAGATGAGTGCTCCGCCTGGGGGAGTATCGTCACGCCGTCCGTCCACGATCCAGGTCAGGTTCAACAAGCCTGCGATGTTGGTCAGGTTTGTATCGTGTCCAATCAGGAACAGAACGCGATCGCCCGGTGCGCTGGGAGCGCCGGCAACGGCTTTGCCAGTAGCCGCCTGCTCCAAGGCTCGGCGAATGTGATCGAGCAGATTGGAGGTTTGCATCCGGGCAATGGCCTTGGTGCGCTGCGCAAAGTCTGAGGACGCGGTGTGCAGATCGATCAGGGAGCGGAGTTTGTCGCCGTCTACGCAGCCCCAGCCAACGTCGGAGGCGTCCATGCCCTGGGCGTACTCCAGCAGGAGGTTTTCGGTAAGCGAGGACGCGGTGCTCAAAGGACCGCGTAACTCCGCCAGCTTGTCTCCCTTTCCCGCGGCCAGCTTCGCCGGAATTTCGAGCAGGGGACTGCGCTTTGCTTCGCGGGTAGCCGGGGTTCCGCAGGTCGCGAGAATGTGATCGAGCGCGGCAATCTGCGTCCGGTAGGCTTCGGTCAGATGGTTCGGATCGCCGCCGATTCGTCCGGAGAGTGCGGCCACCGCCAACTCAGGATCCGGATGGCCAACGCCTGCCGGTATCGCATGAAACAGCGGGTCCGCGTTGCCTTCCGGCAGTGCCTGCACCGCCAAGGTGCATCCCGGGAACAGACCCGCGGCAAGCGCCTTTCCGGTTTCGCGGGTGCGCTGGTCGGAGTCCGCATGAATGGTCACGTGGGCCGCGTCTCCACACCCGGTTGCGCTCAGCAAGCCCTGACTGGCCAACTCCAGCCGGTCATAGGCGCCAAACAATTCCATCAACTGGTAACCATGCGCGGTGAGATTACCGGGAGGCACGTCCCACGCCGGCCAGGGAGCGATCGAATAGGAGTTGTATTGCACCGCTTTTCCCGTCGGAGAGCGGACTCCATGACGGCTCACGTACACCACGAACTTCAGCTCGGCATCCGGGCTCCTGGAATCTTGGGATGCAGTCTGTGCAGCTTGTGCAGCGACGGCTGCGGTGATGAATAGGAACAGAAAAGTAAGATGTAAATGCCAATGTTTCATGCAACTCCCCTGAATTTGAACGGTGGCGTATCGGTCCTTCCGATGCGGAAAACTCGGCCGCGGAAGTAGCGGCGAAGCCTTGGCCTCGCCGCTCTTGCCGCTCCCGGACTGAGCTGGTTTGCTCAGCCGCAAACGTCTTGCCTAGCGCTCGCGATTGAAGTTGTAGCGGATGCCGCCTGCATAGGTCGGCTTGTAATACTCGCGCTGGACAACATACTGCGGGCTGCCGTTGTAGAAGCCGAAGACCTCGTTGTTGAGGTTCAGTCCGTACGCATAGACCTGGATGCTATGCGTCACGTTGTACGATCCCTGCACATCAATCTGATAGTGCGGGTAAAGGTAGTTGTCACCCGCCGGGCCCTTAACACCGAGCGGGTCCGGGCCAGGAGGTGTAATGTTCGTCCACTGGTAGGCGTAGATCATTGGGCCGTTGTAGCTCATACCGACGCGAATCGAAACGTGCTTATCGTCGTAGGTCGGGCTGATGTTCCATGTATTCGGAGCCTGACGAAGCAGTGCCGGGTGGTCGGAGCGGCCACCGATGCCGCTGATCTGAGACTCCGTGTAGCTGTAGTTGGCGGATATGCCAAGGCCGCGCATCGGTCCCGGCAGCATGGAAAGATGTTGTTGGTAGCCGACTTCGAGCCCCTGCACGTGCGCGCTGCTGGCGTTGAGCGTCTGGACATAAACGCCGCCAGCGTCGGGCCCCGAAGCGATAATGGGGGAGATGTCCTGGATGATCGGGCTGGAAATCGCTTTGTAGAAATATCCGGCCTGGAACAGACCGATCGGATTGAGATAGCGCTCATACAATACGTCGAAGTCGTCGGCGTACTCTGCCTTCAGGAGCGGGTTGCCCTTGTTGTATTCCTCGTGTCCGCCGATGGAATTGCCTGTGTCTCCGTTGGCCGCTGTCATGTCTTCAGGGTTCGGACGGGCAAGCCCACGGCCATAGACCAGGCGCAGGTTTGAATCCTTATCGAGCGCAATACGCAGGGACCCGCTCGGCAAAACATCCAGGTAGTCGCCGCCGGCGTGATAGGTCAGCGCCAGCAAGGACTGGGTGTTGTCGTAGCTCAGAGTGTCCACGTGGGTTGCTTCAAAGCGCACGCCCGTCACCAAGCGGAAGCGGGGTGACAGGTCGATGGTATTCATCAGGTATCCGGCCGTAATGCGCTCGATCAGGTCGAAGTTGCCGACGATGCTGTCCGGCACATCCACGGCGACCGGCAGGTTGGCCAGCGCCCAGGTGCGCACCTTGCTAAAATCCGTCAAATTCGTGCCAAACTTGTAAGTCCCGTCGTAGTAGTTTGAGTCCTTGAAATCACTACGCCACTCAGGATGCGCGGAAACCGGAACGTTGCCGCTCGCCGTAAAGTCCGCCTGTTGGTAATAACTATCGTCGAACTTGTGTGCGTTGCGGATCTTGCCGCCAAGCTCAAAGGTTCCGAAGTGCGTTCCGGCGTGATAGTTCTTGGCATACGATGCAGAGGCCCCTAGGTTCAGTTGGGCACTGGTGCCCTGGCCCGGCAGATTGAATGCGCTCATGGAGTAGTTGTCGGCATCCATGGCGTTTTGGGCGCCGCTTCCAAAGCAGCCTGCGCTCCAGCCAGGGCGATAGATGCTGACGCCCGGGACGTTGTAGCAGTTGCCGGCGATCGCAGAGCCGTTGTTCCATTTGTACTTAGCGCCGCCGTTGCCGGCGTTTCCGCCAAGCGCGCGCGAGCGGCCCGCAGAGATGTTCCAGACCAGCCAGGAACTGGCAAGCTGGTGTTTACCGCCAACGACCAGATTGCCGATTGCCATATTCGGACGGCGCCAATCCTGACTGTACTTCGGCTTGTCGTGGTCATTCAGCGTGAAGGTCCACTTGGTGCCCCAGTTGCGGAAGGTGGAGAACAAGCCGCGGAGGTAGAGCCCCGATCCCTCACCCAGTTTGTAATCCATGCTGCCGGCCATACCCCAGCGGGTGCGATTGTATTCGTAGTCGCGCAGATCCATGCTGTCGTAGTGCGGCGTGGCGCTGTATCCTGCGTATCCGCTGGCTCCCGTGGTTGGCGAAGGTTCAATGTCGTTAATGCCGCGGCCGTTGAAGTCGTAGGTGCCTCTAAGCAGAATGCCGAGTTTCTTCTGCGCGCCAAATCGCTTGCCCAGCGTGCCGCCAGCCTGCATTACGCCGCGTCCATTCTCAAGAATCGGTGTGTATCCGCCGAGTCCATAGAGAGAGATGGTCGGGGCTTCGCCAGCGGTCTTGGTGCGCAGGTTCACCGAACCGCCGATTCCGTCGGCGTCGATGTTGGCCTGCAGCGTCTTGTTGATCTCAACCGACTCGACCAGGTCGGAGGCAATGGTGTCGAGTTTGATCTGTCGCACCCCTGATTCCGGGGATGGGATCGTGACACCATCCACCATGACGTTGCTCAGGCGCGGCTCAGTACCGCGAATCTGCACGTACTTGCCTTCACCCTCATCGCGCTCGATGGTGACGCTAGGCATGCGGCCCAGCGCGTCGGCAATGTTTGCATTGGGCAGGCTGGTGATCACCTCAGCGGGCAGTACCTGCAAAATATTTTCCGCGGCCCGCGTGCGGTTGATGGCCTCAACTTCACCGCTCTGGCGCTCGCTGAATACGGTGACCTCTTCATTCTTGCTCATGACGCTGATCGCCGCCCGCAATTGCGTGTTTTTCCCCGCGATAATCGAAACTTCCTGCGTGAACGGCTCGAAGCCCACATAGGAGATCATGACCGTGTAGGTACCGGGAGCGAGATTCGTGATGGTGAACTCGCCTTGCGCGTTCGTGGTCACGGTACCGGCGCCAGGCAGCAGTTCAACCTGTGCGCCTTGCAGTACTGCATCTGCGTTGTCCGCCACCCGCCCGCTGAGCGAGCCCTTTCCCGACTGGGCGAAAGCAAAGGTTCCAAGAAGGCAAAAGCAGAGTAAAGATAGAAGTGTCGGTGACAAAAGTCGACGCATATTGTGTTTCTCCATTGGCGCGCAGCATGGTGTGCAACATCTGGCAGACATGTAGCTCCCAGAAGCGGATGGGCATCAGAATGAAGCTGAGCACAATATGATTTCAGCAGCTTTCGGATAAGTTCCTGTCAACGCCGCGTGAAGGTTTTGTGAATAGTTGGCGACAGCCGCTCACGGGGAAGAGAGCTGCGCTCCAAGAGAAATTCCGCACTTCAAGATCAGCATTTGAAACACAGCGAGAGCCGCTGCCATGCCGCTGGCCGATTGCATTGTGATCGTCGAAATGCTTTGGAGGGATTTCTTTCCTGGGATGGCGCCGCTTCGGCGTCGTCCATGATCTCGCTGAGTTTGCGCGCTCTCCACCGCGACCGGGCGTGCGGAATTGTGGGGCCGGCGGCTCTTCCTGCCGTATAATCTCGCGCATGAACGCACCTAAGGAAACGGTCGGCATTCAGAGTACGTCGCGCGAGATGCGCGCCATTGCCCGCGAGATTTTCCAGCACGCGCTGGAGGAAAGCGGCATCGAGCGAGGCTTCAGCCGCAACCTCCACTACGAGCGCGGCATGCTGCAGGTGGGCGAAGACCTCTACGACCTCGGCAAGTTTTCCAGGCTCTTCGTGGTCTGCTTCGGCAAGGGAGCGCATAGCAGTTTGGAGGCGCTGATGTCGCGCCTCGGCGCTGGGACGGGGGCTACCGGCATTGTCTGCGCTCCCACGTTGCCTGTCGCGCAGGTATTCGGGTTCCGCTATTTCCAGGGCGGACATCCCATGCCGAACCACGAGTCGGTGCGTGCTGCCGAGGCCATGCTTCGCGCACTGGATGCGCTGCATGAGCGCTCGCTTGTGATCTACCTGATCAGCGGCGGCGGCTCGGCAATCGTCGAGAAGCCGATTGGCGACGAGATCTCCTTTGACGACCTGGTGCAGACCTATCGTGCGCTGGTGCATTCGGGCGCGCCCATCGCGCGCATCAACGCGGTGCGCAAACACCTCTCCGCAGTGAAGGGCGGGCGCATGGCGGTGGCGGCCTCGCCCGCTCAACAGCTCTCCATCATGATTTCCGATGTGCCGGATAACGCCATAGATTCGCTGGCCAGCGGGCCGACAATGCCGGATACCAGCACGGTGGAGCAGTGCTATGACATTGTGCGGCAGTACAACCTGCTGCCGCAGTTGCCGCAGAGCGTGCGCAAGCTTTTCGCCACGCGAGGGCTGGAAGAGACGCCGAAGGCCGGCGATGCGGTGTTCGCGCACTCGCGCTGGTGGCCCGTGCTCTCCAATGTCTCCGCGCAAAAGGCCGCCGTGGAGCGGGCGACATTAAAGGAATTCGCCACTGAGATCGATAATTCCTGCGATGACTGGGATTACCGCAAGGCCGCCGATTATCTGCTGCAACGCGTTCGCGAGTTGCGCAAGGGAGCTGCGCGCGTGTGCCTGATCTCGGGCGGCGAGGTTACCGTGACCGTGGATGAAAAGCCCGGGGCTGGCGGCCGCAATCAGCAGTTTGCGCTCTACTGCGCCCAGCGCATCCAGGGCGAGAACATCTGCGTGCTCAGCGCGGGAACCGACGGCATCGACGGCAACAGTCCGGCCGCGGGCTCGGTGGCCGATGGGACTACCATCGCGCGCGCAGTCGAACATGGGTTAAGCCCGGAAGCCGCGCTCGCCGGTTTTGATGCGTACCCATTCTTCGACGCGCTGGGCGACACCATCATGACTGGATACACCGGAACCAACGTGCGCGATGTGCGCGTGCTGCTGGCCTGGTAGCCGAAGGACGGCGCTGAACTCACGGTGCGGGTGTTGCTGCACCGAAGGCTGGCCCGCGATGGCTTTGCGCCGCGATGGGGAAAACCGCGATCGCACTCTCTTCCGAGCGTAACGTATTGGGCGAGCGATCGGATGTAAACTAACGCTGCACGTACCCGCCGTCCCTGGGTACGAAGGCGAGTAGGGGCGCGGCGGGTCACAGGTTGGAGAAGTCTGTATGGGCAACACGGTCGAAATCGCATTTGGACACCGGCAGTTGGCGGTCTCCCTACCGGAGGGCACGCAGCCGACAATGATTCGCAAAGTCTCGCTGCCAAAATTAGTCAATCAGCCGCAGGCGGTTCGCCATGCGCTCGACCACCCCGTTGCGGCGAAACCTTTTGGCGAACTCGCCGCAGGCCGGCGAAGCGCCTGCATCTTGATCTGCGACATCACCAGGCCTGTGCCCAACAGTCTGTTCCTGCGCCCCATGATCGAGGATCTGATCAAGGCCGGCGTGCCCGTAAACAATATCTCCGTGCTGGTGGCCACGGGCCTGCATCGTCCCAACGAAGGAGCCGAACTGGAAGAACTGGTCGGCGATCCGTGGGTGATGCAGACGGTGCGCGTGGAGAATCACTTTGCCCGCAATGATGCTGACCATGTCGACCTGGGGCGCACCGCGCGGGGCACGCCGGTGAAGATGGATCGCCGCTTCCTTGACGCGGATCTGCGCATCGCTACCGGTCTGGTTGAACCGCATTTCATGGCCGGCTGGTCGGGAGGACGCAAGGTCATCGCCCCCGGCGTGGCGCACCACGAAACCATTCGGACATTTCATTCGGCACGATTCATGGAGGACCCGCTGGCCATCCAGTGCAACCTGGCGGGCAACCCGCTCCACGAAGAGCAACTCGAAATTGTCCGCATGATTGGCGAAGTTTACGCACTGAACACCGTCATCGACGAGGAGCGCGACCTCGTGTTCGTCAACTTCGGCGAGGTCACCGCAAGTCACCTGGCGGCCGTCGAGTTCATCACATCGGCGACCGCTGTTCCCGTGTCCCGCCGGTTCCATACGGTGCTCACCTCTTCGGCCGGATACCCGCTGGACAAGACCTACTACCAGACCGTGAAGGGCATGGTCACGCCCATGGATATTCTGGAGCCGGGCGGTACGTTGATCATTGCGTCGGAATGTTCCGAGGGCTTCGGCTCCAGGGAGTTCCGCAGCGCGCAGGCGAAGCTGATCGAACTTGGGCCGGAACGCTTCCTGGCCACGTTGAAGGCCAAGACCTTCGCGGAAATCGACGAGTGGCAAACCGAAATGCAGATGAAGCCCATGCGCCTGGGCACGATCAAGCTCTATACGACCGGACTCACGGGAGAAGACCGGCGCTTCACCGGCGTTGAGATGATCGACTCGGTCGAGGACGCCGTTCGGCGGAGCATCGCGGAACACGGCGATCCGGCAGTGGCGGTCATCCCCGAAGGTCCGTACGTGATCCCGGTTCTTGCCGCTCAAGGTTGAAAAGAAGCCTGAAATGCATCGGATGTGGTGCACAATGCGGCTGATGATTGACATTTGAGTCAATCGTTTGGACCTCACAAGTTACTTATTGGTAAATGGTTTCGTAAGGTTGCGAAGGATTGACTTGGTGGTTAACAGTTTGGACTGGGTGAGTACCTCGGTCGGCAATCGTCCGGTGGAGGATCGAGAGGTCGTTCGGCGTGGGTGAGGGAACGCCGGGGAGCGGTGTATGTACGACTGTACGTACAACGACGACGGGCGACCGGAACGAATCTCCGCATCGAGTTCGAATTCGCCACGCGGCAGGAGAATGGTGACGCCATAATTGCCAGTGGTTCCCGATAGCAGGGCCTTGCCCCCGGCACCATGAGCCAACTCAACCTGGGGATAGCGGAGGCGAGAGGAATCGGTAGTTGTGCATCTTGAGTCCGCGCAGTTCCCGAGCGGGGGGCAGATCGGCGTAAACTAGAGCCATGGCAAACAAGAACGCACCAAAACGCGAAGTGAAGAAACCGCCCAAGAAGAAAGCCAAAATCCGCCCGTAAGGAAATGAACCGGGTGGCTTACAAGATCATGAGAGAGAAGACGCGGGGTGAGCGGGCGCGTTGTCGTACCGATGTGCAAGTTCAATCCCTCTTCTTTTTTGTGGTGGGCTTCGGCTTGAGGGAGCCCACGTACGCATAACTGCACTGGAAGAACTTCTTCAATTCCTGCGTGGAGGCGAGCAACGAGTCGGGAACCTCTACGTACTCGGGCTGCACCCTCCCATATGCCTCGCACAAGCTGGCCTTGTATTTATCGAGAAAAGCCTCGCGTTCTCGCGGCGGAAGCCGCAAGGCGAGTTTTCCCTCCTTGCTGAGGTAGCTGAACATATGGCCGTTCAGCGAAGTGTAAGGCACCGAATCGCCCTTGCGTTCGACACCTGGGGTGGTGGCCACCAACTTTTCGTACAGATCGAGTTTCTCTGACGGTATGGCTGAGCCTGTTTTCCTGGGCATACGAGCTGTCCTCCCCGGTATCCCGCACTGTAACCCGATGCGCAGCCCCGCACACAGAAAATTTGCAGAAGTGGTCAATGTTGAACATCAGCGAAAAGGATAGTTCAATATCGTGATCGGCAGTTGCAGGGGCTCTTTCCAAGGACGTTCCGAGGGTAAGTTTACGGAAGAAGACTTATTCCGACCGCTTGCCGGCGAGGCGAGGGGTTCTTGCACAGGGGGAATATGCCGCTGCCCGCCATTGTCATCGCACAACACGACTCCTCCATTGCGCAGCGATTAGCCGACGATCTTTACCCGCACTATGCGGGGGTAGCCGTGACCCAGGATGCAATGGAGTTGCGCGACCTGCTGCTTCGCCATGAGGCACGAGTGGCAGTGCTCGATCTGGAACTGGTGAATCTGGAGGAAGTGCAGCAGCTGGCCAGCACGTTCAGGGACTTGACGATCGTATGCACCCACCAGGCTCCGGACGAACGGATGTGGATGGCGGCACTGAATGCGGGCGCGGCAGAATTCTGCCAGACGCAGGATGTCCGCTCGATACTGCGCGCGTCACGTGCGGCGGCGAAGCGTGCCATGGAGATGGGTTCGTAGCGTGAATACCGGGCCGCTGGCGCCGTGAGTCCGCGGCCGGCGGCGGACGCATGGGAATGGAGCCGGGGAGCGGGCTGCTTGTGTCGGCCATCCTACACAAGAAAATCCTCAAGAGTGTGCAAGATTGCACAGTTGGTGAATGGAAGAGGGAGCAAGATATTGAGGTTACCTGTCTGCGCCGAGGTGTGGGAAGTGACCAAGGAAACCAAGAAGATCGAGCCCCCGAAGATTCTTGTGCTGGACGAAAACGAACAGGTGCGAAGTTCCATCGCGAAGGTGGCGGCCGCCAGCAAACTGCGGATTGCAACGGCTGCAGGCGTTGGCCAGGCTCTTCATCTGATCGATACAGAAATCTTTGATGTGCTGCTCGCGGACCTGCGCACGACCGCGGAGGGTGACGGTCTGGTTGCCGCCAGCGCGCTGCGCGACGCGAACCGGAGTGCGCTCGTCAGGGTGTACGCGGGGTTCGAGGAGTTGAACCGGGCACTGGATGCGATCCTGAAAGAATCGGAAAAGGCGGCGATGGGACCGATTGTCATCCCGATGCTTTCCGAACCGATTCATCAGAGGCGGGAAAACCGTGACGCGAGACAAGCCATCCTGGAACGGGTCGCGTCCGTACTGGAGCGCAACGTATTTGCGACCATCCTCGAGTGGCTGGACCGGGTTGAGCACGCGGGCGCGCGGGGGGAAGTTGCCCTCAGTAATGAGGAGCGCACAGGGCATCTTGCCAGCATTATCTGCGAACTGGCGCACCGCTTGAGGGCACTGCGGACGCCGAGGGCGAACGCGTTTTCCGACGCTGCCTTCCAGCACGGCGTGGTTCGCCACGCCCAGGGCTATTCGATTCCGATGATGGTATCGGAGTCGGTCGCTTTGCAGACTTGCATCTTCGAGACACTGTGCAGCCGGCTGAGTCCGGAGGATTTTTGCTTTGTGCTTTCCGATGCGAAGACGATTACCGATGAATGCGATTGCCAACTGAGACGGAGCCTCGCCAGTTTCACGCGGCAAGCGGCGAAGCGCGCCGCATAGGGCGCCGGGTGATCGAGGGGCGTGAACCCTAGAAGCGGGTTTGTAAATGGCTTGAGGCGTCCGAAGGGCTTTTCCATCAGCGGCTGAAGCCGCGTGATACCCCGTTTTTTGCGGCACGGCTGAAGCCGAGCCCTTTCAAGACTGATTCTTGAGACCACCTCTGGAGCGATATCTGGGTTGCTGTATTCTGCTCTCCCACGTTAGCCGCCAGAAGAGGCGCGTCGATGGGGCACCCGCCAGGGGCAACGGCAGGAGCAAAGGCAAGGTCAACTACCCTGCCCTGATATGGAGTGACCGTGTCAAGTTCCGCGATGCGCACTTGGGTTTGCTGTTGCTGGTGAAGTTGTTCGAGGACAGGGCGGGCAGCGGTCGGAGCAGCTTGTGCGACGGTTGATCAGTCTGATATTCGCGGGTCGGAACCGCATAATCGTGATTCGTCGGGAGCTGCCTCGGACTAGCAGCGCGAGTTCGGCCTGAGCC
>Ga0302320_10008169_pt1 | contig 22837 bp, 18 predicted proteins | sample Bog_T0_3_FD_202130 | JGI IMG/M metagenome (GOLD analysis project Ga0302320, IMG submission 202130) | Peat permafrost microbial communities from Stordalen Mire near Abisko, Sweden - Bog_T0_3 | ecosystem: Environmental > Terrestrial > Soil > Wetlands > Peat | place: Sweden: Abisko, Stordalen Mire... | reverse complement strand
CTTGTCCGCGCCAACAATGGCTTCCAGCGCCGCCCATTTGGATTTCAGTCTTTCCTTGTGCTCCAGTTCCTCGCCTTCGGTCGCATCCTCAAAATCCGGGTCAATCTTCGGTTTCTCGGACGGCTTCAATTCCAGCTTGGCGAGCCGGCTTTCGTAGAAAATCGGCACAGTCGCCTGGTCCTCGACGGCGCGCTGGATGTCGTAGATGGAAATATAATCGCCGAACACCGCCCGCGTGTTGGCGTCGGTCTTTTCGATCGGCGTGCCGGTGAAACCGATGAAGGAGGCGTTGGGCAATGCGTCGCGCATGTGCCGGGCGAAACCGTCAATGAAATCGTATTGGCTGCGGTGCGCCTCGTCGGCGATGACGACGATGTTGCGTCGGTCGGACAGCAACGGATGTTTGCCGCCCTTGTCCTCGGGGAAAAACTTCTGAATGGTGGTGAACACCACGCCTCCGGATGCGACGGCGAGAAGTTTTTTTAAGTGGTTCCGATCCTGTGCCTGCACCGGCTTTTGCCGGAGCAATTCATGGCAGCGGGCAAATGTGCCGAAAAGCTGGTCGTCCAAGTCGTTTCGGTCGGTGAGAATGACCAGCGTGGGATTCTCCATTGCCGGCTCGACCACCAGCCGCCCGGCGTAAAACGCCATCGTCAGTGACTTGCCCGATCCCTGCGTGTGCCAGACGACGCCGACGCGCTGGTCGCCGGTTTCGCCGCCGGGTTGTTTCTTGGCGAAATAGCCGGCGCTGCCCTCTTTCAATTCCATCGGCCCGGCACCGGCGGCGCGGATGGTTTCGGCCACGGCGATGTTGACGGCATGAAACTGGTGGTAGCCCGCCAGTTTTTTGATGAAGCTATTGCCGCCGTCGTCCTCGAACACGATGAAATGCCGGACCAGGTCAAGAAATCGGCGTTTGTCGAACACGCCGCGCAACAACACTTCAAGCTGCGGCATGATGGCGGGCGCGACGGTATCGCCGTCAATGGTGCGCCACGGCATGAAGCGTTCCTTGTCCGCGCTGATCGTGCCAATGCGCGCCTCCAAACCATCGGAAATAATCATGACCGCGTTATAAACGAACAGCGCCGGGATTTGCTGCTTGTAGGTTTGAAATTGCTGGAAGGCCTGCCAGATGTCGGCGTTTTCATCCGCCGCATTTTTTAATTCGGTGACGCCTAGCGGCAGACCGTTGATGAAAATCACCACGTCGGGGCGGCGGTTATGCTGACCTTCAATCACCGTGAACTGGGTCACCACCAGCCAGTTGTTGGCGTCCGGGTCACCGAAATCTATGAGCCGAACAATTTCCGCGCCGATGCTGCCGTCCTTGCGGCGGCATTCGACCGCGATGCCGTCCACCAGCATCCGATGGAACGCACGGTTGTTGGCAATGAGTGAGGGATGCTGCGGGATGGTGATTTTGCGAAAGGCTTCGTCCAAGGCTTCGGCAGGCAACTTGGGATTCAATTTCCGCAATGCGGCGCGCAACCGGTCTTCCAAGACCACTTCGCCGTAAGATTTGCGCTCGGCTCCCGGTTCGCCCGGCGCCACATGCGGGCCGAACACGACCGCATAGCCCGCCTGCTGCAACCAGTCCAGGGCCGCAAGCTCCACGTCATTTTCGACCAGGTTGGCGGACAATTTTGCCTCCCAAGTGCTAGGCCGTGCAAAGCGCTGACACTCCGGCGGGGATGGGCTGAAACTCCTCGCCACTGCACGGCCTGAAGCCCGCAGGCCAGCACGCGTGCATCCGGCAGAGCAACCGCTGTTGCTGCGGCGCATCGGTATTCACCCGGTGCACAAAGACCTTGATGAAGTCAGGGTGGCACTCCTGAAAGAGTTTCCAAACATCCTGCGCCAGATAGCGCGGGACGTAGCCTAGCATCAACCGCTCATCGGTTTCCGTGCGCAGCGCCACCGCCTGTGGGTCGGACTGGTTGCACACGTCCAGCATGAAAAACAGCGGTTCTTCCGGCTCCAAGGTGAGCACCCGCGCGCGGGCGGCTTCCGACATGTAGCGGAGCCCATGCAGGAAAAATTTGTTCAAATAACAGTTGTTCGTGTCGGGCACTGGGCAAGGAAAGACTTCGATCAAATCGGTGCGGCGGATGCCCTCGGTCACGCCCAGGATGGCGAGCGGGTCGGGCGGGTTGGCCGGATCGAAGCCGCTCCATTTCAGAAACGCCTCGTATTCCGGGCGGGATTTGGACAGCAAGCGGTTGGCAAAAATGGGGAACAACTCCGCGGATTCGTAGATATCCTCCAGATTTTCCATGCCGCTGAACGGCGTAAAGCCGACGGCGGTTTTCGCTCCCTGGGTGTAAACGAAACGGTAGGTGCCGCGGTCAAATTCCAGCCGGCCAATGGGACTCCAGCCGCCATTATGTGGCTCGCTCGACCGCGAGGCGACGAGAAGTGTGCTCATGTTTTAAATTCGTGCAACAACCTGCGCTGGTTAATACTTAACAGCGCCAGGGTGAATTGTCTAGTAATTGGCGACATTCTTTGGGGCGGAACTTCCGCCAGAATCGCATCCACGACATGAGAACCGATACCGCCGAGCCTTTCCAGCCAGATTTTTGCCGCCGCCGGTTCAAGGTGGGCAAAATGGCGGAAAACGTCGAGCGTGAACATTGTTTTTTTAGCCTGGATGGTTTCGAAAAAGCCGGAACGGGCGCGGGCCGCAAAATGCTCCACGTTTTGGTGCTGGTCCCGCGTCTGAAGACGGGCTTTCCGTTCTTCATCGGTCAGATTCCGCGCCAAGGAAGCGCCGTGGTCGTAGGTGGGGGCGAGCTGGAGTACGCCGCCGTCCTGAATCGCCCCCCAATTTTGATGATGCCGATCCTGATTTGCCACCCAGGCGTCCAGCATCACGTAGCCGACAAAAACTCCCAGTGCGGTGGTGATGCCGGCGGGTGCATGTTGCATCCAGACCGGTGCGGGAGGTTTCAATGGTGGAATCACGGCGGCGACGGCCTCGACGGTGTGGGCACTGACGCCGTATTTCACCTCGGACGCCACGGGATACTGCGGATCGCGGCGGTACAAAAGCTGGTTGCCCAGGACCAAGGCCAGCGGACGGGGCACGAACGTGGGACAAACGACACCGGGCTGTATGGGATTTTGGCCTTCGAATTCATGGGCCAGTTCGTATTCGACATGCGGCAGGCCAAGACAGCGAGCCAACTCGCACACAACTTTTTCAGCCCAATCTTCCCCCGTGCCGCGTTCCTCCGCCTTGAACAGGAACCTCTGGCCGCTCAGCGTGAACCAAAATTTCCTCTTCGTGCCGAGATATTCAATGTCTTCGGATTGGAGCTGGTCAATTTTGCGGATGGAAAACATGCGGATTATTTGGAGGTCACGCGCAACTCGCTGGACAGCAGCTTAGGATTCAGCTTGCGCAATGCAGCGCGTAATCGTTCCGGCAAAAACGCCTCGCCAAAGCTAGTGCGCTCCGCCTCCGCTTCACCGGGGGCGATGACCTGACCATGCACCAAAGCATAATCCAACTCCCCGAACCAACCCAGGGTGGCGTCCTCGACGATGGATTCGGTGAAAGCCATTATTCGATTCCAATCTGGGGTTTGAACACGGTGAGAAACTTCTCTGCCGTTAGCCTGATCCATTGATGCTGGCGTGGCCAATCATCCGTTGACTTCATGTCCGCCGGAAGGACAGCCGACAGATAGGGGTCATCCAGATGCAGTTTTTCGCCGAGCAAAGTCTCCAGTTCTGGAATATGAGTTTCAAGCAGCTCCTTGAACAGGCGGCGCTGGTTTCTTCCGGCACCATTCGGAACCCCGAAATAAAGGTAGAGCGACCTTACGGATGGATAATACTGAACGCCAAATTTGACGCCATCATCGAGCGGGTTGAACCGGCAGACGGTTTGGCCTTTGGGCAAATCGTAATCACGAAATGCCAGTGGCGAGCCGGCCAACACTGCCGAACAAGCACGCCAGTATTTTTCCTGCAAGCCGCGCTGTTCATGAGCCTGCCGGAGTTCCGGGTCGTTGAGCGCCTCTTTTTCCAGGGCAATCACACGCGGCTGGAGGACGCGCTGAAAATCTTCCAGACGGTCGCCGAACCAATCGTGTTGAACCGGCCAATCGTTCTGGTCGCGGATGGGTATGCCTTCGTCGGTGATGTAGATTTCCCCGCCGTTGTTATTCAGCTCCCAACTGAGCTGATAGCCGAGTTCCTGATGAATGGTAGCCTTATCATTTACCAAACCCTGCGCGATTCTTTCTGCGATCTTGCCGGTGAGCATCAGGGAGGCGTGAATCTGTCCGCGCTGTTGATTGAAGCTCAATACGAAATCGACCTCGCCGGTTGTGCCGGTGGAAATTGGCAGCCACGAGTCGGCGACGGGAATAATCAATTCCGGCGGGACACCGCGATCTTCCAAGCGCGAATCTAAATGACGCCAATAATCCAGCCGGGCCTTGGCCGCGTTGGTCAATCCCTCCGGTTCCGGCATGGCTTCTGCCGACGCGGCATAGGCAGTTTCAGTCGCGGGGCGCGGCCAGAGCGTCACCACGCGAGCAGCGAGGTCAGCGGCCCTTTGGCTGATGGCCGCCGCATCCCATTTGGGCAGGCCAGCAAAATAGGCATTGAGATCCAAGTGACTGTTGGCCAGTTCAACCTGCTTGGTTTCAAATGGTGAATTGCTCAACTCCGTGTTGTAGCCGGTGAGGGTGAGATTGCCCAAAGTGTGCAGCAAGGTTTCGTGTGTTTTTTCCCAGCCCTCACCCAGCATTTCCTTCCAGGCCTTGCCATTCTTGTTGTTGGTGATGGTCTGAGGCATGACGTGTTCAATGGTCAGGGTGCTCAAGTCCACCCGTTCACGGTGGCCGAAGCTCTTTTCCAGCGCCTCGAGAATTACCCGAGTCTTGGTGCTTTCGCGGCGATACAGTTCGAAGCTGGGCAGCCGGGCCAGAACCGCCGCGTCATCCGGCCAGCGGCGGCTGAGCCAGTAGGCTTGAAGGTCGCGGCGCGGCTGGTCGCGAATCAACGTGATGACTTCGACAAACCACTTGCCATAGGTGCGGGTGGTTTCGCCGCAGAGCGAGCGGCGCAGCACAAAGCTGACGAGGTCTTCCAGGCAGCCGCACAAATCTTCCATTCTTAACTGGCCCCGGTCATTGCGGTCTAGCAAATTTAACAGTAGCGGATAGGCCGTGGTGATTTCCATGCCGGCCACCTGACGCAGAATACCACGCAGCCGCGCGTCGCGGACGGAATCCGGGCGACGCAACATGAGGTCGAGTTTGGCGAATCGCTTTAGCTCGGTGACCAACGCCTCCGGCTGCCGCACGTCGTCTTCGTGGGTATTTTTGAAATCCACGAACGTGGCATCCTCTTTGGAATACTTGCCAGTCCGCATGAGATAATCCCGGTAAAACGGGGTCATTTCGATAGCCGCTTCCGTGTCGGTGGCATCGAACATTTCCTCAAACGCCTTCCAATGCTGGTCATTAAATTCCTGTTGCTTGGCCAACGGAAGTTCCATGAATACAAAGTTACGAATCAGGTCGGATTCCTTGAGCGGCAAGCCGGTGGAATTGAGGCTTTCAAAAATCTCATAGGGATTTTCGCCATCGATCAGGACGGCCACCAAATTCAATCGGGTGGTGATGACCTCCAGCAGCCGGGTCAGTTGCTTCTGCGTATCCTTGCGCGAAAAATGCTGGACGTGCCGGTGAAAATATTTCCACGCTTCAAAAACCCGGCTGGTATCAAATGGCGTCATGTCGTGGCCCTCGATCATGGCCATGAGCACTTCGCGGTCGCCGAGCCGGGGCAGCACCTTGTAGCGGTCGCTGCCCTGCTTGCGTTTGAACAGGAGATAGTCTTCGGTCACTTCCTCGGCAAAATCGTTAAGGCTGCGCGACCGGGCGACATCACGAATGGCAGCCAAAAGAATGGTCAGCGTGGTGACACGCTGCTGACCGTCAATCAGTTGAAAGGTGGAACTGTTGCCGGGCAGGCGCGGCGGCAGCGTGCAAACCAGCGGCCCGAGGAAGTGAACCGGCTTGGCACCATTTTCCAACAAGGCCCAGATGTCCATGCGCAGGCGTTCCCAGTGTGATTTTTCCCACGAATAAAACCGCTGGAACAGCGGGATAATATATTGGTCCCCGGTGTGGAGAATTTCACGAACAGTTTTGGGCTGGGCTTGCATACGTTATTTTTTGCTGAAAACAAATGCCAGCAAGGCCAGACAAGCTAAAACAAAAATGCCCTGTTTCTGCTTTTGTTCTTCAAGTTCTTTGAGGCGATGGGTTTCAGCTTTGAGATTTTCGAGTTCCTTCTGAACCGCCTTCAGCGCGGCACCGGGATTGGTGGTGTCGAGTGGAATATAGGTGATGCCCGAAAGGCACCCCAAGTCGGCACTGGTCACTTCCTTGGTCACCAGGGGAATGATCTGTTTGCCGCCTTTCTTGGCATGACCGACCTCCTGGCCCACGGAAAATGCACGCTGCATGGTTTTGTCCGTGATGAGAACCAGCACGAGGTCGGCGGAGTCAATCCAACTAAATATGGTCGGCCAAATCTCCTTGCCCGGCGCTTTGCTCACGTCCCAATAATTGACGCTGGCCTGCTCCTTGATTTGGTTGGCGACGGTGGCAACCAAGTCAGTATCCGCGACGCTGTAGCTGATGAATACATTCATGGGATGATGGATCAGGTTGGAACACTGATCCGGGTTTCGGCCTCGGGAACCTGGATTTCATTTTCAATGAGCGCGTAGATGGGCACTTCACCCTGCAACACTTCAAAGGACACGGCGAGGCAATAGCGGGCCGTGCCGGCACCATCCAAATGATTCCAGCCTTTGTGGGAACGGACGGCGATGGCGAACTCTTCGGGGAAATCAAAAGAATTGAAAACCGCCCAATCTTTCTGCACCGATCCGCGATTACGGTTGGTTGCTTGAGCTTCTCCCCGATTGTCGCGCGTGTGAAGCGTCCAAGGAAAATTGGCATATCCTGATTCGCCGCCATTTTGCATCCGCGCCAAAAAATCATCCCTGGGTTCGCCCAGTTTGCTCGTCTCCCAATCGAGCCACGTTTCCAAGTATCCAGTGCGGCGGGCGCGGGTCCGGCGTGGCAATGCGGTGTAGGCCAGTGTCACGTCGATCCGAATCCGTGCTTCCAACGCAGCGTTGCGCAGTTCTTCTGGAATCCGAATGGTATAAAGATGGAGCTGCTTGCTGGGAAGCATCTCGGCGTCCGGGGTGATCATCGTCACGCGCGTTTCGGAATTGCTGGTGGCCCGGTCAAGCGAGGGCAGGCCATAGCCGACCAACTTGAGCACCTTATCCTTATCAGCTTCGTTTTCAGCCCAGGCCGGCCAGCGGGCGCTTTGCACTATCAAGGCCCGGTAAAGCAACGGTGAGGCGGCGGGGAAAAGATTTTGGAGATGCGCGGCAACGTGGGCCACCTTCGGCGCGGCGAACGACGTGCCCACGCCATCCTTGGAATAAGCGGGCGTGCCGTGCAGGGTGGAATTGAGCAATTCGACGGAGACATCGCGATGCTGGCGAACCAAGTGGGGCGGATTTTTGGCGTAAATGAGGTCGCCGCCGACCTCCACAACTTCGGGCTTCACGACCGACCAAGGCTCGCCGTAACCGGCCCGGCTAAAACCAGACGGTTCAAGTTCACCGGCGGCAAAGGAACGGGAGTTGGCATCTTCAAAAACCGCGCCGCTGACTGAACCCACCGTCAATGCGTGAAGACTTTGGGCCGGGTTGGCGACGCGCATGGAGGCTTCCAACTGGTGATCCGGCGGCGTCCGACCGGCGGCCAGATGCGCTCGCAGGCCGGGATTGGCCACATCCCCATTGCCCCGACGATCCTGGTTGCCAGCGGATTGGATGAACAGCACTTCCTGCTCATGGGAAAGCTGATCCAGCTTGGCCGCCCACGACGTCATACGCTGTTTCGGGCAAGGCACGTTGGCATTGATGGAGTGGTTAAAGATTTTCGTGAAGCGCGGCGCCGTGTGAAAATGCGCGACGACCTGACGGAGATATTCCTCCGGCGTGAGGGCGTCGGGTAATTTGTTATCCGCATTCAAAACGCGGGCATTCTGAATCCACGCTACCGGCGCAACTTCGCCAGCGACGGGAATGGCGTCTGGATAGAGAACGGCACCAGCAACGCGCGTTCCGTGGCCTTGGGGATCAACGTAATCCGCGACGTCGTCAGGTGCGACGCCGGGAAGAAAACAGCGGCTGCTGGCAGAATCCATGGCTGGCGCAAGCCAGCGGTGCTCCTCTTGAATGCCGCTGTCAATGACGCACACGGTCGGCGCATGATCGGCGGGCGGGCGAACAACCAACTCCGGTTCGTCCTGACGCCCCGGTCGTTCGGTTGCCTCCTGCTGCAACTCCGGCGGCAAAACGACATCGAACAGATGCGCGAAATTCAAGATGACATCCCGAAAGCCGGAGCCATTCATCTTCACGCGCACTTGCACACAATCGGGAAATACAATGCCAGACTCCTCCGCATGGCCTTCCGCCGACATGATGCTAGAGATCACTTCACCGCCGTAATAATGGATGAAATCATGGAGTTCTTCCACCCGCGCTTCGGCCTTCTCCTGCCACTCGGCATCGGCTTCGATCCACGCTTCGCAACGCTTGGTTTCTTTCCGCTGCTGAAAGTCAGCGTCTGAATCGGTGCCCCGTTGGATCACGCGTGGCCACTTTACATCCCGCGTGCTGGTGGCGGTTTGAATGCCGATGTCAAAAATATAGGTGGTGGCATCGGCCAATGGCCACAGCTCAAAAACTTCTAGTGAAAGAATGTTTTTCAGCCGGCGCGGGTCGTTTGGCTGGTCGTAAACATCGAGCAAGGATGAACCAGCTACGAGCCCGCCCGTGCCCGCCTCAAACTCCTTTAAGACCTCTTCCAACTTGGTAAATTCAAGGCTAACGGACGAAACCAACATCAATCCCTCCGGGGTTTCCGCAACCAACTCCAGGCCCAACGCCCGGACAAGTTGGTCAACATCCACGCCCTCGGGCAACCTCAACAAAAAACCTTTGTCAGCGGGAATGGCGGGCAGACCCATTTCTGCCCGCAGTCGGCGAAGTTCTTCGTCCGATTGCCGCATCCGTCCAAAAACGGCGCGAATCCGACTCGCGTGGCCTTTGGGATCGGCGCGATTAGCATCAATCTCCGGGTTTTCTCGCGGACCGCCATGAAACAGCGGTTCGTAACTTCCTTGAAGCGCCAGATGCAGGTGCGGAAAATCTGGAGGCGTTGGCATATATTAGATCACCCCTGCGCTTGGTGACGCTCCTGAATTTCTCCGAGCGCATGGCGGATGTCCGCCTCGCCGACACTGCGGCGGCTTTCCAACACGGAATGTTTCGCGGCGTTCTGGGCGACATGAACGACTTCCGATCCCGACATGCCATCCATCGCCTGGGCGATCTCCCGCCAACTTATGTCTTTGTCAGTCACCATCGGCGAAAGCGTGGCTTGCAACATCCGGCAAATTTCGTCAATGCCCGGCAGCGGGACTTTGAGCACCTCATCGAAACGCCGGAACAAGGCGCTGTCCAGCGCCGAATCCAGATTGGTGGCGGCGATCACCAGACCGTCGCCTTTGTAATCTTCCAGCATTTCCAGCAGGGCATTGGTGATGCGCGTGACTTCGCCCACGTCGTTGCGCTCCGTGCGCGAACGCGCGAGCGAGTCGCACTCGTCCAGGAACAACGCACAAGGCGAAGCCTGGGCGGCATCAAAAATTTTCCGCAGATTGGTCATCGTCTCGCCGAAATAGGATGACAGCAGCGTATCGAAGCGCACTTTGCGAAGCGGCAGGCCGGTATTCCACGCGAGGCGTTCCGCGCCGAGACTTTTGCCGCAACCGGGCGGGCCGTAGAGCAAGATGCGATGCCGGGGTTTCAATCCGTGCTTGGCCAGGCGCGTGCGCGCCGCGAATTCTTTTTCAATTCGGTAAAAACGCCGCTCGACGGCATCCGGCAGAACCATGTGATGCCGGAGTTTATCCACCGGAATTTCCTGCATCAGCGGTGCGGACTCCCGGCGGCTGGTGGGCAGGCGTTGCAGCGTGCCCGTATGAGGTGCGGACTTGGGCGATGGTTTCGCCGTTAAAATTTGTTCCAGTTCCTTGGCCACGCGACCATGCCCCTGCTTCTTCTCCTCATCAATGACGCGACGGCAGAGCACATCCACGTCGGCGCTCGTGCCCGACTGGATCACCCGAAACAAGCGTTTCATCAGCGTCGCATTCATGATGTCAAAAGTTTAACGGTTCTCGAAAAAATAGAAATGTTTCTGTTGTCGCTTTCGCGGATGGGGCAACAGGGCACGAGACATAATTTTAATCCCGCCTTCCCCCGACGATTCGTTTTGCTTGCTCCATCCGCGCTTTGAATTCAGGTGATTCAGTGACGGCGCGGATTTTCTCGTTCATTTGCGCCATGTGCTGGTTGCCTTGCTCGCGTGCGCTCTGAATAATTGTTCCAAATTTTCGTTCAAGGCTGGCGATCGTTTGATCGTCGAGTTCCCGGTGCAGGCTGAACTGCTTGTAATCGAATGAACACACCAGCAGATAACGAACGACGGCGGAAATTGGAATTGGCCCACAATGACAGACCTCAACCCAAGGAATCACATTGCCGGTTGTGCCCTCCAGATTGGCGGGGTATGGGACCACCTGAGTTGGCAGTCTGTTTTTGTCCACCCCTAGCATCACAGTCACAGGCCCGGCGTCACCAAGAAATTGCTGCCACTTCATCGCCTCGCCCAGAATTACCGGTTCGGGATGCGTGGTGAAGTCGAACAGAGAAATGCCGCCAAGTTGCTGGCACGCATATTGGCCGCCCCACCGATCCACGCGGCCATCGTTTGGCAAAATGAACCCGTCGGCAAGGATCTGGCGATAATCCTTGGTGCTCGTCCGATGCCAAAGCAAGCTGTTCCGCAATATAGGCAAGAGCGGATGGCCAGCGTAAATTTCTTTGGCGTCACACATCAGCAAAACTCAATTAAACATGGCGCATATTTAGACGATGGATGGCTTCGTGACCTCCTGTTCAGCAAACTCGGATGCCATCAAATAAATAAACTGCAAAGGCTGGCCGCTGATAAATTCCTCGATTCGTGGCCCAAGCTCGCTCGCGATGATGGAGTCAAAATGGTGCGGGCGATACCGCGTTATTGAGCCGAGATAATATGTGATGGCGTAAATCGAAAGAAGCTGGGGCAAAACTTGCGGATGCTCCGCGACCGGCGACAAATAAACATAATAACGCCGGTAGGGTGGAACACTCGCAACCGTAGTCCACAGATGCGGTTTGATGTCAGCCACAAGACTGGCAACTTCATCAGCCGCGCGCGACGTGTAAGAGCGTGGTTGAATCTGTTCGAAACGAATCAACTTGCGGCCTTTTATGTTCGTTCCACAGTCCACCTCGCGAAAAGTTCTGGCAAGTTTGGATTCGGTCAGAAGCCGCGAATGGGTGACTGACAAGCGCGTCAAATCGTCGGCGAAAAACTCCAGCGCCAGCCAAATACACTTGTTCGTCGTATCTTCATTAAGCCGGATGTCATGTAAGGCGATGAACCGCTCCGGCTTGTCTAGTGCTTCAGCCCAAAGCCGGTGGCCGGGGACAATCTGCGGGAGCAGCTTCGCCAGATCAAAATTCGTATCGGCTGGCAACCCGCTCCCCGAAATCGAATGAAGGAATTCATCAAAAAGGTTTAACGCCCCGGTGCGAGCACCGGGAGACTTGTGGGCTTGAAGAAAAGCGTCCACCAATTCCTTTCCGCCAGGCGCCAGCCGTTCTGCAAGGCCATGCTGGGCTTGATTGAAAGTAGCCTGTCGCTGAACGGTCAAAGCGTAGGCTTTGGCCAAGTTCATAAAGCAGTAGTAGAGCAGCAACGGGCGGGATGCCATGATTCCCGCCGACGTGGCAACTTTGTAAAAATCTTGTGCCTGCTCTAAACTTGCAAGGGCTTCCGGCTTCGCCGCCAGAGGACAGCGCGTCTGGATGTTCGCCTTTATGATTGTCCACGGATCAAGCGCGAACAGCGTTGACTGCAAACCGTATCGCCGAGTCGTTTTATACATCGGCCAGTAGGAGAACGGTAGCGGTCTTTCGAGCACCAAAATTCGTTTCCCTTTTCGAGTTGTTGGTAACCTTGGCATAATTTTATTTAGGCATGTGCAACTTGCTGGACAGCCATTTTGGCCCCGGCATTTCGCCGTGGACGTCGGTTTGGTTCATTTCAAATAGTCCGCAAGGAAGCTGTTGATGCCGGTGATCATCGGCTCGACTTCGCTGCGCTTGAATTGGCTGAATTCGCCGTGGGCGGCGAGATTGCGGATGTCGGCCCAGGCTTGGAGTTGCTTGGCTTTGGCTTCGTTGAAGACCCCGGATTTTTTCAATTCCTGAATCAACGGGCTAAGGGTCTTGTGCACTCCGTTTGGTGTTTTCTGCGCGACTGGTGGTTGCTGCTGGTCGCAGAGTTTGCGCAGAGCATTTTCCAGCACGGCGCCCGCCAGCACGGCGGCGGGGACGTGATCAAACTTTCCGCGATGACTGTCAGCCAGCAGTTGCTCGGCCTGGCCCATGTAGTCGCAGGCGATTTCCGCTTCGATGGTGGTGGCCATATCATCGAGGAAGCCTTTTTCAAAATCGTCTTTCACGCCGCGAAGCAAACTCACGGCCTCTTGTAGGCACTGGTGTGCGCAATCTAGTTTGGGCAGGGTCTCAACCGCCTGACGATGCACATGGCCTTTGGGAACAATCAGCGCGAGCAGGGTGGCGGCCTTGGTGCGCCATTCTACGAACTTCTCCGCATCGAGCTCCTTGTGTCCCTTTCCGATTTGAACATGCTCACCGGTCGACCAATTTTTTTTGATGCCAGGCGGAACGTCTTTGGCGCTGGCAAGAATGTTGCGCCCCTCAGCAATCAGGCTGTCGAAGCGAGCTAGCGTCTTGGCGAGGATGGCGTCAGGTAGTTTCATGGCAATTATTTGGCCGGCACGCGCAACTCGCCGGACAGCAGCTTGGGCAGCAGCGCGTCGCGTAACTCGGCCAACGTGCGGGATTCTTCAAGGTTTGAAACGACACGCCGATGCAACGGTTCGACCTGTTGCTGAAATTCATCGAGCAAGGTTTGCGGCGGCACGAGCACTGGCAAAGTGCGGAAGTTGCTTTTGCTGATTTCCATGAACGTCGTGCCATTGGCCCGGCCTTTGATGGCTTCCATGTTTTGCAGTCCACAACCGGACGTAATGATTTGGCAGCGAGCCGTTGCAAATTATGGCGATGAAACCCTGATTCACTGCCACCGGCACTTCGGCAATCGCCATGTAGCCGATGGGGGCGCGAGATGAAAGCAGCACCGTTCCGACCGGCAACAACCCGGAGCCGATTTGCTCAAGTCCAAGTTCTGAAATTTTCCGCTCGGTATTCAACAGCACCGGGCTGTCGAGGGGCGCGAGGTCTTTTGGCGTCGCCCAATGATGCGTGCCGCCTGCCCAAAACTCCGGCTTGGTGGTGCTGGGCGTGCTGCCGCCGACAACACGGACTTCTTCGCCGATGGTGGATTCGCGCCAGCCTTTGGGAAGTTCTATTGCAGTGGCGTCCACGAACGAGGATTTGAAAATTGTATGCGCCAGTTCCTCCAGCGTCTCGTTCGTCTGCTGATTCAACTCAATCTTGTTGTCCAGTGCGATGAGAATTTGCGCAATTGCTTCTTGTTCGGTTTTCGGTGGTAGTGAGACCACCATCCCCTTCAACAAATCGGTGAGCAAGCGGCCAGTGCCGTGGCCCGCATGATCCACCGCAGATAACAAATCTGGCTTGTGAGCAAGAAGCCAGTAAGCCAAAAACTGGCTATCCACATCGGGCTTCGTGCGTATCGCCTTTATATCCTGATTAAAGGCCATATCCCGCATGACTACTGATATGGGGACATCGTTGTGCAGAGTCATTCCGCGCACGAGTAACAGAATCGTTCCGGCGGCCACAACTTTGCCACCGTGCCCCACAGCGGAATCTGAAATGTGATCCTCGGCGTCATGTAGCCGAAAAGATTTCATATCCTTTGCGCTAATCCACGGAATTGCGCCTGACCAAAATGAAGGATTGCCTTTGAACGGTGTGCCGCCCGATAGCCAATCGGCGCAATCACCTAGAGTTCGAGATTGCCAATCTTGACTAGCGACCGTCATAGCCTAGCCCCTTCAGATTTGAATCTATGACTTTTCCCAGCTTTATAGATTCTGAAAATTGCTCTCGAAGTTTCGTGGTGAGCCGTTTGATTTTTGCATCAAATGGTTCGCCGTCATCTTCGACATCTTCCGCACCAACATAACGGCCCGGCGTCAACATGTGTCCGCTACTGCGGATTTCGTCGAGTGAGACGCTTTTGCAAAAACCTGGCGTATCTTCGTATTTCCCCGCTCCTTTATCGCCGCGCCATGCGTGATATGTGCCAGCAATTTTGGCGATGTCATCGTTGGTCAATTCGCGATGCACGCGGTCAGTCAGCGTGCCGAATTTGCGAGCATCAATGAAAAGCACTTTGCCGCGCCGGCCTTTGAAACGATTGTTTCGCTTGTCGCGGGAAAGAAACCAGAGGCAAACCGGGATTTGCGTGGAGTAAAAAAGTTGTCCCGGCAGTGCCACCATGCAATCCACCAGATCGGATTCGATGATGGCCTGACGGATTTCGCCTTCGCCGGATTGATTCGAGGACATCGAGCCGTTGGCGAGAACGAAACCGGCCATGCCGGTGGGCGCAAGGTGATGGACGAAATGTTGCACCCAGGCAAAGTTGGCGTTGCCCGTGGGCGGCACGCCAAATTTCCAACGCACGTCCTCGCGCAGCCGGTTGCCGCCCCAGTCGTCGTCGTTGAACGGCGGGTTTGCCAGAATGTAGTCGGCCTTCAACTCCTTGAATGCGTCGTTCTGAAACGAGCCTTGTTCGTTCCACGCGATATGCGCTTCTATACCGCGAATGGCCATGTTCATCATGGCGAGCCGCCAGGTGGTGTAATTGGATTCCTGCCCGTAAATGGAAATGTCGCCGATGCGTCCGCCGTGGGATTCCACGAATTTTTCGCTCTGCACGAACATCCCGCCCGAGCCGCAGCACGGATCGAACACGCGGCCTTTGTAGGGCGCGAGAATTTCAATTAGCAGCCGGACGACATGTCGGGGCGTGTAAAACTGGCCGCTCTGCTTGCCCTCGGCGCTGGCGAACTGGCTCAAAAAATATTCATACACGCGGCCGAGAATGTCCTTGGAACGGCTTTCACGGTCGCCAAGTCCAATCGTGCCGATGAGGTCAATGAGTTCGCCGAGCCGGTGCTTGTCGAGGGCGGGGCGGGCGTATTCTTTCGGCAATACGCCTTTGAGCGTGGGGTTGTCTTTTTCCACCGCGACCATCGCGTCGTCGAGGTCTTTGCCGATGGTGGGCTGCTTGGCGCGGCCCTGCAAATACGACCAGCGGGCGATTTTGTTGACCCAAAAAATGTTGTCGGCGGTGTATTCGTCGCGGTCTTCGGCGTCGGCGGATTTATCTTTCGCCAGCGCGGTGTGCCGTTCCTCGAACGCATCGGAAATATATTTGAGAAAAATGAGGCCGAGAACGACGTGCTTGTATTCGCCGGCGTCCATGTTCCCCTTGAGCTTTTCAGCGGCGGCCCACAGGGTCGCCTCGAAGCCGAGAGCGCCAGCGGCAGCATTGCTTTTCTTTTCCGAGCCATTTGCCATAGTGGTATGCGACAGAATTTTAATGTGTTCACAACTGCCATGCGATAAAAAACTGGACTATGAACAAGCGCCGAGATGTTGGGCAGTGAAGGGCTGAAGGGTGCCCCCGCCGCACTTTTCAACTGGTGTTCACATTTTGCGGTTGAAAATAAAGAGGCTCTCAGAAAAAGGGCTTCGATTCATTGGCTTGGATCTCCTCTGACTACGCGCGAGTTCCTAGACCCGGTCGCCACGGGCTGCATCAATAGTTTTCTTTGGCTGCGCCGGTTCATACTCTTCCAAAGCAGGAATCGTCATCTGCGCCCCCTTGGCATAGCTGCGATGGACGGCGGCGGAATTGTGACCCAGCGCCTGCATGGCGTAGCGCTCCGGATAGCCCACCGCCTTGGCGCGCTCTGCCCACGCGTAGCGATAGCTGTGTAGGCTCACGCCGACGATCCCCAAGCCCTTGCAGCGCTGGTGAAACTCGGTGGCGCGATCTCCCGACCGCACCGTACACAAGTACGGGAACAACGGTCCCTCGCTCGGCAAATCTTTGAGCAGACTCGCAGCTTCCTGACCCAATCGAATGACCACCGGCACGCCGGTCTTCCGGCGCCGGAAGCTCAAGGTGCTGTTCTCCCAGTCCACGTCCTCGGCCAGCAATTGCGCGATGTCGCCCTGACTGCCGCCGATGAACCAGCAGAGCTGGTAAAACGCTTTGCGCTCCGGGTTCTTTTCCCGAGCGATGATGGCTTCGTGCTCCTCCAAGGTGATCGCCCGTTTTTCCTTGAAGCGCACCTGCGGCCACTGCCGCTTGGGAACCACCGGCCACGGCAGCCAGTTCATGTCCAGGCAGAAGTTGTGGAGCTTCCGCAGATGCACGTTGGTCGAAACCGTGCCCCGCGACAACACATTCAAGAGGTGTTCGGCCTGCGTCTCGATCAACGGCGTCTTCCGGATGGAATCAAACGCCTTGTCCTTGATCCCCGTCAGCCAGCGAGCATGCGTGGAACCCTGTTTGGTTTTAACGATCTCGTCCATGGCGTGCTGCCAAGTCCGGCGGACGACCAGCGGGTCGCTGGCCATCAGGTACGCCCGCGCAATTTGCAGGTTGATGGCCGGTTGTTCGTGGGCCTCGTTCTGGGCATTGAAGATGCGCACGGCGGCTTCCCGGTCGCGCGTCTTGAGGCTCTTTTGTTGGCCGGTCACCCGGTTTTCAATGAAGTAAATTCCGCTGGCTTTGCGGAACATTCGGTAACGCAGTTTCATTTCGATATTCATGGTTCATGAGAATACCGAAAGCCATGGAGACTGCGTTAGCGGCTAGTGCGGTGCTGATGAGAGGATTGTGATCACCAAGTGAAAGAATAGTAAAAACACTGGAGCTTTCACTGGAGGTCAACGCACCGCACTTGGCTAACTCATTGCCGCACAAGCGGTTCTGAATGGAGGCGGAGGTCGGAATCGAACCGACGAATGAGGCTTTTGCAGAGCCCTGCCTTACCACTTGGCTACCCCGCCGCTACTGAGCGTTTAAATTAAATTTGTTTTGCCGGACAAGCAAGTTCAATCGCAGTTCAATCGCGGCTGCGAGTTGTCTCAAATTAAATGACGCCGGGGCGGCAAACTGGAGAGAGGCGAACAGGCGTTTCCGCTGCTGTTCAACGGATATATCCCAGCTCGTGCCGCCGGTGCCACAGTGCTCTTGGTTTGAATATTCCCGCCGGGGTGATGATCCCGGCAATAAGCCCCGCCGGCGTCACGTCAAACCCAGGATTGCGCGCCGGGCTGCCGGGATTGGCCACGCGAATATAGGCGCGCCGGTGGGTTTTGGATTTTCGGATTTCGGATTTCGGTTTGGCCAGAATTCCCCAGGCGCCAAGCACTTCGTGCCCATGCCGTTCTTCAATGGGAATGTCGAAACCACATTTGAGGTTCCAGTCAATCGTCGAAAGCGGAATGGCCACGTAAAATGGAATCTTGTGGCGCGCGGCCAGAACTGCCTTGGTGTAGGTGCCAATCTTGTTGGCCACCTCGCCGGTGCGGCCGAGCACCCGGTCGCTGCCGACAATCACCAGGTCGATTTCGCCACGTTGCATCAAATGACCCGCGGCATTGTCGGCAATGATGTGATGGGGAATTTTTTGCTGCGCAAGTTCCCAGGCCGTCAGAGTGGCCCCTTGGGATCTCGGGCGGGTTTCGTCACAAAACACGTGGAACCGCTTCCCCTGCCCTTGCGCGGCGTAAAGTGGCGCCGTGGCGGTGCCGATGTCCACAAACGCCAGCCAGCCGGCGTTGCAATGCGTTAGAATGTTCATGCCATCGCGAATCAGGCCGGCCCCGTGCCCTCCGATTTCGGCGCAATGCCGCACGTCTTCATTGGCGAATTCCTCGGCGGCGGCGAGCGCGAGCAACTGCTGTTCGGCCACCGTGCCGCCCCGCGCCATTTCGCGGCGCACGCCCTGCATCGCGTTGACGGGATCCACAGCAGTCGGCCGCGCTGCGGCGAGCTTTTGAAAGACGGCGGCCATGTGGGCGGAGAATTTTGTGAGGTCAGCGCCGCGGAAAGCCAGCGCGCCTTGCGCCAGACCGTAAGCAGCCGTGGCGCCGATGGCACCCGCACCGCGAACCACCATATCCGCGATGGCCCGGGCGGTTTCGCGGAAATTCCTGGCGCCGACGATTTTGAACTCGTGCGGGAGCAGCCGCTGTTCAATGAGTTGGACGGAATTGGTGCGGACGTCGAAGGTGACGGTGCGGCAAGGCTCCGGACGTCCGCGGATGGTAACATTCATATTACTCGTTGAAGCGTGAAGGGTGAAGCGTGGAGCGCGAGAATCGATGGCAGGCGTGAAACCGTTCAGGCGTTTTGACGCTTCAGCTCTTTCGACGCTTTAATGCTCATCTGGCCTTGGCTTTCAACTGCCGGATTTTGGCTTTGAGGTCGTCGAACGCGGCATGTCCCCGCAATGGCTTGAGGTCCGGGTCTTTGGCCAGCCAGTCGAAATCGCGATAGCCGAGCTGCAGGGCTCTTTCGAGCGCGTTGGCGGCCTGGTCAATCTCTCCGGAAAGCGAATAGCTGCAAGCGAGGTTGTAAAAAACCAGCGGATTCCGCGGTTCCAGCCGGGCCAGGCGCTCGTCCACTTGCAATCCCTCATTGATGCGTCCGCGCTGGGTATAATGGTCGCCCAGGATCTGGAGCGCATCCACGTAATTCGGATCGCGGCGGACCAGTCCCTCGATAAACTCAATTTTCGTATCGAGCTCGCGCTGCTCCACGCGACTCATCTTTTTTCTGGCGGTGTTCTTTGCCGGCATACAACCCTGAAAGTTTTTCCGACGGAGCGCGCCAAGTCAAGCAGGCGGACGCAAATAATTTGTTGGAATTTTCAGGAAAAATGCCATATGAGTAAGCTTCGTGGAGGCAACATGAAATGTTTCGTGACCGGCGCGTCCGGGTTTATTGGGTCCAATCTGGTGAATGAACTCCTGGCGCGGGGCCATCGCGTCAAGGCGCTGCTTCGTGCCGGCACGGATGCACGCGGATTGCTGGGTCTGAAACTTGAACGTGTGGCCGGCGACCTCCTCGACCGACAGCTCCTGGAACGCGAACTCGCGGGCTGTGACTGGTGTTTCCACGTGGCGGCCAGTTACCATCTGTGGATGCGCGATTATGCGCCCATGTATGCGGTGAACGTCGAAGGCACACGCAACGTCCTGGAGGCGGCTGGCAGGGCGGGCTGCCAGAAAATCGTCCATACCAGCACGGTCGGCTGCATTGGATTGCCTGCGGAAGCCAACGGGCAAACCGTGCCCTCGACCGAGGCAAACCTCATTTCCGCCAATGAACTGAACGGGGCGTATAAACGCTCGAAATTTCAGGCGGAAAGCGTGGCGATGGATCTGTACCGGGAAAGAGGGTTGCCGATCATCATCGTCAATCCTTCGGCGCCGGTCGGTCCCGGCGATGTCAAACCGACACCCACCGGGCAGATCATCGTGGATTTTCTGAACCGCCGTCTGCCCGCGTTTCTGGATACCGGCTTGAACTGGGTGCATGTTCGCGATGTGGCGACGGGACATCTGCTGGCCGCGGAAAAGGGACGGGTGGGCCAGCGCTACATTTTAGGCAACGGGCAGGGCAATTGGACCTTGCGACAGACGCTCGAAACCTTGGAGCAACTCACCGGCCTACCCGCCCCGCGCAAGAAGTTGCCGTACTGGCTGGCGCTGGGCGTGGCGGAAATAAGCGAAGGCATTGCCTTCCTTACCGGCAAGGCGCCGCGGGCCACGCTGGCCGGCGTGCGCATGGCCAGGCACAAAATGTGGTACGATCCGGGCAAAGCCGTCCGTGAACTAGGCCTGCCCCAGACCTCGCCCGAACAGGCCTTCACCGACGCCGTGACTTGGTTCCGCGCCAACGGTTATGTGAAGAAATAGGGCGCTGAATTCAGCTTTAAGCCCAGAGTCAATTCTGCCACATTTTGTACGGTGTCACTTCCGGTCATTAATATCGCGGGCATGCGCGAATGGGAAACGGCTACCTGGGGGATCGGGCAAACCGAGTCCGAGGTCATCCGCCGCGTAGGGGAATGCCTTTCCCGGCGCGCGCGCCAGCTCACGAGCGAGCAGGATTTGATCCTGATTCTGGCGGGCAAAGGTCACAACGGCGACGACGCCCGCGCTGCCGGTGACTTTCTCAACGACCGCAAGGTCAGGCATTTGGAACTGCTCACGCCCGAGACCGGTCTGCCGCCGCTCGAAATGGCGCTGCGAGAAAAACCCGCATTGATCATCGACGGCCTTTTTGGCATTGGCTTGAACCGTCCGCTCGCGGAACCGTGGCAGAAGATCATCGCCGCCGTCAATGCGGCCAGCCTGCCAGTGCTGGCGGTGGATGTCCCCTCGGGCCTCAACGCCGACACCGGCGAAATTTTTGGCGCGGCCATCCAATCCCGCGTCACGCTCACCATCGGCGCTCCCAAGACCGGCTTGCTCGCCTCCGCTGCCTGGCCGTTTGTCGGGCGGCTCGAAGTGGCTGAGGAGGTGGGCCTGAGCCCCTGCCCGCTTAAGAGCGATCTCCGCTGGACGCAGGCGAAGGATTTTCAAACTTATCCGCCACCACGAACCGAGGCCGGCCACAAAGGCACGTTTGGCCACGTGGCCATCATCGCCGGCAGCCTGGGTTATCATGGCGCGGCGGTGTTGGCAACCCGTGGGGCGCAGCGCGCGCAGCCCGGACTGGCCACCGTGTTCACCCAGGAAAATGTTTATGCTGCCGTGGCGGCGCAGCTGCAGTCTGCCATGGTCAGCCCGTGGCAGCCGGAGACAAAACTTCCCCTCAACCTCAGCGCGCTGCTGGTCGGGCCGGGGCTGGCTGCGCCGGAGGCGGCCAAAAACCTTCGCCGTCCGGTGCATCATTGGTGGCGCGATCTGGATTATCCGATGGTAGTGGACGCGAGCGGAATGGATTTCCTGGCCCCCGGCGCGTTCACAAAAAACGGCATCCGGGTACTGACACCGCATCCGGGCGAAGCCGCGCGGCTGCTGAATTGGACAACCCAAAAAGTCCAGGCCAATCGCGTGACCGCACTGCGGGAGCTTTCAAAAAAGTTCGGCCATTGCTGGGTGGTTTTGAAAGGCCACCAGACTTTGGTCGGCCAATGCGAAGGCCAGATATTTGTGAATTCGTCCGGCAATCCGCACCTGGCGCAAGGCGGCAGCGGTGATTTGTTGGGGGGCTTCATTGTCGGGTTGCTGGCTCAACCCGTATTGCAGGCAGATGTGGCCACCACTTTGCGGTACGCCGTCTGGCAGCATGGGGCCGCAGCGGACAAATTGCAGGCGCTCAAGACCAATTGGACCGTCGAAGACCTGGCCAATGAAATTGGCAATGCGCGTTAATAAAGACGTCACGGCCCCGCGATGTCCCGGGTGCGACCCATCGTTTGAATGAACCGCGTGGCGGCTTTAGGGGCGGCGCTGTTTCGGATCGTGGCACCATACACATCGTTGAGCACGATCACCGGTTCGGTCCCGGCCGAAAGAGCATGAAAACCATCCAAAGCAATATCCCGCGCGTCATCACATAACAGGGCCGGACGGTAGTCATGGCCCTGCACCCGGAGGGTGACATTGGTGAAGCGGATACCCTCCGCGTGGCGACAGTAAAATCCCCACGCCGGCAGCGTGCCAAAGGAGGATATCTCCGGGTATTTGGCCGTGTTTTCCGGCACATTGGCGAGACTTTCGAGATTTGGCTGGCCAGGACGAGGAGCGTTTCCGATGCCGCCATAGTCGATGGTGATGTTCTGAAGCGTCACATCCTGAACCGGATGGCCGGGCAGGCCGATGATTGCGGCTGTGAGAAGCGTAGGACGACCATTGTGACTCACGCCATCGGTTACCGGGAACTTGTTGAAAACGCTGGCGGGCCGGTCGGGAATCCGGGCGGTGACGTTGCTGATCGTCACACCATGCAGGGAGCCGATTTCGCCATGGAGGTTGCGATGGCCAAGCCGCACGAAAAGGGCGTTGTTGCAGTCATTAATGTTGATGTCCGATATGCGAACGTTATTCATTTCACCTCCGTCCACAATCTCCAGGGCGATGGCAGAGATGTAGGTGTCATAAATGGTCAGGTTGCGGCAAACGATGTTCTTGAAACCCGCGCTCGAGCCGGTGCCAAATTTCAGGCCGTTGCAACTTGAACGCAGGCGGCAGTTCTCCACGAGCACATCTTCACAGGGATGGTCGCCGGATTTGAGGCAAATGCCGTCGTCCTCCGAATTGATGTCACAGCCGCGCACCACCACATGGGCGCAGCCGTCTATATCAATGCCATCGTTGTTGTATGCGGCGAGGCTATGGACGGTGAGGTTCTTCAGGGTGAGCTGCTCGCAATCCTTGTAATCCTCCACCCAGCAGGCGCTGTCCTTGAGGGTGACATCCCGCACGACGACGCGCTTGCAATCGCGGGAGTTGATGAGCACCGGCCGCTTAGGACGCGTCTTTTCATGGGTCTAAGTCCAGCACGGCAGGGTGTTGCGCAAAAATCAGCGCGTGGAGGCG
>Ga0302320_10008165_pt1 | contig 22843 bp, 20 predicted proteins | sample Bog_T0_3_FD_202130 | JGI IMG/M metagenome (GOLD analysis project Ga0302320, IMG submission 202130) | Peat permafrost microbial communities from Stordalen Mire near Abisko, Sweden - Bog_T0_3 | ecosystem: Environmental > Terrestrial > Soil > Wetlands > Peat | place: Sweden: Abisko, Stordalen Mire... | reverse complement strand
CGTCGGCTATCACCGCCAGCGCCGCGCCATGCGCGACCGTTCGTCGGAGCTTCTGGAGATCCCGGGCGTGGGAGCGCAGACCCGGCAACGGCTGTTGACGCACTTTGGCAGCCTGCGGGATGTGCAGCAGGCTACCGCGGAATCGCTGGCCGCCGTGGTGCCGCGCAAGACCGCCGAGACGATCTGGCGGCATTTCCACGGGAGCCAAACCGCGCCCTCACAAACGGCTCGACATTAAGAGGAGGCCGGTGAGATCATCTGGGACATGCCCAACTTCCGGAAGGTAAGGGACGCCCTTGATTGGCCTATTCGAATACAAGGGGCCTATGCAATCCTCGCGACGATTTTGGCTGGAAGTGTTGGAACAGCCGTCAGGGCAATCCTCGCTTCCTTTACGCGAATCCCTCCCCTTTGGGTGACTCCGATTTGGTTGTTCGCTTCGGCCGCGGTTCTTGCCCTTCTGCTGCTTGCGGCCAGGAGCGAGTTGGATCGTCCAGCATTCGTATTCGATTTGGATAACATCATCTGGAAGCACGACGAGAAGAAAGACCTGACAATCTTCTTCTTGGGCGCCAGAGTTCTGAGCATGGGGGCACCGTCGATCACCCAGAATTGGAGCGCCTCCTACGCCGTGGGAACAGCAACCGAAGCCATGAAGCCGTTCTACATCGTGGGCTCATATGTCTTAACCCTGGGTGACGAGCAGATAACTTTTGAGAATGAGGATCTTCTGAATGTTAAAACCGCTGAGGCCGTCGTTGAGAGGGGCAGAGCGGTTTACGGGAGACTCCTTTTCACTGTCCCCGGCGATCGAGACGGGCAGATCAAGGCCCTCCAGCATCGAATAGACGTAAGTTTTCAGGATTATTTATCAAGGCCCTATTCCGCCTCATACGTCCCCAGCCCAAAGCCCCTTCCCTCACTTACAAGACACCCGCATGAGAAGACGAAATTCGTGGGGAAAAGGGCACCTGATCCTCCGGCCCTCCCCCCCACCGTCGACTGACGCCTCAAAGGCCCACCGTCGAGAAGTGTCATGGCGGATGGACGGGACATTGTCCTTATTGATCAAAAGCGGATTGTGAACTATAGTTAACATATGATCGAGGTCCGCCAGACCGACCTCTTTGCAAACTGGTTGCGCAAACTCCGCGACGACCAGGCACGGGCGCGCATCCAAATCCGCATCCGGCGCCTGTCGCTGGGCAACTTTGGAGACGTCAAGCCCGTCGGCGAGGGCGTCAGCGAGTTGCGCATCGACTACGGGCCGGGTTACCGGGTCTACTTTCAACGGATAGGAAGCTTGTTGGTTCTCCTCCTTGTCGGAGGCAGCAAGAAAACTCAGGACGCAGACATCGCCAAGGCAAAGCAGCTCGCAAAGGAGGCTCAAGTTGGCACTTAAAACAACCCCCTGGGACCCCTCGGAGTATCTCGACAGCCCCGCGTCGATCGCCGCATACCTCGAAGCTGCCTTCGAGGACGGCGACCCCTCTCTGATCGCGGCCGCTCTGGGCGATATCGCGCGCGCCATCGGCATGACCCAGCTTGCCGGTCAGGCTGGCGTGACCCGCGAGGCCCTCTACAAAGCCTTGTCGCCCACCGGCGATCCCAGGCTCTCCACATTTCTCGGCGTGATGAAGGCGCTTGGCATCAAGTTGACGCCCCACGCCGCCTGACCGGCGCCCACCGCGGAAAAGGACTACTCTCAAGCTACGTACGAACAATCGCGCCGCCTGCCTCTGGAGCCAGATCGTCAAGTCCTGAAATTGAGATTGCGAGCACCGGACGTTGAAATCAAGAATTCTATGGAGCTACTCATGATGAACCGCAGGGACTTCTTTCTTTCCGCCGCTGCTGTAGCCGGCGCCGTATGCGCACAGCCCGTTCTGGGCCAAGTGGCCGGGCGCAAGCCGCTCACCCGCAAACAGCGGGTTGACCGGGCGCTTGCCGGAAAAGATGTGGACCGGGTGCCGTTCACCCATTGGCGCCATTTTGGGCCGCAAACCGCGGAGGTGCACGCCAAGGCCACACTCGACTATCACTGGAAATTCAAGACGGACATCGTGAAAGTCATGAGCGACTTTCCCTATCCGAAGCCGGCCGGCAACTGGTATGAGGCGAAGGTTCTCGACAACCCCTTCCCTGAGCAGATTCGCGCCCTGGGCCTGATCAAAACCGGATTGCACGGCGACGCTTATTTCATTGAGACGGTTTTTAATCCCTGGCAGGTCGCGGTCAATTTGTCGTCAAGAGAAGAAGTCTTCCGCTTGCAAAAAGAAAATCCGCAGCGGCTGCTGGACGCCCTCGATGTGTTAACCCAGTCCAGCATCAACCATGCTCGCCGTGCCTTCCACGCGGGCGCATCGGGCATACTGTACGCCGTCGCCAACCCCAAGCGCAGCGACCTTTCGCCGGCCGATTATGCCCGCTTCAGCGCGCCCTTCGACAAACGCTTCGTTGACGCAATCGCCGGCGCCAAATTGAACTTCCTTCATCTCCACTGGGAAAACGAGTATGTAGATCAGTTCGTCGGCTTCAACGCCGCGGTCATCAACTGGTCCATCCAGACCAGCGGCGTCCAGGTCAGCACCGTCCGCGCCAAGTTTCCGCAGACCCTCGCCACCGGAATCGACGAGGTCAAGTACCGGGACCTGACGCTTGCGCAAATGCGCGAACAGTGGCAGAGCGCCAGCCAGGCCGCGGGCAGAAAGTTCATTCTCACGCCGGGCTGCTCGGTCCCCGAAGACAGCACCGACGCAGAATTGTCCCGGATTGCGGAGCTCGTCGGAGCCTGAACACGTAGTTGCATTGTTGATTAGTCACCTCATGCCGCCCTGTCGTCACCGTTAGGCACAGCCCACAACCCGGCCGTACGCAGTCGAGCATGCTGCTGGAGGAGACAGCCTCGCACTGTCCTCTTTTGACCACGCAGCTCATCGCCCTCCCGCGCGGCAGAAAACGTCAGCGGGCCACCCAACTTTCCCCGCGGGTGCTCTAAATGGACCATCCAGCAGCGATCCGCAGGGATTACTGTTGCCTCTGTACACAGAACGCGTTGGTCTGCCCAGGCAGGCCACTCGTTTGATTCTGGGACAGGGGCGTCGGGTTTTCGCGATTTCCCTCACTTTGCCGGCGATGAAGGAGAATCGCAACTCAGTCGCCGGACCCTGCCCGCACATCCCCTTTCACAACCGCATGCTGGAGAAGAACCAAATGTCCAATCCATCGAACACACTGCTGGAAGTTGAAGAGACGTTGCACTCGGTCATCGATAGCCTGATCGACGGTCAAAAGGAGTTTCAGAAGATCGGCGATGAGTTCAAGGACCCCACCCTCAAGCTCTACTTCCTTGAAGAGTCCTTGAATCGCGCGGCATTTCGCGGCGATCTGGAAACTGTCCTGCATCACGAAGGGGTTCACGACATTGAAGAAAGCGGCAGCGTGAGCGCCACCCTTCATCGCACATGGGGCGAACTCAAGGCCAAACTGGGCGGCGGAGACCACACTCTGCTTGAGACCGCGGAGAAGGCCGAGGACAAAGCCGTCGAGGTATACGCAAAAGCGCTGGACAAGAAGCTCCCGTTCCCCGTGCGTCAGCTCCTCTCCTCGCAGTCCGCCCATGTCCAACTGTTTCACGACTATATCAAGGCAGCGCGCGTAATCGGCTTGTAGCCTGCCGGGCTCCCTGTCCTCTCAGCGGACCTTCAAGCGAGACCCCCGCGAAAGGGCAAGGAGCCTGCCAACTCCGGTCGCCATACCATCCCCTGCAGAACTCACAATAGGTCGATCTAGTTCCCTGCCTGCTCGTGCTAACCTCTCTTCATCGCATGAGCCAGCCCTACTCCGCGCAACCGGCAAAGCCTCCCGCCGACCTGCCCCGCGTCCTCGGCACTCCCCAGGCCACGGCCATCGTCGTCGGCACCATCATCGGCAGCGGCATCTTCCTAGTGCCGCGCGAGATGATGCACGACACCGGCTCCTCCGCCCTTGTATATCTCGCCTGGATTACCGGCGGTCTGCTCTCGCTGTTCGGCGCGATGACCTACGCGGAGCTGGGCGCCATGCTGCCCTACGCCGGCGGCGAATATGTCTACCTGCGCGGCGCCTTCGGCGACACAACGGCTTTCCTCTACATGTGGACATGGTTCGCCGTCGCCAAGCCCGCCTCCATCGCCGCCGTCACCATCGGCCTCACCCGTACCCTTGAGTTCTTCCCCACCTTCCAGTGGCTCGGTACACCAGCCATTGCGGGACCGCTACCGCTCCTCTGGGCGCAGCTCTTCGCCATCTCCGTTACTTGGCTGGTCACCGGCCTTAACGTTCTCGGCATCAAAAAGGCCGGCGACTTCCAACTCCTCTTCACCATCCTCAAAGGCACGCTCATCCTGATCGTCGCCGGACTCTGCTTTGCCTCGGCCTCCGGCTCATGGGCCAACTTCTCCACCTCGCTGCCCCGCGCCACAGGCGGCTTGGGCGGATTCATGCTGGCGCTCATCGCCACTCTCTGGGCATACGACGGCTGGAACGACCTCACGATGGTCGCCGGTGAAGTGCGCAACCCAGGACGCGCCCTGCCCATCGCCCTCATCGGCGGACTCTTCACGGTGGGCGTGCTCTTCATGGCCACCAACGCCGCTATCCAATACATTCTGCCCGCCGCGCAGATTGCGGCCAGCGAACGGCCCGCCGTCGCGGCGCTTACCGTGGTTGCCGGTCCGGCCGGCGCAGGCTTCGTCGCCGCAGCCATGGCCATTTCCATCTTTGTCACGCTCAACGGAACCATCATGTCGGGCGCGCGCATCCCCTTCGCTGCCGCCCGCGACCGCCTGTTCTTCCCGCGGTTCGCGCACATCCACCCGCGCTTCCAGTCACCCTCGACTTCCCTCGTCGTCCAGGGACTGCTCTCGACGGTCCTGCTTCTCTTTCTCAGCCGCTTTCAGCAGTTCTTTGAGCTGGCCGTCTTTGCTGAGTGGCTCTTTTACATGCTCACGGCCATCACCGTCTTCCTCTATCGCCGCAACCTTTCCAGTCTGCCCCGCCCTTACAAGGTCTGGGGATACCCGGTCATTCCCGCCATCTTTGTCGTCTGCGCTGGCGTTGTTCTCGTGGCAAGCTTCGCCGGCAACCTGAAAGGCTCGCTCCTCGGAACCGCCCTCATCCTACTCGGCCTCCCCGTGCTGTGGTTCGTTCGCCGCAAGTACGGGACCTCTCTCCCCGCCGGCCAAAGCCATTCCGCGTAATGAAAAAGGCGCTCAACCCGTGAGCGCCCTTTTGCAACAGATCCCTGCTTTCAGCTCATGCCCTTCGTTTTGCCACCTGTTCATACACCGCCGCATACTCCCGCGCCGGCCGCTCCCAACTGTAGTTGCAGGCCATCCCATTCCGCATCAACCGCTGCCAACCTGCCTTGTTTTGATATGCAGCCAGCGCACGGTCAATGGCCGCCATCAGTCCCTGCGCGTTGTAGCCCGCAAACTTGAATCCATTGCCGCTGCCCTCTTCCGGGTTCCACTCTTCGATCGTGTCGTCCAGCCCGCCCGTAGCATGAACCACAGGCACCGTGCCGTATTTGAGCGAATAAATCTGATTCAGTCCGCACGGCTCATACCGCGAGGGCATCAGAAACATGTCGGAGCCGGCCTCAATCTTGTGGGCCAGCGCCTCATCGTAACGGATCTGCACGGCCACGTTGCCTTTATGCCAGAATGCCCAGTCCCGGAAGAATCTTTCGTACTGCGGCTCGCCCGTTCCCAAAGCCACAACGGCCACATCGCGCTCCGCCAGCATGGGGGCAATCTGCTCCACCAGGTCGAAGCCCTTTTGCGCGGCAAATCTCGATACGATACCAATCACCGGCGTAGTGTCCGGCACGTGCTCCAACCCAAAAGCACGCAGCAGATCGGCCCGGCACGCGGCCTTGCCGCTTAAATCCATCGGAGTATAGTGCGCGGCCAGGTTTCCGTCGGTCGCAGGATCCCAGTGCGCATAGTCCACGCCGTTCAAGATGCCGCGCAAATCTGCCGCCCGGCCCCGCAGCACGCTGTCCAACTTTTCCCCAAACTCCGGTGTCTGAATCTCCTCCGCATATTTGCGGCTCACCGTGGTCAGCATGTCGCTGTAGACAAGCCCCCCCTTGAGAAAGTTGAAGGTGTCGGACTGTTCCACCTTGTCCATGGTGAAAATCTCCCAGGGAAACAGCAGCCGCTGTGTCGTCGGAGGCGGAAACCAGCCTTGGTAGCCGGCGTTGTGGATGGTCAGAACCGTCCCCGCGCGGCCCAGCACGGGGTCAAGTGAATAGACGGTACGCAGGTAAACCGGAATCAGCGCTGCCTGCCAGTCGTGCACATGGAAGACTTCAGGCACGCCCACTTGCTTCGTCGCTTCAAGCACCGCCCGGCAGCAGAGCCCAAAGCGCTCCCAGTTATTGGGAAACTCGCCTCCCTTGGGACCATAAAGTTCCTGCCGGTCAAAGAGTTCCGGACAATCTACAAAGTAGTACTGCACCCCCGCCCGCTTGCCGCCGTCCACAATCCCCACAAACCGGTTGTAGTGCTCAAAGGGAATCGTGATCGAACGAACCGCGTACTTCCATTCGCCCTGGATATGCGGCTTCACGCCTGCATACAGCGGCAGGTAAACCGTAACCTCGTGCCCCAGCTTCACTAACTCCGGAGGCAGCGCGCCCACCACGTCGGCAAGCCCGCCGGTCTTGGCAAACGGAACGCACTCCGAAGCGGCAAAGACAATGTGCATGGCTGCTTCTCCCAGGCCGGCGCAAACTCCGATTGAGTCGATTCAACTTCGCCGCCAAAGGGCAAGTCTACTACGCCCGTCCTGAAGGACTGGCCGATTCCGTTCATCGAATGCCAACCAGGCGCATCGCGCCATTCCCTGCTTGCTCCTTCCCACCCTAAGGAACCTCTGATCAGGTCGATGCTTTGAAAGGGCACGACTTCACAGCTCGCGGAAAAATTCCATTCGGAGGGGGCTTTGTAACAGGGCACGACTTCAGTCGTGCCGCAAGTTTCGCAATTTCAACTTGGGCTTCAGCCCCTGCTAAAGCTTCTTCCCGCGTTCTGCTCAAATTAAGGCCATTTTCAGCAGTCTGTTCAGTCGTGCCGCAAACGCAAACAATATCAACGCGGGCTTTAGCGTCTGCGTGAGAACTGGATTTTAGCGCCAACTTGCTAACTTGCCATTGTCCGCCGCGGCGGACGCTAACCTGCTGCTTTTCAATTCAACCGTCTTCCACTCAACGTCCACCGTTTCGTTCGGTGGCGATGAAAGCCTGGTTCTCACGCACCCAATTTAGCCCCTGAGGGAATGCTGAATCGTTACCGCAATCTGTGCAGAGTTTCCCCGACGGCAAGAACCCGCCGCGGCGGACCGTGAGGGTGGGGCGCCCGTGGATCGGGTGGGGGAGAAATGCCCCCTTCGACATTGCTCAGGGCACGCTTGCGGCTCCTCTCCACCCCGGCCACGAAGACCCACCGCTGGGGACCCACACTCGCCGCGGAACCCAGCGCCCCCTGCTCTCTCCGGAGTCGCCGGAGCCTGACGACCAGCCCATGCCATCCCCGCAGCCAAGATTTGCGCCCCAAAAGCGCGCCAAAAGCATGCCAAAATCATGTCAAAAACGCGCAAAAGCAGCCTGTTTTCAAAGAAAAACTCCAAATATACCCCGACGATCCGCTCTCTTTCGTCCGCCTGCAAGCCGACCATTTCACCCCATCGGCCATGTCTCCCGATTTCGTAGCCCCGCAGACCCTCAATCCGCAAGTTTTCGTCGGCTTTAAATAGGATACTGATCCAGTAATTTGCACACTTCCGCGCCCCTGCCCACTACCCACTAACCACTGTCCCTCGTCCCTGTCTCCCTCTTGAGCCTCCAGCTTCATCTACCATCGAGAAAGCCCATGCCCGCCAAACCCAAGCTCGGACAGAACTTTCTCAACGACACGGACGCTATCCAGCGGATCGCCGCATCCCTGGGCGATCTCTCCGGCCGCACTGTGGTCGAGATTGGGCCCGGAGCAGGAGCCATCACCTGCGCCCTCGCTGGCCGCGTACTGGCCGTCGAATTGGACCACGGCCTTGCCGCACATCTGCGCGCGCAATTCCCAACGGACCGCGTGACGGTCCTGTCCGAGGATATCTTGCGCTTTGACTTTGCCGCCGCCGCCGCGGTTGCCGGGCAAAAGCTCGCGGTTGTGGGAAACCTGCCGTACTACATCACCTCGCAGATTCTGCTCAAGTTGGCTGCCAGCCACGCCAGTCTCGACCGCGCGGTCCTCATGGTCCAACGCGAGGTGGCCGATCGCATCACTGCCGGGCCCGGTTCGCGCGACTACGGACTCCTCTCGGTCACCGTGCAACTCTATGGCCCGGCGGAGAAGCTCTTCACCCTGCCGCCAGCGGCATTCTCGCCGCCCCCTGATGTCCATTCCACGGTCTTCCGCTGGCGGTTTGCCCCGCGGTTAGCGGAACTCGGAGTTGAAGAGGCCAGCTTTCTCAGTCTCGTGCGCCAGGTCTTTGCGCAAAAACGAAAAACCCTGGCCAACAACCTGCGCGCCGCAGGCCATTCGCCTCAAACGATAGCTGCGGCGCTTGCCCACGCACAGGTGCCCGCCCAGGTTCGCGCGGAAGCCTTGAGCATTGAGGCGCTTGCAGCTCTTTGGCATTCCCTGAAAACAGCGGGGGCCACCTCGTCTGGCGAAGTGGCCCCCACAGCTGAGTCGATTTCAGACTAGCGGTGCGACCCGCCACCACCGCCGCCGCCGCCACCATGCGACCCGCCACCGCCACCACCGCCGCTCGACATCGTAGAGTGAGACGATGAACCGCCGCCGCTTGACGAATGGCCGGCTGGAGCCGGGTGCTGGCCGCTCCCAGATGTTCTTGGCGCTTGCGGACTGCCGGGATGGCTGCTGCCGCCCAAACCAGCGGGTTGGCCCACCCGGTTCGCGTAGGTAGGCTGTGCGCGATTCGCAAACACCGGATTGGATTTGCCGTACACGGGTCTCTGCGAACCCGGCGCCATAGGTTGCACCGCATGCCCGGCGATGACCACCGGGACATTTCTGGTGCGGGCGGGCAGCGTTCCAGTAATTCCGGAAAGACGCCGGCTGACGGGAATCACTGGATAGGCGCCCAGTTTTGCCTTCGAGGTGGCCGGTTGGCCGTTCTGCCTTCCTTGCAGGACGGGGTGTGGTCCAGGCCGCACTGGGTGTGGTCCGGGCCGCCTCGGGAAACGATACCCACCCGGCGCAAGCCCAATATTCGCAATCCAGCCGCCAACGCTCCACCAGGGATGACACATGCCCGGCTCCCATCCCCAGCCAAACGCATCAAAATAGTTCCAGGCCCCGCACTGGTAGGGCAAATATCCCCATGCATTCCCAGAAACCCACATATAGCCAAAACGCGGCGTCCACATCCAATAGCCATCCCCATAGGGGTCCCATTCCGGACTCGATGCCTCGGTGGGTGACCAAACATTGCCTTGGCCCGGCACGTTATACCAGTTGCCGTTGGCGTCCAGATCGGCCCAGGCGGGGTTATTGCTGTCAGGAAAGCTCTTGGTTGCTCCTGTCTGAGCGCCGTACTCGGCCTGCAACGCCTGATCCCGGTCCGCATTCCAGGTATCCCATGAATCCGGTTCAATCGACTCCGATAGGTTGTAACGGCTGGGATCGGCGCCACTCAGTGCCACGCTTTCGCCGCCATGCAAATCAAGCACCACGGCGCTGCCTCGTTCCAGATGGGCATTGCCGGAAAACACCGCCAATTCTCCAGGAGGATTGTCCAAGTTGATGCGCAGCACCGTAAACCCGGTCGCCGTCACCAGGCTATCGCCGAATCGAATCCGCATCGGGCCACCGCTGCCGCCTTGCAGTTCAAAGTAACCCAGTCCGCCTTCCGCAACGATCTCCGTCTCCGCCGATCCGCCTTGCCCGCGCAACACACTCAACCTCAGCGAACTGTTTGGCGAAATGCGTGCCAAACTTCCGTCTTCAAATTGAATCTCGGCCCGCCCGTCATCCAAAGTGACGACATTTGTACCCTCAAACACCGGCATATTCCCGAGCGCAGGATCGGCGATCATCTGGTCACCCTGCGATACCTGCACGTGTCCTTCCACGCTGCCCAGCCGCACCGCCCGTGCACCCGCATGGCCCGTCTCGTCGGCCCGCATGGTGGGCGCCGATATCGCGGCGCACAGCGCAATCGCCACCATCCCCGCGCCAACCTGCCAAACTCGCCATCCCCGATTCATTGATCCTGCCTTTCCGCGCCTTTGCCCTGGCGGCCTTCTGACCTTCATCACAGCCTGATAAAAGTAAGACACTCCGCGCCTGGAAAAGTCGCGCCACAGCCCGCCGCAGATAATACTCTAGTTCCCCTCGGTGGCAAGAAGCATCCGGGCACGCGTTCTTACCCGTTCCAATACGCTGTCATCCTCGGCCAGCCGCTGAAGGATACCCCGGATCGCGCAGATTTGCTGCAATCGCCGGGTACCTGCTCCCTCCACAACGTACTCCATCTCTTTGTCGAGGCCCAAGCGATCATGCTGCAACAGGCTTTCCAGCCGCGCGCCTTCATCGATGGTAGCGGCAACCGAAACAACTGAATCCCCCAGCGCTTGAATCTCCGGGTCCTTCGAGTAGTTGAACTCACAGGACCCTTCGCCATCCGGTCCGCTGTAGCTGAGCCGCTTCCATCCCTCGAAGGCCACTTTCAGGTGGCTTTCGCATGGGTTGCTAAACAGGTTGTGCCGTTGGGCTGTCAAAAAGACGCGCGCGGCAAACTGAGCATTCACCCGGATGTCGCGATCCACAAGAGGCGGATCGTTCTCCGCCTTGAAGTCGGCACTCGGAACTCCACTGTCGGCCCGAAAATGACCGCTCCCATCCGGGTAAAGGGTCAGGCTCCAATGCGAAGGCGTAAGGCCGGGATTGGAGAAGTCGGCCTTGAAAACCGGACTCGTCTGAGTCGATCCCATCGGCGTCAGTGCGGCCGCAACCAAAGCCAACAGAACCGCCCTCATCGCCCGGTCCCCTGCAGCGCAAGCGTTTGCGCAGTGTGAATATGGCAGATGGCGATGGCCAGCGCGTCGGCCACATCCGCCGGCTCCGGGATTTCTGGCAACTCCAGCAACCGCGCCACCATGAACTGCACCTGCTCCTTTTGAGCCATCCCATACCCCACCACGCTCTGTTTGATGCGCAGCGGGGCATACTCGGCCACTGGCAAGCCCTGGCAGGCCGCCGCCAGAAGCGCCACGCCCCTCACCTGGCCCAGTTTCAGTGCCGACTTGGCATTCACAGAGTAGAAAACCTCCTCGATGGCGACCACCTCAGGCTGCCAGCGCTGCATCTCCGCAGTCAACTCGCTAAAAACCTGTTTGAGGCGCGCGGGCGTTGTCTCTTTCTTTACCAGCCGGATAGCTCCTTTGGCCTTGCAGACCAGCCGGGGCTGCCGCCCGGTGTCGTCGGTCTCCACCACGCCAAACCCGGTTACCTCAGTTCCACAATCGATCCCAAAGACCCGCATTGGCTCCAAGTCTACCGCAATCGATGCTCCGCGGGCTGCGTCCTTCCATCGGTAATCCGGCGCTTCTGCTCCTGGCTCATCTTTGCCAGCAATCCCGCTGGAAACGGCCGGCACGCGCAGTGTTTGAGGTGTTCCATATGCCAATCGATCCGCTCTTGTGGGCCGGCAGCCGCCGGCATCTTGTGCTGCTGGTGCCACTCCCGATTCATCGAACCCTCCAGAGATGCAGTTCCATGGATGCAGCCTGGTTGTTGCAACCAGAATAAGCCCCCAACGCAACGGCGGCCTGGGCGCGTTGCCCAGGCCGTCGCCGGTGATCTGTGGGTATTGGACTAAGGCCATCGCGCTGCCGCGAGTGCCCTGGCACCTTCTCTTCCGTTTCGTTCCCTGCCACAACCGCTCTCATGCGATACCCGCGAAGGCGGGCTCCCCGGCGACAGATCTCGTCGCTCAACATGGAAAATCGCCGTCCTGCATATCGTGGCCGGAAGTGCTTCCGAAGCAAAGCTGCCACGGCGCCCGTGCGAAAGCATTTTCGCCCGGGCAACCCTGGGGTCTGGGGCGCGATGCCCTAGGCCTCAGTCACCTCACGTACGAAACAACTCGAAGATTCTTTTTGCATCAGCTGGATCAACCTCCTTTCCCGTGTAAGCACAAGCTACCGCCAATGCCTCCATCCGTCAAGAGCGGAAATTTGCGCGGCCCGTTTTCAATCCAAAGGGTCCTCTGCTAAGCCAACGCGAGATTCAGGTTGTCGATCGCCTCATCGATCTCCGCTTCGCTTTTGAAGCCGACGGTAACCGCCTGCGCTCCGGCATTCTTGAATGCGAACCGCATCGCTGCTTGCCGGTCTTCGCGATTGAAGACACCCTCGCCGCAGAGCTTCATGCCGATCACGCCCATGCCATCCTTGCGGACCTGATGAACATGGGTGACAACTTCGCTCACGTTGCCCAGACCATTGGTGTCAAATTGCTCGGCGTCCATGCGCGTGCCGTTATGGTTCATGCGGATCAAGGCGACATTGAGCCACTTGTTACCCGGCATCTGGCGCAAAGCCGGCAAACCATGGACCGACGCGCCATGGCTAACGATGGCCTTTTTCTGCTCGGCTTGCAAAATTGCGTCCTGCCACCGGGCCGTGTCCGCGGGCCAAGTCGCCGTGTGCTGCCAGTGCAGCAGCATAATGTCGAAGTACTCGGTATTGGCAAGCTTCCGCAACTCGTCGAGTTTTTGCTGGGGATCGACGCCTTCACGCGTCGTGACCTTCGACATAAGCCGATAGCTCTCCCGCGGAATGCCCTTCAGCGCCACGCCAAGCATCTGGTGCATGCCCCCATACGACTCCGCCGTCTCAAAGAAGCGAATGCCGCGGTCGTAGGCGTAGCGAACCAGGCGCGTGAAATTCTCCTGGCCCAGATCGTGCTGCACATGCCCGCTGAAGGTTCCCGTGCCAAAGGCGAGCCGGGTCACCTTTACGCCGGACCGGCCCAGCGTAACCCAATCCGTAGCCGCGGCACGCTCCGCTTTGAGAGAGAGGCTTCCAGCGCCTGCCAGAGCGCCCGCGGCAAGTCCGCATTTAAGGAAACTTCGTCTGGTTTGGTGTGCCATTCAACCTCCAAAAATCGGCCCAAGGGGGAGCCAATTGCCCGAATCGTACCACAATTTCCGGCCGGCTCGCCGCTTTTCACCAACTGTGTAGCCACTGCTCATCGCGGCCGATACGCACCGGCGCATTGAACAGCTCGGTCAGTCTGGCCTCTGTCAGCAGTTCCTCGCGCGGCCCATCGCCCACAATGCGGCCATCGCGCATGAGGATGATGCGTTCAATCTCCGGCAGAATGTCGCCCAAGTGATGGCTCACCAGCACCAGCCCCGTACCCTCCTGGGTCAGCTTGCGCAGCGTCTCGCGCAGCTCCCTTTGCGCGGCAAGGTCAAGGGCGTTCGAAGGCTCGTCCAGAAGCAGTTGGCGCGGCCGGTGTACCAGCGCCCGCGCAATCAGGATGCGGCGCTTTTCCCCGGCTGACATCTCGCCCACCATCTGCCCGGCCAGGTGCGGTGCTTCCATGCGCTCCAGCGCTTCCATGGCTCGGTTGCGCATCTCGTCTGTCACGTGCAGGTTGGGCCACAATGTTGAAGCAGAAAAGAAGCCCGCGATCACCGCATCCAGCCCGCTCGTCACGGCCGTCCGCTCACCCGGCAGCTCGTTTCCCAAAAGCCCGCTGGCGACCACCCCAAAGTGACGCCGCAACTGGGTCAGATCCCAGCGCTCGCGGCCAAAGATGCGCACCATCGTATCCGGCTGAAAGATGGGATAGATCTGGCAGGTCATGGCAAGAATCAGCGTGGACTTGCCGCAGCCGTTAGGGCCCAGGATGGCTACATGTTCCCCGGCGCGGATGGTCAGGTTTACGTCGTGCAACACCACGCGATCACCGCGCGCCACGTTGACATGGCGCAACCGAAGGAACTCAACTTGCGCGCCAGGCTCCGCGCCGCCCACTCCGCGTTCCGTCATCCAGCCTCCACCTGCTAGATTAAATGCTTGATTCACCTCACCGATATGTCTGACGCCTCCCAATTCCTCATCCCCAAAGGCTACTGCTTCGCGGCCGCCATGGCTGGGCTCAAGCAGAGCGGCCGCACCGACTTTGCGCTCATTGTGGCCGACGCACTGGCCAGCGCAGCTGCGGCTTTTACCGCCAATCGCGTCACCGCCGCGCCGCTCATTGTAGACAAGGAGCATTTGCGCGCATCCGGCAGCCGTGTGCGCGTTGTGGCGATCAACGCGGGCAACGCCAACTGCGCCGCCGGCAAGGCTGGCCTCGACGCCGCGCGCAACACCTGTAACGCCGCCGCCCGGGTCTTTGGCTGTCCTAGCAACGAGGTCTTCCCTTCCTCCACCGGAGTCATCGGAGTCCCCCTGCCGGCGGAAAAGCTGATCGCCGTCCTGCCTGAGATGGCCGCCGCGCTGGGCGCGGAGTTCGACCACTTCCAGCAGGTGGCCCAGGCCATCCTGACCACCGACACCGTGGAGAAGACCGCTTTCGCGCGGCTAGAGATCGAAGGGCGTGAAGTGCGCATCGCCGCCTGCTGCAAAGGCGCCGGCATGATCTTTCCGCAGTTGGTACCCCACGCAACCATGCTGGTTTACATCCTCACCGACGCGGCGATTGAGCCGGCTATTCTGGACGGGTTCCTGCGCCCGGCCATCGAGGTCAGCTTCAACCGCATCTCGGTCGACGGCGACACATCCACCAACGACACCGTGCTGCTGCTGGCCTCCGGCGCCAGCGGCGCGGTGGTGAACGCGGACAACGCCGAGTTCGCCGCCGCCCTTCGCCACATCTGCACCTCGCTTGCACGTCAGATCGTGGCCGACGGCGAGGGCGTTACCCATGTTGTTGAATTGCGCATTGACGGTGCGGCAACCGACGCCGACGCGCTCAGAATTGCCAGGGCCATTGCACACTCCCCGCTGGTGAAGACCGCCTGGGCCGGCGCCGACCCCAACTGGGGAAGGCTGGTGGCGGCCATCGGCTATTCCGGCGCGCAAATCGACCCGAGTCGCATTGACATCCGGTTTGGCGAACTCGAGATCTGCCGCGACGGCGGCCGCTCCCCGGCATTCGATGAAGCAGCGGCCCACGCCTACATTGCGCAGCCGGAGTTCTCCATCGCCATCCAACTTCACCAGGGCGCGGGCGCCTGCGTCTTCTGGACCACGGATCTGACGGTTGAATACATCCACATCAACGCCGACTACTCGACATAATTCGGCATGCATGATGGGAAAGAGAGTACGAGATGTCACCACAGGAAAAGTTGACGCGCCGCGAGTTTGTGCAAATGGGTGGAGCTGCCGCCCTTGTCATGGGCGCACCTCTATCAGCGTCTGCTCTGGCCGGCGCGGAAGCGGGCGAACCTGAGCAAATCAAATCGCCTAATGCCCGCACCACCTGGGACCTGGCGAAGCTCAAATGGCAAGTCTGCGGAGTTACCCCTTATGTGTGGGGTTGGGACAAGTACGCGGATATTCACGATGCGCCGGACGCGGAAATCCGCGCCATCGACGCGCCGGTTCCCGGATCGGTGCAGAAAGCGCTGCTCAATGCGGGCTTGCTCGCGGACTGGAATATCGGGCTGAATGCCCGCGATGCGGAGTGGGTTGAGAATCGCGACTGGGTGTACCAATCCAAGATTCCCGACGAGTGGATTCAGGAAGGAAGCCAATTGCGGCTGCGCTGCGCTGGCCTGGACTACGCCGGCAGCATCCTGATAAACGCCGTTCCGGTTCTCGACTTCAAAGGCAGCTTTACGCCCTACGAGGTAGACATCAAGCCGCATCTAAAGCCTTCCGGCAACGTGTTACAGATTTGGTTTCAACAGTCGCCCCGCTGGCTTGGCCAGTTCGGCTACACCTCGCACATCAAGGAGTGGAAGCCGCGCTTCAACTACACCTGGGACTGGATCGTCCGCCTCGTGCAGATCGGCATCTGGGATTCGATCACATTGGACGTTGTCCGCGACGGAGAAATCGGCAAGATCAAATGCTTCTCGGGAGCAGAGCTTGAGTCCGGAACCGGGAATCTCAAACTTACTGCCGCGACTGCAGGCGGAAAGCTGCTTCAGGTAACACTCAACCAAGGCAGCAGCGTCGTGCGCGAGCAGACCATTCCCGTGAGCGGCGGTGCAACCGAAATCTCATGGGACCGTTTACCGGTGGAACTCTGGTGGCCGAACGGACTCGGGAACCAGCCTCTTTACGACCTGCATATCCATCTGCTCGACGAGCAGAAACGGCAAATTGACTCCAGAATGCTCCGGGTTGGATTCCGGCATATCGAATGGAAACTGACCCATGGCGCGGCGCCCGATGCGCACCCGTATCTTTGCGTGGTCAACGGCAAAGAGGTATTTCTCTTCGGCATTGACTGGACACCGATTCTTCCCAACTTCGCCGACCTCAACGAGGAGCACTACCGCAAGCGCATCGCCTTGTATCGCGATCTGGGTGTGAACATCTTCCGCGTGTGGGGCGGCGGCTTTCCTGAGCGCCAATGGCTCTACGATCTGTGCGATGAAAACGGCATCCTGATCTGGCAGGAGTTTCCACTCTCCAGTTCAGGTTTGGACAACGATCCGCCGGACGATCCGGAGTCCATCCGTCAAATGGCGGAGATTGCCGAATCCTATATTCAACGGCGGCACCACCACGCGTGCCTCCTGCTCTGGTGCGGCGGAAACGAACTGGCGGAAGACCGCGCCGGGCGCGTCAGCGCTCACCCCAACTTCACCATCGACCACCATCCCATGATTCTGCGCCTGGGCGAGGTGGTGCGGCAGAACGACCCTGGGCGCTGCTTCCTGCCCACCAGTCCGTACGGGCCCATCGGCGGCTTCACACCGGAGACCTGCGGCAAGAAACAGCACTGGGATGTCCATGGTCCATGGACCTTCGACGGCCCGGTCGACGGCGCATGGCGCGATCTGTGGCAGCAGGACGATTCCATGTTCCACTCTGAAATGGGTGCGCCCTCTGCCAGCTCGGCGGAATCGATCCGCCGCTTCAAAGGAACCCTGCCTGAGGTACCCGGAACCCATGCCAACCCACTCTGGAATCGCCAGCCCATGTGGATTGAATGGCCCAAGTTCGCACTGGAGAAAGGCCGTGAGCCTGGCTCTCTCGAAGAGTTTGTTGGCTGGAGTCAGAAGCGCCAGGCCGATGCGCTGGCGTTTGCCGTGGGCGTTGCAAAATCCCGCTTCCCTGCCTGCGGCGGCATCATCATTTGGATGGGGCACGACTGTTTCCCATGCACCACCAACACCTCCATTGTTGACTTCGACGGAAACCCCAAGCCGGCCGCTATGGCTCTCAGGGATGTGATTCGGAAGACATAATCGGTGAGGCCCGAGCTGACATGACAATCAAGAGAAGAAGCCGAAACGTATCCGAACCATCAAGCACTCCGGCAAAAAAGAACGGATTCTCGCTCATCTCCGACAAAAAGCTGATTCAGCTTTATGCCAGCATGTTCAAGTGCAGGATGCTTGAAGAGCGGATGCGTCTTCATTACGGCCAAAGCAGACCGAGAAAAACTGACGGCACGGCTTCGTGCCAGGAGGCTGCGCTGGTCGGCACGGCCATCGACCTGCTCAAAGAAGATACCGTTCACGCCTCGAACCTCGACTTCCTGGTCTACTTTATCAAGGGCATTCCGCTCGACCAGTTATTTGGCCAGCCGATTGCCCGATTCGCCAGCCGGGACAAAGGCCGGTCCTCAAGACTTTCGACCTGCCTCAAACTGGCCACAAAGGCAGCACTGGCCCATCAAGCCGACAAGAAAGGCCAAATTGCGTTAGCCTTCGCCGGAGAAGAGTCTGTATTGCATCCTTGCTGGCAAGAGGAGCTTCACTTTGCGGGCACCAACAGACTGCCTATGCTGTTTGTCTGCCAGGAAAAACAGAGCGCAGATCCGATAAGTTTGAAACAAGAAAACAAGGACGGCGATTTAGCCCAGGAGGTCCAGTCCTGCGGCTTTCCCAGAATCACTGTCGACGCCAACGACGTGGTGGCTGTCTACCGCGTGGCCAGCGAGGCCATCGCTCACGCCCGTAAGGGCAACGGACCCACGCTGATCGTGTGCAAGACCTATCGGCTGAACGAGCACTCCACAGCCGGCTCCCGCAAACAAGCCGCAACGCTTCAGATGGAAAGCCCGGAGGACCACGACCCCATTCTCAACATGGAAAAGTATCTGGCCGGCAAAGGCTTGTTTCGAAAGCAACTCAAGGCCAGCATAGCCGCCGATTTTTGCGAGGATCTGTATGGCGCCTTTGAGTTGGTCACCAAATCACAAGCTGCTGAAACGTCACCATAGCGAGAGCTAGCCAGTTGGGTAAGGATCGCTGGCACGGGTGACCGGGAACGGCAACTTCCAACCCATCTGCTCACGTCCCCACTTCGGGCTTTCGCACCTGCAGGGTACGATCGTCACGCACCGAATCGGACTGGCCAAATGATAGAGTGAGGGAATGATAGCGAGCAAACCCGTATCTTCGGCTCTCGTCCTCCAAAGCGCCGTCGTGTTGGTGGGACTGCTGCTTACGGCCATCTGCCCGCTTGCAGCCGAGCAACCGCCCCCCCCGAAGGAAGGCGCGCCAGCAGGTTCTGGCCAGTGGGGCCGTGATTCCAGCCGTCCCGCGCCTGCCTGTGAGCCGGCGGTCCTCGGCTCGCCGTTCATCCCGGTTGACAACTGGATCTACCCCGCCATGCTTCGCCTCTACTCCCTGGGCTACGTGGACGACGTCTTTCTGGGCATGCGCCCATGGACGCGGGCCAGCGTGGAGCGCATGCTTGAGCAAGCCGGCGGCCGCATCGAGGACGCCGATCCGGGACCAGCCACGGACGAAGCCGAGGATATTTACGAGGCGCTGATGCATGAGGTGCGCTTTGATATCGAGGGGCCGTGCATGGTGCGCCAGGGAAAAACGCACATAGAGTCGGTTTACTCGGTCGCTCGCGCCATAAGTGGGACGCCGCTGCGCGACAGCTATCACCTTGGCTCAACCATTATCAACGACTACGGACGTCCCTACGAGAGCGGCTTCAATAGCTACACCGGCGCCAGCGGCTATGTGGGGGCAGGGCGGTTTCAGTTTTACGCGCGCGGCGAGTTTGAAGGCGCGCCGTCGGCCACAGGCTACTCCACAGCACTAGCTGAGGCCCTGGCCACGGCGGACGGGACGACTTACACCTTCACCAATCAACTTAATAGCACTACGCCGATCCCGCTCAGCCAGCAGGCCACGATTCCAGCAGGACCCATTGCCGCAGCCACGGATGGGCGGGTGATGGAGGCATACGCATCCGTTCAGTACCTGAGCCACGTCATCTCCTTCGGAAAACAGGACAACTGGCTTGGGCCTGGGTTGGGCGGCGGCATGGCCTACTCGAACAATGCTGAGAACATATACTCCCTCCGTATCGACCGCATCGAGCCCCTGTACATTCCGCTGCTCTCGCGGCTTACCGGTCCCTTCCGCTACGATTTTCTGGGTGGCCCACTCAAGGGCCACTCCTTTCCGATCAGCCCCTGGATGCATGCCGAAAAAGTGAGCTTCCGGCCCACGGAGAACGTGGAAATAGGCTTTGAGCGCACCATCATCTGGGGTGGTCTGGGTCACGAGCCCATTACGATCAAGTCGTTTCTGAGAGGCTTCTTCAGCCTGAATGCGGCTGCACCAGGGGTCAAGACCAGCACCTCGGATCCAGGCGCCCGCTTCGGCGCCTTCGACTTTTCCTACCGGCTACCCTTTGTTCGCAACTGGCTCACACTGTATAGCGACACAGAGGCGCACGACGATGCAACGCCGATCCAGGCGCCCCGCCGCGCAGCCTGGCGGCCCGGCCTCTATCTATCCCATGTGCCCGGTGTGTCTAAATTGGACATGCGCGTTGAGGGAGTCTCCACTGACCCGCCTACCTCGCGCAGCGTTGGTGGTCTGTTCATGTACTACGAAGGAATCCAGAGACAGGGTTACACCAATGCGGGTCAACTCTTCGGCGACTGGATCGGGCGCGAGGACAAGGGCGGCCAGGGCTGGATTACCTATCACCTGAGCGGCAATGAGTGGGTGCAGGCGGGGGTGCGCAACCAAAAGGCGGTCACGAATTTTATCTCCAGGGGAACCACCCTGAACGACATCAGCTTCCAGGCAGTGAAGCGATTGGGGAGGGACTTCGAAATCCGGGGCAACTTTGCATATGAGAAGTACAAGGCGCCCATCTATCTTCCCGGCCAGCAGACCGTGACCACGACGACCATCCAGTTGACGTGGTTTCCGGAGCGCAAGGTCAGCTTCTAGAGTGGGCAATTGAGTTAGGGAGAGAGGTTGGCCCGACCCGCCACAGGTTCTTACGCACGATTATGAATCATGTGGTTCGGCAGGTTGCATCGATGTGCATGCCGGCCGACGAATCGAGTTACTCTGCGCCGAAACAGGAGATTCTCATTAGAATGATCAAACGACACTTGAGGTTACTCATACTGATCCTTACGGGTCTTACACAACCCGTTCTGTCGATGGGAGAAGAATCAGACATCCAGCCACAAGTTGAAGTCTCCCAAGGTTCGAAACCAGCTGACTTCAGCGAGGATATCTATTACCGGAACAAGCTTGAATTCTCGCAGGAATTGGGAGTGCTCCCAGTCAACATCCCCTTTGTTTTCGATGTTTTCGTAGGTGGCGATTACTCGCAGAAGCCGCTTCACTACACTCTTGTACCCATATTCCCTTCGCTCCGATGGCAGATGGGCAAGATTAATGGCCCCGGGATTTTACGCGGTAACACCGATCTAACTTTGACCACGTCCATCACTGCGATACCGAGAGGACCGGAGACACACTACGAGGCTTTCGATTTAGGCTTCCGGCGTAACTTCGTTCATCGTAATTGGAGGACTGCGCCGTACTTTGAGGCGCGCATCGGAACCGGGTTCATTAACGCGCAGCAGCCCCATGGCGTGAAATACGCGCAGGGACAGGATCTCACCTTTACCCTCATGACAGGCTTCGGCGCGCGCTATAACTTCAATCCGCGCTATAGCATGGCCATTGGGTGCAGTTACATGCATGTATCCAACCTCTACATGTCCGAGCCAAAATACCTAGACAATGGAATCAATGTTTACGGTCCCATGGTGGGGTTCAATATGCGGATCGGGAAGCCCAAGGGCAGCTCCGGACAATAGCATTTTAGGGCTTTGGAACGGGCTGAAACGTGCGCATGGAAGGTGCGTGTTGAGGCCCAAAGGTGCGCTCAGATGGTTCGCTTTGCCCCCCAAAGGTTGGTTCAGAAGGTTGTGTTTTTGTACAAAAACAACCTTTCCAGGTGCCGGATTCGGCAAATCGGCACCACGCAAGGTGCCGGATTTGAGCAAAAGGTTGCCAGAAATTACATGGGTTGCGCGCAAATGGCGCTGAAACCGGGCGAGTTAAGGGCGTAAGACGTTGAAAAGGCGTGGGTTTTTTGCGTTTTTGTCGGCAGCGGACAGTGGTCAGTGGTCAGTGATCAGTTTTCGGTGGTCCGTGGTCAGTGGCCAGGGTGAAAGGGTCGCCGGTGTCTCGCCAGAGCTTTTCCCAGTTCCAGATGCCTGAAGTGATTTTGAGGGGCAGAGGGTGGCCTAGCTGATGGGCTAAGAGGCAGATCTGGCCGCGATGATGGGCTTCGTGAGCGAGCATGTAGCAGAGCATCTCCGGGCCGGCGGGCCAGGGCTGGGCCCAGCCGTCGCGCATAAAGTTTTCGATGCAGCCGCCCGGAGGGCCGAGGGCTTCAGCCAGCATCTCGGCGCTGCGGGCGGCGCTCTGGGCCAAGGCTGCGCTGGCCTGCTGCGGCGTGCAGCGGGCGCGGCTGAGTTGGGTGGGCACCCCGAGGTGCGGGGCGGTCAGCCTGATCCACTTGGCGCGGAGATTGTGGATGTGGGTGAAGATGGCGGCGATGGTGCGGGTGTTGCCGGGGGGCTTGGCGGTCCAGAGGGCGGGGTCGAGTTTCTCGATGAGGATCTGGTTGATGCGGTCGTTGGCGACAAAGATACGGATCGCGGATTGGGCGAGTGGAGTGGGTCGCTTGGGGGGCCGAGTGGGCACGGGGCGCTGCTCCTTGACCTAGGATAGCGCTGGCCGCGCGGGCGGGCGCCTGCGGCCTTAGGCGGGTGGGCTTGCCGATCCGCTGCCTGGGTTTGGGGAATTTGGAATACGCCGGCCATCAATCCGGGCGACATCGGCGTTTCTCGGTACCGATCCAAAGACATAACTTCCGGATCGCCCGTGATCCGCGCGGAATCGCTCGAACCCCAGCAACTCCTGCCGCAGAAGCCATAGCTTACACTCAAACTACATGCTCAACCGGGGCTATGCCTACGCCACAATCATCAGCAGCAAATACCATGGACCAACCCTGCTCTCCCACTTGGCAAGCCTTTACCCCCACTCAACCCCACAAGCCTGGCAACAAAGACTGAACAACGGCGAAGTCACCCTCAACGGCGTCACCGCCGCCGGAAGGGAATCGGTCACTTCAGGCCAAACCCTTGTCTGGAACCGTCCGCCCTGGATCGAGCCAGACTCCCCTCAGCACTTCGAAGTCCTGTTTAATGACCTCCATCTGTTGGCCGTCAACAAACCCAGCGGGCTGCCCACCCTCCCCGGCGGCGGCTTCATGGAAAACACCCTCCTGCGCCTGGTGCAAAAGCAAACCCCCAACGCAAACCCTGTCCACCGGTTGGGC
>Ga0302320_10008164_pt1 | contig 22845 bp, 22 predicted proteins | sample Bog_T0_3_FD_202130 | JGI IMG/M metagenome (GOLD analysis project Ga0302320, IMG submission 202130) | Peat permafrost microbial communities from Stordalen Mire near Abisko, Sweden - Bog_T0_3 | ecosystem: Environmental > Terrestrial > Soil > Wetlands > Peat | place: Sweden: Abisko, Stordalen Mire... | reverse complement strand
CCTGCGGAGGATTTGCAAGACAGAGTGCTTGCCGCCACCCAGGCTGCCATTCCTCGCGGCCTGTTGGCCCAACTCAGGGAAAACAGCTCGCCGAGCGCCGGCCGCTCGTTGAGCGCCGGGCGGGCTGGCGCATTGCGCCGCGCAGGGGCTCGCGGGCGGCCGGCCGGTGTTCGCAGCGGCACAAGCAGGGGCGCGCGCCTGAATGTGATCGAGACGCTGCGTGCAGCCGCTCCCTGGCAGCGCCTGCGCGGCCGCAATCGCGCGGATGACGCGCGGGTGCGCGTCGAGCCCGGCGACTTTCGCGCCACCCACTATCGGCAACGATCGCAAACGCTGACGATCTTTGCAGTGGATGCTTCTGGATCGTCCGCGCTGCACCGGCTGGCGGAGGCCAAGGGAGCAGTCGAATTGCTGCTGGCGGACTGCTATATCCGCCGCGATCAGGTGGCCGTCATTGCGTTCCGCGGCCGCGCGGCACAACTGTCGCTGCCGCCGACCAGATCGTTGGTGCGCGCCAAGCGATGCTTGGCGGGTTTGGCGGGCGGAGGCGGCACACCGCTCGCGGCTGCGATCGCTGCTGCCGTGGTGTTGGGAAATCAGGCACAGCGTGGCGGCCAGACCGCCACGCTGGTGTTCTTGAGCGACGGGCGCGCGAATGTCGCCCGCAATGGCGCCCCAGGGCGCGAGCGCGCGCACGCCGATGCGCTTAACGCCGCAAGATACGCGCGTGAATCCAGGCTATCATGCTTGTTCATCGATACCTCGCCGCGACCCAACGCACTCGCCGGCGATCTTGCCGCGGCCATGAACGCCCGGTACCTTCCGCTGCCGTTCGCCGATTCGCGCGTGCTGTCGAATGTCGTCAAGGCGGCGAGCAGCGCGCGTGCCGGCAACTCCGTGAGAATGTGAATTGTGGGAGCGTGAAAAATCGACCTGGCCGAATCACCACTTGAGCCGATTCGTCGAGGCGGGGGGCATTCGCTGGCATGTACAGCAATCGGGCCGCGGCCCTCATATGCTGCTGGTTCATGGAACCGGGGCCTCGACTCATTCCTGGCGAGACATCATCCCGGTGCTTGCGCAAAGCTACACGGTGCTTGCGGCCGATCTGCCGGGCCATGCTTTCACGGACGCGGTTCCCGCAACGCGCAGGTCGATCAGCGGCATGGCTGAGGCCATGGCGGGGCTGTTGGCTGCATTGCAATTCAAGCCGGATTACTGCGTGGGCCATTCGGCCGGAGCGGTCATACTGTGCAGGATGGCGCTGTCTGGCTGCATATCGCCACGTGCGATCATCAGTATCAATGGGGCGTTCATGCCGTTGAGCGGTGCTGCCGGGTTGCTGTTCTCGCCGATCGCGAAACTCCTGGCGAGTAGTTCCTTGCTGCCGCGCCTGCTGGCGCGCCGCGCCGCCAATCCGGCGAACGTGGCGCGGGTGCTGGCGGGAACGGGCTCGCGAATCGATACGGTCGGCCTTGATCTGTACACACGGCTGGTGAGCAACCCGAAGCATCTTGCGGGAGCGCTGGGCATGATGAGCAGCTGGGACCTGCACGCTTTCGAGCGCGAACTGCCCCATTTGACCACCCCGTTGACGTTGATGGTGGCGGAAAACGATCGGACGGTGCCGCCAAAGCAAGCCCAGACGGTCAAACGAATGGTCGCGAATGCCGCAGTATTTTCGCTGCCCAATTTGGGACATCTGGCACATGAAGAACAACCCTCCTTGGTCGCGGCGCAGATCCTGAGGATATGCGACGCCGCCGGCAGCTGCGCGTGAACTCCCGCCCGCACGCCATTGTCATTGGCAGCGGCTTCGGCGGCTTGGCCGCCGCGATCCGGCTGGGCGCCCGCGGCTACCGGGTGACGGTGCTGGAGCAACTGGATGGCCCAGGTGGACGAGCTTACGTGTTTCGCCAGGACGGATTCATCTTCGACGCGGGCCCGACCATCATCACCGCGCCGGCGCTGCTGGAGGACTTATGGCAGCTGTGCAACCGCCGGTTGGCGGACGACGTGCAATTGCGGCCGCTGCAGCCCTTCTATCGCATTCGTTACCATGATGGAGAAACACTCGACTGCTCAGGCGACGATCGCGCCATGGAACAGCAAATCAACCGGCTCGCTCCGGGGGATCTGGCGGGATACCGGCGCTTCTTGCGGGCCAGCGAAGCGATTTACCAGGTGGCCTTCGAACAGCTGGCGCACACTGCCTTCGATTCCTGGAAAGACATGCTGCGCCTGGTGCCCGATCTGTGGCGGCTGCGCAGCTACCGCAGCATCCACGGCCTGGTGGCGTCGTTCGTGAAGAACCCGCGACTCCGGTTTGCCTTGAGCTTCCATCCGCTGTTCGTCGGCGGCAATCCATTTACCACCACCTCGATTTACGGACTGATCGCCTTCCTCGAGCGCCGTTGGGGCGTGCATTGCGCGATCGGCGGAACCGGCACCATCGTCAACGGCATGGTGAACTTGATCGAAGGGCAGGGCAATCAGGTGCGCTATGGCGCACGGGTTGCGGCGATCACCACCGTGGGTCGGCGTGCGAGCGGCGTCGCCTTGAGCGGTGGCGAATGCTTGCCCGCGGACATTGTCGTTTCCAATGCCGACTCCGCGTCCACCTATCGGGATCTGGTCCCGAAATCACTCCGGCGCCGCTGGACCGATGCCAAGATTGCGCGCGCGAAGTACTCCATGAGCTTGTTCGTCTGGTACTTCGGCACCTCGAGACAATATCCCCAGGTACTGCATCACACCATACTGGCCGGACCCCGCTACCGTGGATTGCTCGTGGATATCTTCGAGCGCAAGATTTTGGCCGATGATTTCAGCCTTTACCTGCATCGGCCCAGCGCATCGGATCCGTCGCTCGCGCCCAGCGGCTGTGACACTTTCTATGTGCTTTCGCCGGTGCCGCACTTGCAAGGCACGACTGACTGGCGCGTGGCCGGGGAGACCTACCGGCGCGCGATTGCCCGGCACCTGGCCGAGACCCTCCTGCCCGATCTGGAACGTCACGTCATCAGCTCGCGAATCATGACACCGCTGGATTTTCGCGATCGGCTATCCTCGTATCGGGGCGCGGCGTTTGGATTGGCGCCGTCGTTGACGCAGAGTGCGTGGTTCCGCCCGCACAACCGCAGCGAGGACATCGAGGGCCTGTATCTGGTCGGGGCAGGCACCCACCCTGGGGCGGGCGTCCCCGGAGTGCTTTCTTCTGCCAGGGTTCTTGATACAGTGGTGCCCGATGGCCGGTCCCAACTACGCTAGCGCCTTTGCCTCCGTCGCCGACGTGGCGGCCTGTCGCGCAATGCTGCGCGGCGGCTCACGCACGTTTTTTGCGGCCTCGTTGGTGCTTCCAAGAAGCGTGCGCAAGCCTGCCACGGCGCTGTATGCGTTCTGCCGGATGGCGGATGATGCCATCGACCAAGGCACGGATTGCGCGGCGGCACTCGAGGATTTGAGAAGCCGGCTTGAACGGATCTACGACGGTTGTCCCGGTGCTATCGCCATCGACAGGGCATTTGCCGATTGCGTGCTGCGCCATTCGATCCCCAAGTCCTTCCCGGACGCCTTGCTGGAAGGTTTCGAATGGGATGCGGCGGGCCGACGCTACGAGACCCTGTCGCAGCTTACCGACTATGCGGTGCGCGTCGCCGGCACGGTCGGGACGATGATGGCGATGATCATGGGAACGCGCGACGCGGAATTACTGGCGCGGGCTTGCGAGCTGGGCGTCGCGATGCAATTGACGAACATCGCGCGCGATGTCGGCGAGGACGCGAGGCGCGGGCGACTGTATCTACCATTGACCTGGCTGCGCGAGGCAAATCTCGATCCCCAAGCCTGGATGGCGGACCCGGTGTTCAGCGAGGCCTTGAGCTCGGTGATCAAACGGCTGCTGGCGGCCGCCGAAGCGCTGTATGCACGCAGCGATGCGGGACTGGCAAGGCTGACGCCGAGCTGCAAGCCCGGCATGTATGCGGCGCGACTGCTATATGCGGAGATCGGCCACGAGGTCGCGCGCCGCAAGTTCGACTCGGTCAATCAGCGTGCGGTGGTGGCCTGGCAGCGCAAGGCACGGATTCTTGCGGATGCCGTGGTCGCGGCCACGGCGCGTCCATCCGCGTCGGCCGCGCATGCGCTTCCCGAGGCCGCATTCCTGCTGGAGTCGTTGCCTGCTGCCGCCGTTTCCCGGTGGAAGCCACCGGAATCGACGCGCGAGCGGGTGCGCTGGCCGCGCATCGAGGAGCGGGTCATTTGGTTGATCGATCTGTTCGAGCGGCTGGAACGGCGCGAGCCGCCCGGGTCGAGTGCGGCGTCTTGAGCCCGTCAAGAGACTCGGGGCATGCGGAACGGCAATAGACACCGTACCCAAGCCGCTCGAAACCGATTCAGATTCAGGCTCTCATGGATGGCGGTGGTGCGGATTCCCCGCAAATGCGTCTCCAGCAGGCTTCGACTGTAGAACGGCGCATCTTCAAGTGTCCTGAGCACGCGCGCACCATGCGGGGCGTCCGCGCGAGTTTGACGGGAGATGCGCCAGCGTGTGCGCGGCAGGGCGGCGATTGGCGGAGATTCGATTGGCTCGATGCCGCCGCCGGCGCCGATGCGCAGCGCCAACGCGCGCGCCTCGCTGTTGCGCGCATGAATGTCGTACAGGATGATTGTGCTGTCCGGCAAGGTGGCGCGCGACCAGGTCCAATCCTCGAATGCATTCTCCAGAGGTTCGGCGCCGCTGTTCGAATCGAAGTAGCCGACTCCGGACCATTTTACCGCCGGCTCGGTAAGCTGCACATCGACCTGCGCGCAGGGCGCGAGCGGCGTCCAAAGATGGCGCCCGGCATGGTCCAACGCGAAGCTCCGGTCGCCGATGGCGCGGGCAAACAAACGCACCTTGCCTCGCACGCGCCGGGGCAGCGGCGCGCAGGTCTCGTCGATGTCGATCTCGAGCGCATTGCCGGTCCAGCGTACGGCGCTGCCGCCGATCGAAAGCGACGACGGCTCACGCCGCACCTGGGAGGCGCCGCGTTCAGTCATCGTCCAGCGGCTCGATCGGCTTCCGTACAGCACGACGTTGAGGGCGCAATGGTTGCCAGGGTCCGCTGCGCCGCGGCGCCTCGCCCATGCGTAATAAGGCGAGAACACGCTGCCGACAAACGCAATCAGGGTCAGGCCATAGGCTCCGTCATCGCTCAGGGCGTCGATATACCACCAGGCGTAGCCACCGCACGGTACCGGACAATCGAAGCGTGGTCCGCCGCGATGCATGCCGCCGCCAATCGGCCCGAGGTCGCCGCCATCGGAACTCCGGGGCCCGGGTGGCTGCTGCCGCCCGCCAAGTACAGACCCGGAATCGAGCTGCGGGAACCCGCTCGTTTGAAGCACGCTCTCCAGCCATGGCCGGCCGGCCCGTACAGCGCTCCGCCCGTAAGGGGATACAGGCGATTGAAATCCGCGGGGCTGGTGGCCAGCGTGGCGTGGGCCTGACGCTGCACGTTCAATCCAAAGCCCGCTAAAGCGTCGAAAACCTTGGTTTCGCATGCAGCAATCTCCGCGGCGTCAAAAGGATGGGTGTCACCGGTGGCCGGCGCATTTACCAGGCAGAGCAAACGTTCCTGCTCGCAATCGCTGGGGAGCGTCGCGTCGCGCCGGTCCTGGGCGCAGATATAGATCGATGGAGCCAGCGGCAAACGGCGGCGGCGGAAGATGTCATCGAACTCGGCGCGATAGTCCGCACTGAAGAACACGGAATGATGCGCGAGCTCAAATCCTTCGGTCCGCGCGAGAAGATTCCAGGTGACTGCGGACAACGAACGCGCGGCCGTGGGGGTCGCGCGCACGCAACGGCGCACATCGTTGCCGAATAACCCCGCGGCCAGCGCGTTGTTATCCGCGTTGCATACCACCGCGTCCACCGGGATACGCTCCCCGTCCCGGGTTTGCACCGCATCGATCCGCCTGCCGCGCAAATGGATCCGGCTGATCTCCGTGCGATAGCGAAGCATCGCGCCTTGCCGCTGGGCCAGCGCCGCAAGCTCGACCGCGAGACGGTGCATGCCGCCATCGACGTACCAAACCCCCTGTTGCTCGACGTGGGCCACGAGCATCAGGGTTGCCGGTGCGGCGAATGGGGAAGACCCGCAGTAAGTCGCGTAGCGCGCGAACAGTTGGCGCAGGCGCGGGTCGCGAAAGTATCGCCCGGTGGACCGCCACAGATTCGCAAAGGGCTGGATATTCCATAGGTCCGGAGCGCGTTGCAGACCGATGCGCCTGGCCAGACCGAGCACTGAGGGGCGCGAAGCGCGCATGAAGGAGCTGTCGAGCGTGTCGAAGATACGCTTGGCCTGGGCGGCAAACTGCAGAAAGCCCCGTGCTTCACTGCTGCCGCCGAAAGCGCCGATCGCTTGCGCCGAGCGTTCCAAGTCCGCGTATAAATCCAGCCGTTCCTGGGAACTCCAGGCATGCCGGGCAAGAAGACCGGCGGGAATGAGCTGCACACGCCGGGCGAAGCTGTCGCCGGCATCACAGAAAAGCTGGTCGAATACGCTTCGCAAAGTAAATACCGTGGGGCCTGCATCCAAGCGACGGTCACCGATCAATACCTCGCGAATTTTGCCGCCGGGCGCGGCGCTGCGCTCGAACAGCAGAACCTCGTACCCCAGGCGAGCCAGATCCGTGGCAGCCACCAATCCGGCAACTCCCGCGCCGATGACTGCTACCCGGGCGGCGTGCAATTGAACCATCCGATGGGGGTTGACCCTTGGCAACACATGTGTCTATATTACATTACAGTAAACAGTGACAAGTAATAGTTACATCAAATAAGGGGCCACCGTGGATGCAATGACGCGAATCGAGCGCTCGTTGTCCCAATCACTCGAGCTTGCCAAAACCGCGGATTCGCCCCCTTTGCTGACTGCGGCCATGCGCTATGCGGTGATACCCGGCGGGGCGAGAATACGTCCCAGGCTGTGCCTGGCAGTCGCACGAGCTTGTCGCGATGACCAACCCGGGCTGGCCGGTGCCGCGGCGGCGAGCATAGAACTGCTGCATTGCGCCTCGCTCGTTCACGACGATTTGCCATGTTTCGACGATGCCGCCACGCGGCGCGGCCGGGCCTCGGTGCATAAGGCCTTCGGCGAGCGCATCGCGGTGCTGACCGGCGACGCGTTGATCGTGCTGGCGTTCCAGACCCTGGCGCGGGCCGCCGAGCGTGCTCCAGCGCGGCTGGTTCCGCTCATCGGCATCGTGGCGCGCGCCGTCGGCGCGCCGGACGGCATCGCCGCCGGGCAGGCGTGGGAGTGCGAACCGGCAATTACCCTGGGAAAATACCAGCGCGCAAAGACCGGAGCTCTATTCGCCGCGGCGACGGCGGCGGGGGCGTGCGCCGCAGGCCACCAAGCAGGCACCTGGCATTTGTTGGGCGAGCGCATCGGCGAGGCGTTTCAGATCGCCGACGACATTCGCGACGTGGTATCCAGCGAGTTTGACCTGGGTAAACCGGTCGGACGCGATCAGGCGCTGGGCCGACCCAACGCGGTCCATCGGCTCGGTATTGGATCTGCCGTGCAGCGCTTGGAGAACCTGGTTCAATCGGCGATCGAGGCAATTCCCGCGTGCCCGGGCGCAAACGACCTGCGGGTACATATCCTTGCCGAGGCGAGCCGACTGTTGCCGCGCGAGCTGGCGCGACCGGCAGCGTGAAGACCGGCCGTGTCATGGACAGACCGGTATCTCTCCATCCGAGATCGCTGGCTGTCCAGCCCGAGGTTTCAGCGCTGGGCGGCCGCATTTCCGCTGACGCGCCCAACCGCGCGCAGGCGGGCCCGGGCATTGTTCGACGTATGTGCCGGCTTCGTGTATTCGCAGATTCTGTATGCCTGTGTAAGGCTCAAGCTATTCGATCTGCTCGCCTTGGGGCCGCAAACTGCCGCTGCCATCGCGGCGAAATTGAATCTCCCCCCCGATTCCACGGAGCGCCTTCTAGAAGCGGCCGTGTCGCTGCGTCTGGTCGAGAAGCGCGCGGCCGAACGATTCGGGCTGGGTGAGTTGGGAGCAGCCATGGTCGGCAATCCAGCCGTCGCCGCCATCGTCGAACACCACAGTCTGCTGTACGCCGATCTACACGACCCGGTTGAGCTGTTGCGCGGACAGCCGAGGCAGACCGAGCTTGCGAAGTACTGGGCGTATGCACATGCGAATCAGCCGGCGTCCCTGCCCGGGGAGCAAATTGCCGCTTACACCGCACTGATGGGAAATTCGCTGCCCATCGTCGCGGACGAGATTCTGGACGCCTATCCGCTGAATAAGCACCGCTGCCTCCTCGATGTCGGTGGCGGCGACGGCAGTTTTTTGGTCGCCGCGGCGCAACGCTGCAGCCAATTAGAATTAATGCTCTTCGACCTGCCGCCCGTCGCAGAGCGCGCCGCGCGGCGATTTGCGGATGCCGGCATCGGGCAACGCGCACGCACCTTCGGCGGCGACTTTCTCACCGATCGGCTGCCGCAGGGGGCAGACGTCATTTCCCTGGTGCGGGTGATTCACGATCATCACGATCTGGCCGCTGCGGCCATCTTGAGTGCGGCGCAGCAAGCGCTGCCGAGCGACGGCGTTCTGCTGCTGGCGGAGCCGATGATGGGCACGCCGGGCGCCGAGCCGGTAGGCGATGCCTACTTCGGCTTTTATTTGCTGGCCATGGGTCAGGGCAAACCGCGCACGCCGCAGAGGTTGCAAAAAATGCTGATTGCGGCGGGATTCACCAGCACTCAACTGCTGCGCACCCGGCAACCGTTGCAAAGCCGTTTGATAGTGGCGCGCAAAGGCGCGCACCCCAGGCAGAAAAGTGTGTCTTTCAATTGACATGTCAAAGAGTCAGAGTATCGTTACAGTACGACGTCATCACCCGCTTAGAAGGTAGCCGCGCCGAATGAATTCAGTAACCACGAAATCCAGTCTCAATACCCTTGCAGTGGTATTGGAACGGCCGGAACGACTGGTCCTGAGCCGCTTGGAGTTGAATGAGCCCGGAGACGCCGACGTCGTCGTCGACATGGAATGGTCGGGAATCAGTACCGGAACCGAACGATTGCTATGGACCGGCCGCATGCCCGCGTTCCCCGGATTGGGATATCCGTTGGTGCCGGGATACGAGTCGGTGGGACGGATCGCGCATGTAGGCCGGCATGCCGCGCGCCGGCTGGGCGAGCGGGTGTTTGTGCCGGGTGCGCGCTGCTTCGGCGAAGTCAGAGGTCTTTTTGGCGGCGCTGCGGCCAAGGTCGTCGTTCCGGGTGCGCGCGTGACACCAATCGACGAGAGCTTGGGTGAGCAGGGCGTGCTGCTGGCGCTGGCGGCAACGGCGTACCATGCGATCGCCGCGAAAAATTCGAACCGGCCTGACTTGATCGTCGGGCACGGCGTCTTGGGCCGCTTGATGGCGCGCCTGACAATGGCACTGGGACATGACGCGCCCGTTGTCTGGGAGCGAAATCCGAATCGAATCGGCGGGTCGACCGGCTATTCAGTGCTGCATCCGGACAAGGATTCACGGCGCGATTATCGGGCCATCTACGACGTGAGCGGCGACAGCGCATTGCTCGACACGCTCATCGCAAGACTGGCGCCGGGAGGCGAAATCGTGCTCGCGGGCTTTTATTGCGAGTCATTGTCCTTCGCCTTTGCCGCCGCCTTCATGCGTGAGGCGCGCCTGCGCATCGCTGCGGAATGGCGCGAGGCGGATTTATTGGCGGTAAAGAAATTGGTCGAGTCCGGTCAGCTGCGCCTCGATGGATTGATTACGCATCGGCACGAAGCGACCGCCGCACCGGCTGCGTATCGCACCGCCTTCACCGATCCCTCTTGCTTGAAAATGGTTTTGGACTGGAGAGCTCATTCATGAGTACCTCGTTCGCCGATTCCTCCGCGCTCAGGTCGGAGCAGGTCAGACTTCAGGCGCTGCGCGCCGAGGCAGCCATTGAACCGGATGCCGTGCCCAGCACCGCGCCCACGAAGCAGACGCAGGTCATCGCGATTTACGGCAAAGGCGGCATCGGCAAGAGTTTCGCGCTCGCCAATCTGTCGTACATGATGGCGCAGCAGGGCAAAAAGGTGCTGCTGATCGGCTGCGACCCGAAGAGCGATACCACCTCGCTGCTGTTCGGCGGCCGCGCGTGTCCCACCATCATCGAAACATCGGCAAAAAAGAAGCTGGCCGGCGAGCCCGTCAAGATCGGTGATGTGTGCTTCAAGCGGGACGGCGTGTTCGCCATGGAGCTGGGCGGCCCCGAGGTAGGTCGCGGGTGCGGCGGCCGCGGCATCATCCATGGTTTCGAATTGCTCGAGAAACTGGGATTCCACGAGTGGGGATTCGACTACGTATTGCTGGATTTTCTAGGCGACGTGGTTTGCGGGGGCTTTGGATTGCCGATTGCGCGCGACATGTGCCAGAAGGTCATCGTGGTCGGGTCAAATGACCTTCAATCGCTGTATGTCGCGAACAACGTGTGTTCGGCGGTGGAGTACTTCCGCAAGCTGGGCGGCAATGTCGGCGTCGCGGGCCTGGTGATCAACAAGGACGACGGCACGGGGGAGGCCCAGGCGTTTGCGCAAGCCGCAGGCATCCCGATTTTGGCGGCAATTCCCGCAAATGAGGAAATTCGGCGCAAGAGCGCGAATTACGACATCGTCGGCCGGCCTGGATCGACATGGGGTCCGCTGTTCGAGGAACTCGCCGCAAACGTCGCGCAAGCGCCGCCTCTGCGACCCAAGCCGCTGACCCAGGATGCATTGCTGGGTCTCTTCAAGGGGGAGGTTGTAGGTCGCAACGTGGTGCTCGAGCCGGCTTCGCACGAAGACATGTGCGGCAGCTCGCACGTCGAGAAGGCCTCTCTCGAGATCGTCTACGACACGGTTTGAATCGATGAGCGATGCACCACAAGCGAATGATTCGCCGCAGCCGGCAGCCGACGGAGCAGGCTGCCACGCCGGCGCCGCGGAGTTGCGGCGCGCGGCCGCCGCAGCCGGCAAGAGCGAAACGCTCGATCGGTATGCTGCGGACTATCCGCGGGGGCCGCACGATCAACCGCAGAGCATGTGCCCGGCATTCGGCGCGCTGCGGGTCGGACTTCGAATGCGGCGGACCGCGACGGTGTTGTCGGGATCCGCCTGCTGCGTGTACGGCCTGACCTTCACGTCTCACTTCTACGGCGCGCGCCGCACCGTCGGCTACGTGCCGTTCAATTCCGAAACCCTGGTGACCGGGAAGCTATTCGAGGATATCCGCGAAGCGGTATTCAAGCTTGCCGATCCAGCGCTCTACGATGCGGTCGTGATCATCAATCTCTGCGTGCCGACGGCCTCAGGGGTTCCGCTGCAGCTGCTGCCGAAAGAAATCAACGGCGTGCGCATCATCGGCATCGATGTGCCCGGATTCGGCGTGCCCACGCACGCCGAGGCGAAGGACGTGTTGGCCGGCGCGATGCTGAAGTATGCGCGAACTGAGGCCGTGAAAGGGCCAGTGCAGGCGCCGCGCGGAGGCCGCAATGCGAAACCCACTCTGACGTTGCTGGGCGAGGTGTTTCCGGCAGATCCTGTGGGAATCGGCATGATGCTCGAGCCCTTGGGGCTGGCGGCCGGTCCGGTGGTTCCCACGCGCGAATGGCGCGAGTTGTACGCCGCCTTGGATTGCGCGGCGGTGGCCGCCATTCATCCGTTTTATGCGGCGACCGTGCGTGAATTCACTGCGGCGGGCCGCAATATCGTCGGCTCCGCGCCGGTGGGATTGGACGGCACCGCATCCTGGCTCGCGGCGGTCGGCGAGGCCTGTGGAGTAGCGGCGAATGCCGTTGGCGCAGCACAGAACAAGTTCTTGCCAGCCATCAAAGCGGCTCTCGCGAGGTCGCCGATCCGAGGCCGGATTACGCTGTCCGGCTACGAGGGATCGGAATTGTTGGTGGCGCGGCTGTTGATCGAAAGCGGTGCGGACGTGCGTTATGTGGGCACCGCATGCCCTCGAACTGTGTGGTCGGATGCCGACCGCGACTGGCTGGAGGCGAAAGGGGTGCAACTGCGCTACCGCGCCTCGCTCGAGGACGATTTGGCGGCGATGCACGAATTCAAGCCCGACCTGGCGATCGGCACCACGCCGGTCGTACAGAAGGCGAAGGAACTGGCTATACCCGCATTGTATTTCACCAACTTGATTTCGGCACGCCCGCTGATGGGGCCGGCCGGAGCGGGATCCATGGCCCAGGTGGTCAATGCAGCGCTCGGCAATCAGGCGCGGTTCAACGAGATGAGGGCCTTCTTCGAGGGAGTCGGCGCCGGCCACACCGCGGGCGTTTGGCAGGAGTCGCCGCAGGATCACCCGCAGTTCCGCGAGCGCTACGTGGGCATGCTGGCGAAGCGCGCCGCAAAACGCAAAGCCGAGGAGATGGTCTGATGCTGGTGCTCGACCATGATCGCGCGGGCGGCTACTGGGGTTCGGTCTACGTGTTTACGGCGATCAAGGGATTGCAGGTCATTATCGATGGCCCGGTGGGCTGCGAAAACCTCCCGGTCACCTCGGTGCTGCATTACACCGATGCGCTACCGCCCCACGAGCTGCCGATCGTGGTGACCGGCTTGGCCGAGGAGGAATTGGGCCAGCACGGCACGGAAGGCGCCATGAAGCGCGCCCACAAGACGTTGAAACCCGATTTGCCGGCAGTGGTGGTAACCGGCTCGATCGCCGAAATGATCGGTGGCGGCGTCACTCCCGAAGGAACGAATATCCAGCGATTCCTGCCGCGTACCATCGATGAGGACCAGTGGCAGAGTGCCAATCGAGCAATGACCTGGCTGTGGACCGAGTACGGCAAGAAAAAGATTTCCGAGCGAAAGCCGCGCAAGCCGGGCGAGAAGCCCCGCGTCAACATCATTGGACCGATCTACGGCGTGTTCAATGCGCCGAGCGATCTGGCGGAGATTCGCCGGCTGGTCGAGGGCATCGGCTGCGATGTCAATCTCACCTTTCCTCTGGGCAGTCATCTCGAAGATGTTCCGCGCCTGGTCGATGCCGACGTCAACATTTGCATGTATCGCGAATTCGGCCGGCTGCTGTGCGAAACCCTGGAGCGCCCGTATCTGCAGGCGCCGATCGGGCTTCACAGCACCACCAAGTTCCTGCGCAAGCTCGGAGAGCTTCTGGGCATCGATCCGGAACCATTCATCGAGCGCGAAAAGCATACGACGATCAAGCCGCTGTGGGACCTGTGGCGGTCGGTGACGCAGGATTTCTTCGGGACCGCGAGTTTCGCCGTGGTCGCGACCGAGACCTACGCGCGCGGCCTGCGCAATTTTCTGGAAACCGAAATGGGCCTGCCGTGCACGTTCTCCTTCTCGCGGCGCGCCGGCGTGAAGCCGGATAACGAGGCAGTGCGCAAGGCCATCAAGGAAAAGCCACCCTTGATCATGTTCGGCAGCTTCAATGAGCGAATGTACTTGGCGGAATGCGGCGCGCGGGCGATGTATATCCCCGCTTCGTTTCCGGGCGCCATCATCCGACGCCATACCGGCACGCCGTTCATGGGGTATGGCGGCGCCACTTACCTCATTCAGGAAGTGTGCAATGCATTGTTCGACGCGCTGTTCAACATACTGCCGTTGGCCTCGGAACTCGACAAGGTCGACGCCACGCCGTCGCGGCTGCATCGCGAGCTGCGTTGGACCGACGAAGCCAGGCAGGCGTTGGATGACCTGGTTTGCGCAGAGCCGGTATTGGTGCGCATCTCCGCGGCCAAGCGCCTGCGCGATGCGGCCGAACGGGAAGCGCAGCATGCCGGCATGGACTTCGTAGGCATCGAGCGTCTGCCGCGCGCGCGCGACGCTGCACAGCAGGCCGAGCCCGCATGATGCCCAGCGTGCCGCTGCATGACCTATCAAGGAATTCGCCCGAAGCAATTTCGGACGTAAGGCGAGCCGTGGCGGGAAACCACCGCCTAGGCTCTGTGTCGCGCGGCAATCAGCGCGTTTTGGGGCTGCAATGCCCGATCTGTGGAGGTGAGACATATGGCTGAAGAAAAACGGGCTTCGCTCTCGGGGCTCACTGAGAGTGAAGCTAAGGAGTTTCACGGAATATTTGTGACGAGTTTTATCATTTTTACCGTGATTGCAATTGTCGCTCACTTTTTAGTATGGCAGTGGCGGCCGTGGCTCTAAGGGCGGCACTCGCTTGAGGGCTGTTGTGTAGTTCCACGGTCACATAGAGGAGACTGGAAAATGTGGCGAATTTGGCTTCTTTTCGATCCGCGCAGAGCGTTGATCGCTCTGTTCACGTTCTTGTTCGTGCTGGCATTGCTGATTCATTTCATCTTGTTGAGCACGGACAGGTTCAATTGGCTGGGCGGCCACGCGGCGCCCTCGGCGGCTGCGCAGCACATGTCGACGCTGCCGGACGCGGCCAAGCCGTAGACGTTTGCCGACGGCAGCGGGCGGGGCGGGTGACCGCGAAGGCATCGACCCCGTCCGCTGCTGAAGGCGACTCTGTGTGAATTCTTCCGAGAGATAACTTTGCAATAGAGAGCACTACCATGGCGATGCTCAGTTTCGAAAGAAAATACCGGGTGCGCGGCGGCACCTTGCTCGGCGGCGATTTGTTCGATTTTTGGGTTGGGCCGTTCTACGTTGGATTCTTCGGCGTGACCACGGCGTTCTTCGCATTGCTCGGCACGGCATTGATCGTGTGGGGCGCTGCAATCGGGCCAACCTGGAACATCTGGCAGATCAATATCGCGCCTCCCGATTTGAAATACGGACTCACGCTGGCGCCGTTACGCGAGGGCGGTCTATGGCAGATCATCACCCTATGCGCCGTTGGGGCGTTCGTCTCGTGGGCTCTGCGCGAGGTGGAAATCTGCCGTAAATTGGGCATCGGCTACCACGTGCCGTTTGCGTTCGGCGTTGCGATTTTTGCTTACGTGTCCCTGGAAGTGTTCAGGCCGCTGCTGCTCGGCGCATGGGGCAATGGATTTCCATATGGAATATTCAGCCACCTGGACTGGGTGTCGAATACTGGGTACCAGTATCTGCACTTCCACTACAACCCGGCGCACATGCTGGCGGTAAGCTTCTTCTTTGCGACCACGTTGGCGCTGTCGCTGCACGGCGCCGTGATCCTGTCGGCGGCAAATCCCAAATCCGGGCCGGTACAGACCGCGGAACACGAGAACACCTATTTTCGCGACACCATCGGTTATTCCATCGGTTCGCTCGGGATACACCGGCTGGGATTATTTCTTGCCATCAGCGCCGCGTTCTGGAGCGCGATATGCATATTGATCAGCGGCCCGTTCTGGACGCGCGGCTGGCCGGAGTGGTGGGGCTGGTGGCTCAATCTGGCGATTTGGAATTGAACTAACACGCCTGGGGATCAACATGGCCGAGTATCAAAACATATTTACGCGCGTACAAATTCGTGCGCCGGCCTATGCCGGCGTGGCGCTGCCCCGGGGCGCATGGGGACGCCAAGGCAAGGGAGGCTTCAGCCATTTACTGGGGCGCTTTGGCGACGCCCAAATAGGCCCGGTCTACCTGGGCACCACCGGGTTGCTATCCCTGATCTGCGGGTTCATCGCATTCGAGATCATCGGGTTGAACATGTTCGCGTCGGTTCATTGGAACCCGGTGCAATTCATCCGCCAATTGCCGTGGCTGGCGCTCGAGCCGCCGGCACCGTCCAACGGTTTGCACTTCCCGCGGCTGCAGGACGGCGGCTGGTGGCTGATGGCCGGATTCTTCATGACCAGTTCGGTGCTGCTATGGTGGCTGCGCATGTACCGGCGCGCACGCGCCCTCGGCATGGGCACGCATGTCTCGTGGGCCTTCCTCTCGGCGATCTGGCTCATGCTGGTACTGGGCATCATTCGACCCGTGCTCATGGGCAGCTTCGGCGAAGCGGTTCCGTTTGGCATCTTTCCACACTTGGACTGGACCGCCGCGTTCTCGATCAGGTACGGCAATCTGTTCTACAACCCGTTTCACTGTCTGTCGATCGCCTTTCTGTACGGTTCCACTCTGCTGTTCGCCATGCACGGCGGCACGATACTGGCGGTTAGCCGCTTGGGGGGAGACCGGGAGCTGGAGCAGATCGTCGATCGCGGCACCGCGGCGGAGCGTGCGGCGCTCTTTTGGCGATGGACCATGGGCTTCAACGCAACCATGGAGTCCATCCATCGCTGGGCCTGGTGGTTTGCGGTGCTGTGCCCCTTGGTAGGGGGAATTGGAATATTGCTCACCGGAACGGTGGTCGACAACTGGTATTTGTGGGCGGTGAAACATCACGTAGCGCCCATGTATCCGCATGTGTTTGCGCCGGTGGTGGATCCGGCGAGCCTGGGAGCGCAAAAATGAGCGTACTCGACGCCTTCAACAAGAAGCAGTGCATGGCAGGGGGCCTGCTGCTCGCGGGGCTTGGCCTGCTAGGGACATTGAGCGGCTGCGAGCGTCCGCCGGTCGAGACCGTGCAGGGTGGCTACCGCGGCGTGGCGATGCAACAGATCATCAACCCGCGATTGGATGCGGCGAAGGCCGCAGCGAATGTATTGCCGGCCGCCCTTCCGCCTGCGCCGGCCGATGGACCGCTGGCAAGCAGCGTTTATCAAAACATTCAAGTGCTCAAGGATCTCAACGTAGCTCAATTCACGCGCGTGATGCTGGCCATCACCCAATGGGTCGCTCCTCCCGATCAGAGCTGCAATTACTGTCATACCAGCAACATGGCGGCGGACGACCGTTACACGAAGATCGTTGCGCGGCGCATGCTGCAAATGGTCCGCCACATCAATTCGGATTGGAAGGATCATGTGGGAAGCACCGGGGTCACCTGCTATACCTGCCATCGCGGCAACGCCGTGCCGCAGAACGTGTGGTTCACCAACCCGGGGGAATCCAGCGCGACCGGCTTGATCGCCGGAAACGCGGGAAAGAACAAGCCCGCCGCCGCGGTCGGATTGACGGCATTGCCGTACGACCCGTTCACGCTGTTTCTCCTCGGGGACAGGAATATTCGAGTGATCTCCACCGATGCGTTGCCGGACGGCAATCGTAGCTCGATCAAGCAGACCGAGGCGACTTATGCGCTGATGATGCATATTTCCAAATCACTCGGCGTGAACTGCGACTACTGCCATAACACGCGTTCGTTTGCAGTGTGGGATGCGAGCACGCCGAAGCGCAGCACCGCTTGGTATGGCATTAGATTGGCCCGCGACTTGAACAATGACTATCTGTTGCCCCTGACGGCCACCTTTCCCGAGCATCGTTTAGGGGTAATGGGGGATGTCGCCAAGGTCAACTGCGCAACCTGCCACCAAGGAGTCTTCAAGCCTCTGTATGGCGCGAGCATGGCAAAGGACTATCCGGAGCTGCAAGGTGAAATGCATCACGCGGAGTCTGCGCCAACGCCAACGCCGCCGGCGGTGAGCCCCGCTCCGGCCGCGACCGCTTCATTGCAACGCGCCTCGAAGTAAATGTTTGGATCTGCGCGGCTGGCGCCGCTCAGGCACGCGGCTGTGGGTGGTCAGCCAACATTTCGTCCCTGACATCGCGCAGGACGGATTCGAGGTGAACCAGGCCGGCGGTGAGCTCGGCAAAGCCACACGCCTCTTGTTCCCACAGTTCACCCAGGCGGCGCGCGACGGGCGCGAGCAGTTCCGCGCAAATTCGTTCGAGCGGCATTCCCTGCTCGCGGATGATTTGCACATAGGTGTCGGCCGATGCGCGCTCACGCATCAGCAGCAGTCGCGCGAGTTCGGCCACGTCGTGTTCACAGGGCGGCGCTAGGGCGGCCGTGACCGGATCAGCGGCGCGATTGGCCAGGCTGAATGACATGAGAAGTCGCGGGACAATCTCGCCTTCAATGGTGCGTGTCAGTCGCGACAGCCGGTCCTGCTCATGGAGCTGCAGCTGCCCAATGACCCCGTTGGAACGTCGATTCGACATTCGGCCCCTGTTGTTCTTTGTTATCGCGGACCCTTTCCCCGAAGGGTTCGCATCGCACCATACTAGGGTAAGGGCTACTAGGCAATCTTCAGTTGAGGCGGGCCAGTTTTCGGACGCTGAAGCCCCAGCAACTCTGGTGCCCGTTGGGCACCGCAACCGCGCACACCTCCACCCGAGTTGGGCGATTGAGGCTAGAATGCAGGGTTGCGGCGAGCAAGGTGGCTGCCTGGCGCTCCGCGAGTTGCGCGCGCAAGCGCGACAGATCCTCTGCGCTGAGTTTCAGCCAGCGCAGCAGCGCGCTGCCGCGGACGTCGGTCGACGACCCAGCTTCCGCCATGTCGATGAAGGCCCGGTTGGCATAGTCGATGCAAAAGTCGCCGTCCGTGATCAGGAAACCCACCGACGAGCTGTCCAGTGCCTGGAATACGACCGACGCGGCACCGCCCTCGCTTTTGAATGCCGTGCATGCTTGCGGTTCCAACCGAACCAGCGCATAGGACTTCGGCGGTGCGTTGACCAAGGAGAGTCGAAGACTTAACTCGGTTCCGCCGTTCAGAGCTCGCACGAAGGTTGCATCCGCCTGCCCGCCGGAATGCGCCATGGCTACACTGCTGCGGATCGCCTCGCGGCTGACCTCATGAAATGCCAATTGGAACTTCTTGCCCAGCAAATCGGCGCGCGAGGTACGCAGCAGGCTCAGGGCCGGTGGATTGGCATCGGCGATGATTTCGGTGGCAATATCCACGATCATGACCGGCTCCGTCGAGGCGTTGAACAACCACTCGGACTCGAGCGGCGATGATGCGGGTGAACTCTCCTCGGAGCCGCCGTGGGGATGCAGGATCAGCCATTGGTGTAAAGGCAGCATGTCACTGCAGCCTATCCGCCATGCAGTCGCAGGCACATCCCCGTTTACCGGACCCATGACTACCGGGTACCCGGTATGGTTTGGGCGGGCGGGGACCGCTACAGAGAGACGATTCCCTCTCGGATGGCGTGCTTGGTGAGCTCCGCGACGGTGCGCAACCCGAGCTTGCGCATGATGTTGCGACGGTGCACTTCGATGGTGGCCAGCGACACGTGCAGCCGCTCGGCGATGGCCGGCGAGCGAACTCCCTCGGCGATCAGGCGCAGGACTTCGCGCTCGCGGCGTGCCAGGGGCGCGGGCTCGCCGCCGTGCGTCCGGTCGCGTAACTCGGGAAGCAATGCGCCGGCGATTTCGGGCGAAAAGTAGCCCTGGCCGGCTGCGACGGCCCGGATCGCACGCACCAGCTCCGTGCCCGCGGCGGATTTTGTCACATACCCGGAGGCACCCGCGCGCAACATGGCCGTGACGAAGCGCTTGTCGGAAAATGCGGAGAGCGCGACTATCTTTGCCGTGATGGCTGCGTCTCTCAATCGAGCGGCGACTTCAATGCCGTTCAGATCAGGAAGCCGGATGTCCAGTACGATCACGTCCGGCGCCAGGGCGGTCGCTTGGCTTAGCGCATCTTGCGCGTCGCCTGCCTCACCGACGACACTGATGTCGGGCACCTTCTTGAGCACCTCGCTCAGCGCTTCGCGCACCATTCGATGGTCTTCGACCAGCAGCACTCGGATGGTCACCGGCTGTGCTCCAATTGCTCAGACTCCCCGCTGATCAGCGGCGCCGTCAGAACGACAAGAGTGCCGATGCCCGGGGTCGACTGCAACTCCACCGTTCCTCCGATATGCGACAACCGCTCCCGCAGGCTGATCAGCCCCAATCCTCGCCGCGGGGCGGGCGGGGCGCCCGCGGCGCCGAATCCGGCGCCGCAGTCGGATACTCTCACTACAATGCGTTTGGCTTCACACTCGATTTCGACCGTCGCAGAGTCCGTTTGCGCGTGCTTGGCCACATTGATGAGCAGCTCGCGCACGCCGCGGTAGAGTATTGAGCGCGCCTCTTGCGCAAGCGGTTTGGACAGGCCGTCGTCGCGAACCGTCACCTTGGTGCCGAAGGTGCGCTCCATCTCCTCGGCCAGCCATTCCAGCGCCGGGGAAAGCCCCAGTTCGTGCAGAACGTCCGGCGCGAGCTGTGCGGCCAGCGAGCGGATGGCGTTGTTTGCGCGTTCGATCAACGCATCGACCGCCATGGCCGTCGCCGAAACCTCCGCGCCTTCATGCTGGCAAAGACTCGTGAGGCGGATGCGCGCGGCGGCAAGGATCTGACCCAAATCGTCATGCAGATCCCGGGCAATCTGCCGCCGTTCGCGCTCCTCCACCGCTTCAAGATCCGCCGCCAGGGCGCGAAGTTGCTCGGTGCGCTGCGCCACCCGTTTTTCCAGCTCCTGTGCCATGATGCGCGTTTCTTCGAATGCACGCTCACGCCGCGCCATGTCCACGCTCGTCAAGACGCTTTCGAGCAGCACGACGCGCAATGCCTCCGCAGCCTCGAGATCAACCTCCGACCAGGGCGCCGAGTGCATTCTGGTTACTTCGCGCCACTCCGCAAACGAGCCGCGAGGGGTGAGGCGGGCGCCGTGGCGGTCCACCTTGATGGGTTTCGACGGGTCGCCCGCCCAACGCACCGTGCTGCCCATCTCCGGGCGAAACCACAGCACATAGTCCCGAGGTACTCTGGACAATCCAACCGCGACCAAACCGCTGGCAATCGCCGCGAATTTCTCCGCCGGTGGGTAGTCGGAGGAGAGATGCTCCGATGCGAACAATGGACGATTGACGACGTTGAGCCACTGCACCAGAGCGATGACCTCGGCCGATGCGGGAGTTTCGCCCAGCAGATGCAGTTCACCCTCCAGGTACACCACCGCGCCCGTCGCCCCCAAATAGTGCAGCAGATCCCATGATGCGATGACTGCCGCGATGTCGCTCGACACCGTCAAGCCGCCGGTGAGTTCCTCGCGAATACGCCGCTTTGCCGTGCGCAGCAGGGAGCTTTCCGTCTGCACCCTGGTTTCGACGTGCAACGAAAGAATCTGCGCGAATGTCTCGCATGCCACGCGCAGATCGGCCGAGGCATGGCGTGGGGAATAGTGATGCAATACCAGCATGCCCCAAAGTTCGTTGCGGCAAACGATGGAGGCCGAGAGCGATGCGCATACGCCCATGTTTCGCAGATACTCCAGATGGATCGGCGAGACGCTTCTTAGATCGCAATGACTCATGTCGATCGGCTGGCGCGTCCGGGCGTTTGTCTCCGGCCGAAGCGGCGCCGCAATGTAATCGATATTGGGGATCGCCCGCAGCCAATTGCGCCGATACAGCTCGCGTGCCTGCTTCGGAATATCCGACGCCGGATAGTGCAAACCCAGGAAGGATTCCAGCCCACTCTTCGCATCCTCGGCTGCCACGACGCCGCTGCCGTCGGGCAGGAATCGATAAACCATTGCACGGTCGAATCCTGTTGCGGCGCGCATCGCCGCCGCCGCCGCCGAACAGCATTCCTGTAGATTCGCCGTATCCTGAATGGCGGCAAGCAGCGACTTGAGGCGCACTATGGGCCCGTCGGCATTGGTTATTGCGCGCCGCGCCGGTTCGAGCTCGATGATCGCAGTGTCGGCCGTGGCATGGATCGTGAGATCGAGAGGAACGAATGCACTGCGCGAACGGACTCCGAGGCGCACCATTGGCGAGATGAAGGCGGAAGAACTCTTCAGCTGCGCGCACACGAACGCTTCGGCATCGCCTTCGAGCACGTCGGAAATGGACAGCCCGATTAGCCGGTCCTGGCCGATGCCGACCATGGACATGGAATCACCCGCTACCTGCTCGACGACACTGCGTTGCCGATCGAGCACCAGCAGTACCCCGTGAGGCTGAATGGACCCTGGGATGTGAATGGGTTCGCGGTCGCATGTGGTGAGGTCCGCCTCGCCGAAACGCACCGAGGTATTACTCACAACGGCCGCCCGCAGAGCCAATCGGCCAGCGCGTCGAATGTGCGTATCGCCGCCTGTGTCGCGCTAATCTGACGCTCCGGGACACAGCACCACGCATCCAGCGCGTCCCCGAAGCGGCGCCACATTGCCGCGACATTGTCGCGGTAACTGGCCAAGTATGCCGCGCCGTGCTCGGCGGTGAACCCGAGACGGTCACGCACGACCGGCAATAAGGCTCGGCCGCCCAGCGTCGCCCCTTCCAGCACATACAGACAGCCAAATGCGGCGGCGACATCGGAATGCGGCGGCGCCGCTCGGCATCGCGCCAGCGATGCCACCGAGCCTGCGTCGAATCCAAGGGCGATCAGGTCGCGTGCCAGCAGCGGAGTTTTGCGACGGCAATCGTAGTCCGGCAGGCCGTCGCCGAACGACTCCGGCCCAAGCGATGCTTCGAATTGCGCGCAGAACCCCCACATCATCTGCAAATGACTTCGATACGCGCCGAGTTCTGAGAATCGCGAGTTGATATCCAGCCGCTTCTCGAGTCTTTGGTGAGAAGGCCCGGTGGCGGCGCGCAGTGCAGCCATGGTGCTCACCAATGCAGCGGGGCGCCGTCGCAGGCAGTTCTTGACGCGGTCATAAGTGCTTAGGAGGGGTCGATTGTGGCCACCGTCGTCGTATCCTATCCAACATGGGCCGGCATATCAAAAGCCGACTCCACGCGACGCTACGGCAGCTTGGCAGTTACGCGCCGCTCTAGAGTGTCTTGGTCGCGCGATTCCCGGGTTGCCTTGAGCGCCCAACTCCACAGTTTCTCGCTGGGCAACGGCAGAACCATGAACCAATGTTCCAAGGTGGCGAGCGCGAGCAGGCTGGCCAGCAAAGCAATACCGGTGATCTCGAATGCATCCGTGGCAACCGAGTATCCATAAGCCATCAGCGCAATCGCGAGAGTGCACCCGGTTATCGAGATGGGAAACAAGAAGTTCATCGAGCGCTTCCGAAAAAA
>Ga0302320_10008163_pt1 | contig 22845 bp, 14 predicted proteins | sample Bog_T0_3_FD_202130 | JGI IMG/M metagenome (GOLD analysis project Ga0302320, IMG submission 202130) | Peat permafrost microbial communities from Stordalen Mire near Abisko, Sweden - Bog_T0_3 | ecosystem: Environmental > Terrestrial > Soil > Wetlands > Peat | place: Sweden: Abisko, Stordalen Mire... | reverse complement strand
CGATGTTCGACCGTAAGCCCCTCGAATATCAAACGCGACATGTCACCGATATTGTTTGCCATCGCCGCCCATGCGTAGAAATCCGCCGCCGCCGCTTGAACGCTCGCGGACTCGCCTAAGTTGTCATCCGTGACCGAATCCACCAACGCCCGCCACGCGATAAACGCCGCCATGTCTTTTGCTTGCCGCTTGACCATCGCCACCCGATGCCCGCCACAATAACCCGCCACCGCCTCAGACACGGACTCCGCAGCTTGCACCCGCGCGACGGCCTCAGATGCGGACTCGCCTTTTTTGACCCGCACCGGCGGAAAGGTTGATTTAATCCACAACGCGCCGACGTTGCCGAAATCATCGCCCACGGTGAGCACCTCCCCGCCGGAATCATCGCGGGAAAGACTGTAACCCGCCCGCCAACGTGCCACCGCCGCAACGGCATCGCCGATAGCATCGCGCATGGTTGGCACCCACTCAAAACCGCCGTCATCCTTGCGGACTAAACAGCTTTCGCGACCATCGCCCACCATTTTTTTGTTAAGCCGACGCGCGAACCCTTGACACATGGCCAAATCTTGCGCCGCTTGGATTGCTTGCAATAGTGGCCCGGCTGGACGCTCACAACCGCGTAACAGTTGCCCGATTGTTTGGCACTCCGCACCCATCGCCCGCCTTGCAGGCTCGACAGCGACGCCCGCCGCCGCCATCGCCGCCGCCATTGGCACCAGACCCGCACCCGAACCCGCACCCGTCACAACCGCAGTTTCATTTGATGTTTTCATTTTCGTTTTTCGTTTTTTGCTTTGATGTTTCGCGGCTCGATTCACGCTTTGCCAGCAGTTGCCAGCAGACCCACGCAAACCCAAACCGCGCGCCTAATTTGGCGGCTTGAGGCGCTTCTTTTCACCTACGCGCGCGCGATATTTGGCACCCGGCGCAAACGCGGGAAACCCTTGCCACCATTAAACAAAACCACCATTGCACCAGGAACGCCGCCGAAAGTGGCAGTCCCCCGGAAATGGGGGGGCGGATTTTTCATGTTTTTGGCAAAAGCATATGGGAAGGTATGTAGGTCCTCCGCGTCCACGCTCCGTCCGCAATCTTGACTCCCTTCCGGCTCGGCGGAACGAGCCACATAGCGCGACTGGCGCGGTCCTGCGGCTCCTCTCAGTGGCGATCAGGAGCGGGGGCTGGTGGACGATGTGGGGGGCGCGGGTTGCGTCGCGGGCGGGCTTGGCGCGGCCAGAGCGGTGGGCCGGGGACAACGATGCCGGGGCGCGGGTTGCCGTCATCAGGCTTCGCAGACTTTGAGCGCGTGGAGGCGGGCGAGACGCGGACGCGGGCGGCGGCTGTATAAAAACAGCCAGAACAGCCAGTCCGCGTTTTGGACCCAATACGCAACCCAATACGCCGATTTGCTTCACGAACATGAGCGCAGCCCCGTCCATCTCTTCTATATTCTATTCATTTTCAATACTTTATAAAAGAAAAGAAAGAAGAGGGTGGGCGGCTACAAAGACTGGTATTGGAAGTTTTGGGTTTTGGGGACTTTACGTGCCTCATGTGAAGTGGGTGTTACTCGACGTCTCTCAGGAGAGGTGAATGTCTCCCAAGAGGGGTGAACGTCTCTCAGGAGATGTCGAACGTCTCTCAGGAGAGGTCTCGTTTACCACTACACATGTATATTAGGTGCTTACGAAAACCCATTTTTTCCAATACTTCCAAATTGACTTGTGGAAGTTGTTTGGGTTTAGCGTGTTACGCGTATTGGGTTTGATTTTGGACTCGGAAAAACCCAAAACTTTGACGGCGTGAAGGGGAACGGGGGGGCAAGGCGACGGTGATCTGGCAGGATGCCCATGACCATACCACTGCCCAGAATAGGCATCAATCGCGTTCACCGGCTCAACTCGCGTTCGCACATCACCGTTAATCCCATCATCTGTGACGCTTCAATTGACCGCAAGCTGGAGGCGGGTATCCACGAGAGAAAGGATGCCGCCGAATTGGTGCTGGATGGCCGCTTGCTAGCCCAAGTTTCGCACAACCTCAAGCAAACCCTTGATAATCACAGTCCATTTTTTTTAGGCACTACAATCTCGACGGTGTTTTTGGTCGGCCCCACCACTTTAGCTTGGGGTAGTTTATCCCACTGGATCCCCAGTGCCCGGTAGATCGCCTTTTGGCATTCTTCGGGTTGCCCCGCTCGGCGCAACCGGTAAGTCTGACCGCTGCGGGTTGGCAGCAAAATCGTCGTGTAGCAATGCGTCTGCAAAACCGTGCGGAGGGTTTCCCAACTGCGGTTTTCCCGCGCGTCCGCCAACGTGTGGAGCACCCAGCGCAATAAATGATAAGCCAGCACCGTCAGGAACACATGCCCTTCGACCCGGCCTTCCAGTTGGTGATAATTGGGCCGCAGCCCCAGGCTGCTCTTGAGCGCCCGGAAGCCCTCCTCCGCCTTGGTCAAGCCCATGTAAAGCGACCACAGTTCCGGAGCACTCAGATTCTGGCGGTCGGTGCGCAGCACATAACACCCCAGTAATTCGTCGTCCGCCGCATACGCTTCATCCACCCGGCTCCAAGTGACCGCCAGTGGCGGGGCGGGTACCAGCGCCACGGTGTAAAAACGCTGAACCCGGCCATGCCGGATTTGGATCCGGCCAATCGCCCGCTGGATCTTGGTGACAGGAAAACACAAAATTTAGGAGTTGTCAGGAACAATGATGTTAGAGTATTAGATCAAAAACCCCAGGTGGGGGATTTTGGAATCTCCAAAAGGGACCAATTTCGACCCGGAGTGGTCCCTTTTGATCCGACCGGTGACACTTGCTGGGCAAGCGTCACTGCATTTGCCATCACGCTGCCGCCGCTGGAGCTGACGCCCGCCGACTGCCGTATGTGCGGTCATAAAGCTAGCTTTTAATGTTTTCGTTGTGGTTAAAGTCCTTGACAGGAATTCGTTAATCTATTTTCGTTGGGCCGTGTCACACGCCATCAAGAATCAGCAAGTTACTTGGAAGCATTACATGTATGCTGCCGTTGTATCGCACTTCATTCAGGGCGGTTTTAGGGTGCGTAATTTTGAGTTTTCTCAACGACTAATAACGGTGAGGGACGTTCCCGTCAGACCATCCGCACTGGCGCGCAGCCTGATGGTGCCTGCCCCGCTAGTGGGCCTTAACACGGCCAGACAACGACCGTGGAACGTGAGGCATTCCGGCCGATGGAAACTGGCGGGTGCCTTGGGATTACCGTTGCCTACCGCCGCCAATTCACCCGGACCGGACACGGTGAAGCGCACTTTGATTTGAGAATCTGGCACCAATCGTCCGGCGCTGTCCACCATCTCGACTGTAACGAACGAGAGATCATTGCGGTCGGCGCGGATGGTGCCGTGGTCGGCGGTTAGCCGGATGCCTGCCGGTGTTCCGGTGGTCACGAATTCCTGGCTGGCGATCTCGACACCGTTGCTCAGGCCGACTGCACGCAGGGTGCCGGGTGAATATGGAACCTGGAATGTGGCGATCTGTTTCGCTGTTGGCGGCACTTCTGCACGACCAACCTCCTGGTTGTTCAGCAGCAGTCGGACTTGGTCCCCACTGGTGAAGACGCGCACCTGCATGGGTTTTCCTTCCTGACCCGGCCAAGTCCAACTCCGTAATTCATCGGGCCAGCCCCAGCCGTTGAGTTGTTCACTACGTCCCGGCGGCAGAGGACGGTGGACGGCCATCTCCAACTTGCTGCGGCCCCATAGCACATCACGGAAATAGGACTGCACGCGCTTGAATCCGCACAGATCGAGATCGCCGCAGTTGACGATATACCAGGGCCAGGCCTTGGGAAAACCGTTGTCCTCGCCATCGAGCACGCACGATCCGCCGCCTGATTCGCCCATGTAGTCAAGCCCCGACCAGACGAAATCGCCGATCACCCAAGCATGATCCGTCACACCTTTCCAGTAGTCATAGGGTCGGTTGGGAAATGATTCGCTCGCAAAAATGATACGTTTGGGGAAACGCTGATGGTCGAGGTCGTAGCATTCCAGTTTGTAATTGTAGCCGCACACATCCAATGCCGTGAAGAAGGAATCCCCCTTGTCGGTGGCCCCGTTGTAGGCAGCTGTCACGGGCCGGGTCGGGTCGAGCAGGCGAACCCGTTGAGCCAGCCTAGCGCAGGTCTTGGCTCCCTCGGCGGTTTCCTGTTCCGGAATCTCGTTGCCCACCGACCACGTTATGACGCAAGGATGGTTGCGATCGCGCAGCACCAGGCTGTCGATATCCGGTTGCCACCAATCCTTGAAATAGCGGCTGTAATCATCGGGTCTCTTGGCGTGGTTCCAAGCATCAAAGGCTTCATCAATGACCAACATGCCCAGACGGTCGCAAACCTCAAGAAAATATGGCGCCGGCGGATTGTGGGCACAGCGGATGGCGTTGAATCCATTGGCTTTCATCAACTCGACCCGGCGTTCTTCAGCTCGGTCAATGGCGGCGGAACCAAGCGGTCCATTTCCATGGTGCAGGCAGGCGCATTTAAGTTTCATTGCCACTCCATTGAGGCGGAAACCGTGTTGCGCATCGAAGGTGATGGAGCGTATGCCGAATGGCACGATGGCCTGATCCACCGAGGTTCCATCCACGACCAGCGAGATTTCAGCCTGATACAATTGCGGATCAACGTTCGACCACAGATGCGGTGAGCGCAAAGTTATGGTTTTTCCACCCATTTCCGAAGTGCCAGCGAGCACATGAATTGGAGCGGTGGTCGTGGCCACTTCGCTGCCATCCGCCAGGCGCAGGCGCATCCGGATTACGCCAGTCACCGCGGTCGTCCGGGCGTTGTCCACCCGCACGGCGAGTTTCACGGTCGCGGATTTAGGACTTACCTCCGGGGTGGTGATGGCCACGCCCCAATGCCCGATACGCGCCGCATCGCGAACCGCCAGGCGAACGTGGCGATAGATGCCCGATCCACCATACCAGCGGCTGTTCCTGCCCAGGTTGCGAACCCGCACCGCCAGAACATTGGTGCCGCTAGCTGGTGCGAGATACGTAGTGAGATCGTAGGCGAAACTGCTATAACCATAAGGATGATTCCCCAAGTGGTTGCCGTTGATCCACACATCGCTGTCCATGTAAATGCCATCAAACGCGATGGTCACCCGCTGCCCGCAATTTATCTGGGGTAATATGAAATGTTTACGATACCAACCAATGCCGCCGACCGTATAACCGGTGGCACCACCGCCAGCGCTGAGTTGGGGAGCGAATGGTCCGATGATCACCTGCGCCGTCGATGAAGCTGGCAGATCGTCGATGCTCCAGTCGTGGGGCAGATCCAGTGTGCGCCAGGCGTGATCATCAAAGTCAATTTGATCAGCCCCGGGCGCATCGTCGCGCAGGAAGCGCCAGTCAGTGTCGAAGGATCGATCATCTCCGGACGTTTTGGCTTGGCTGGCGCTGATGCTTCCTGCTGCGGGAATTGGCGGCGCGGCCCAGAGCGCCACTGCCAGCAAAACAGCCTCAAAAGGAATTGTCTTCATGTATTGTTGCATTTCTTGGTCTAGGAATTGACGTGGTATTAATACTCAGATTATCGAACCTAACAATATTGAGGAAGTCACCAGTCGCGCTCGATTTCCTCCAATGACCGACCCTTGGTTTCGGGCAGCCGCACCAGAATGAACAGGAAGCCGCCACAGCAAATCGCGGCGTAAACCCAGAAGCACTGCGCAAGACCGAGCATCTGGTACATCACCGGGAATGTTTGCGAGAGCAGGAAGTTGCCCAGCCAAAGCGCCACGACCGAAACAGACATCGCGCTGCCACGGATGCGGTTCGGAAAAATCTCCGAGAGGATGACCCAAGTGACCGGTGCCAGTGTGCAGCAATAGCACGCAATGGCCGTCACGACCAAAATGACGGGAACCAGCCCTTTGATGTTTTCATGATAAGCCCAACCCGTAGCCAGATAGATCAGCGTGAGTCCGAGCGCCCCGCTCAACATCAACCCGCGCCGGCCCCAGCGGTCCACGGTGGCGATGGCGACAAACGTCATCAGCACAGCCACCACGCCGGTAATCACAATGCTGAATAAAATGCCGGACACCGCATAGCCCGCGTCTGCAAAGATGCGCGAACCGTATTGGAAGATCACGTTGATGCCGCACCATTGCTGGAATACCGCCAGGACGATGCCGAGCAGGAGTATCTTAAGCATTCTCGGGGCAAGGAGTTCGCGCAGGTCCACCTTGTCAATTTCGTTGACCAGCGTGGCTTCGATGTCCTGGACCGAACGTCGGGCGTATGCGATCCCGCCAATTTTTGTCAGCACCCCCAGCGCTTTTTCGGAACGACCTTTCTTCGCCAGCCAGCGCGGGCTTTCCGGTACGCAAAACATGGCGGTGAAAAAAATGGCTGCGGGCACGGTCGTCGCCCCGAACATCCAGCGCCAGGCGGCCTGCACGTTCCAGGAATCAAACGGAATCTGATCCACGGCCATGCCGGGGGCCGTCGGTTGCGCAATTAGCCAGTTCACAATCTGCGCCAGCATCACGCCGATGGCAATGGTAAGCTGGTTCACGGAAACCAACCTGCCCCGCATGCTCGCCGGAGCGACTTCTGCGATGTACAGTGGTGAAAGGTTGGAGGCAATTCCGATGGCCACACCACCGAACAGGCGGTTCACGACGAAGAATACAAAATTCGGGGCCAGGCCGGTGCCGATGGAAGTCATGACGAACAGCAAACCGGAAATCACCAGCAGCGGTTTGCGACCAAATTTGTCGCTCAAACAGCCGGCAAACAAAGCTCCGACCAAAGCCCCGATCAACGCGCTGCTCATGGCCCAACCGACTTGCAGCGCACTCGTCAGTTGAAAATATTTTTCGTAGAAAAGTTCCGCGCCGCCAATCACCACCCAGTCGTAACCGAACATCAGACCTCCGAGCGCAGCGCACAGGGCGATGGTGAAAATATAGGCGCGGTTGAAGACAGCGTCCCGATCAATGTCCGAAGGACGGGCGGGCGCGGTGGTGAGGGTTGTCATATTGTGGTTTAAAAAGAACTGATCTTCGCCAGTTTGGTCAATCGACCAGTCGAGTTCCACTCCAACACAAACAGGTTCTCTGCCGCGTCGGAGCAGATGCCGTGCGGCGCGTTGAAGATGCCATCGCGCCATTGGGCCGGCGGCAGGTCGTAGGCCGCCCGTGCGGTTTGATCCAAATTATCGCCAAGCACCATCACAGTCTGATGCGCCCGATTCAGTAGGGTGACGCGCCCTTCGAGTTCGGCGACGGCGAAGAATTCACCGGCGAAAGCCACACTGCATGGTCGGCGTAATCCCTCAGCCAGCACACGAAGGAAGTTACCGTTGAGGTCGTAGTGGACCAGTCGGCGATTGCGCCGGTCGCAGACGAGCAGGCACGGTTGTGGTTCCCTTTGGTCTAAAGCGAGGCCGTGGCAGTTGTGCAACCGGCCAAGGCCAGCCTCCGCGCCACCGAATGACTTCACATAACACCGCCGGGCGTCAAACTGATGGATCACCGACGTGCCATAGCCATCCGCGACAAACAGCGAACCGTCAGGCGCGACAACGGCAGCAGTGGGCTTGAAGTCTTCAACTCCGCGGTAGAGACCGGATTCCATCGGAGCACCCAGTGACCACAGCATCCGGCCTTCGCGGGTCAGCTTGATGACGCGATGTTGCAGCAGATGCGCGCAGACAAGGAATTCCTCGCCATTCTCTTCCACCAACGTCAACGCGTGGATGCCTGCGAGTTCGGGGGCAAACTCGCGCACTACTTCCCCCTCGGATGTGAACACAATGACAGACCGGGTGCCGTCGGTACTACAATATATCTGGCCTGACCGATCCACCGCCAAGCCGCCATGCGTTGGGCCAAGCGGAGTTGCCATTGCGCGGCGGCTCCATTCCAAGTCGGGAACGAAGTGGCATTGGGCCGGGCTGGATAGCATGGCGGTATGCGGGGTTGGCTACCGTTTGTAGACCAGAGGATTCAACTTGCTTGCTGCCAGGTCGCCGGGCTGGAGACCGGGCATCCAACGGTCGCGGTCGCGCAGCCGATTGGCGTTATCCAAGGGTCCGACGCGCGTGGCATCGGGATACCAGATGATGGTCATGACCTCGCGGCTGCGGTTGCTGGAATTGCCTGGAGCGCCGTGTAGCGTCCAGCCGTGATGGAATGTGGCGTCGCCCGCCGCCATGGCGGTGCCGAGCACCTTGGCATAGCCGCGTTCCTGGATGAATTTCTCGAACTTGACTTCGCTCTCGTCGCTGATGGGCAGGTCTCCGAGGTAGCCGTTCTTGTGCGAGCCGGAGGCGAAGTGCATGGTGCCCATTTCGGGTGTCACATCCATCAGTGGCATCCACATGGTGATGGTGTGTTCGGTCGCCAGCGGCCAGTAATGCTGGTCCTGGTGCCACGGAGTCAGACCGCCGCCAGCTTCCTTGAGGAGAGCCTGGTCATGATAGACGCGAACGCCATTCACGCCCAGCAGGTCGGCGGCAATCTTGGCAAAGCGGCGGGCGAGCACAAACTTCTTCACGCCCTCGTCTTTCGGCCAGAGGTTCAGTCCTTTGAGAAAGGCTTTGCCATAAGTGTCGCGCTGGGCCAGCGGGGTGGCCTCGACCCCGTATTTGTCGCGCGCCTCCAGGATGACTGGACGATACGCGGCCATTTCTGTGTTGGTGGCCACGCCGCGCAACAGGATATGTCCATCGCGCTGGTAGCGGGCGGTCTGTTCCGGTGTAACCGGATAATTTGAGATTAGTTCAGGCAGCGGAGTTGGCTGGTTCATATGGTTGAAGGTGGTATTGGTTGGATGAAATCATTCCTGCGCCCGCCGCTGCGGTGACGGGATAAAATTCAGCGTTGGTCCTGGTGCTGGCAAAATAGTGTGTCCGGACCACTCCCACGAAGGCTTCCACGTGCGTGACCTCGACGAAAGCAACCATGCAGCCGCCGAAGCCGGCACCGGCCTGTCGCGCGCCAATCACACCCGGTGCCGCCAGCATGGCCCGCATCATCGCGTGCATGGCGGGCGCGCCGATCTCATAAAGCTCGCAGGCTCCTTGAAATGACTCGGCGGTGAGTTGTCGGATGGCTGGGCGGTCAAAGTCCTGAAGCGCCGCTGCCAGCTTCAACACGCGGTCATTTTCCTCGACGATGAACCGGCAGCGCTTCGACACTTCGGCCGGCAATTTACTTTGGCGGGCGTGGAATTGCGGGAGCTCGATTTCCCGGAGCGCTTTCACACCCAACCGGCGCGCGCCTTCCTCGCATTGCGCCCGGCGCTGGCCATATTCGGAGCCGGCCAGTTCGCGCTTCGACTGGGTGTCGCAAATCACGACTTGAATGCCACCGGCGAGTTTCACGGGACGGTTCGAAAGGTCGCGGCAATCAAGCAAGAGCGCGCAACCCTCCTGTCCGGCGCAAGCGGTGTATTGGTCGAGGATGCCGCAGTTGACGCCGACGAATTGGTTTTCCGCCCGCTGGCATAGCAGTGCCTTCTTGACCGGGTCGAGTTTCCAACCGCCCAGCGCCTCGAAGATCGTAGCCGTCGCACATTCCAACGCCGCCGAAGAACTCAAGCCGCTGCTCATGGGCACGGTGCTGTGGATGACGCCATCGAAGCCTTGCAGCGGAAATCTTTCCGCGAGCAGCACGGCGGCCACGCCGCGCACATAGTTGCTCCAGCGCTGCTGCGGATCGGCTTGAATTTGCTCCAAACCAAAAGAGCTTTCCACCCCGAGATTCTGGGAGTAAAGCCGCACCATGCGATCCACGCGTGGACGAACGGCGATCCAAGTGTCATATTCAATCGGCAACGTCAGCACATAGCCGAGATTGTAATCGGTGTGGCTCCCCATTAAATCCACGCGGCCCGGCGCGCGGCCCCAGAGCGTGGGCAAGCCGCCGAAGCGGTGCTGGAACACTGTGCTGATTTGCTTACGCCGTTGAATCGGTTGGTTCATGGGGCGTCAAAATCAACTTCTTTGTTCTTCGGGAAGACCGCTAACATGACCGCCACGTTATCCACGGGAATGTCGGACTGCATCCGGTGCGAAGGACCGAGGATCAAGCCAGTCCCGTCAGGAGCAAGCTCACGGACGCACGCGGCGGCGGCCGCCCGAATCTCTTCCGGCGTGCCGGTCGGCAGAACGGTTTGCGTGGATATGCCACCGTAGAAACTTAACTTTGATCCAAACGCACGGTGGAGGCGTTTATGGTTCAGGACTTCCGGCTGAACGGGATTCAAACAGTTCAGACCAATCTCGACCAGATCCGGCAAAATGTCCCAGATATCGCCATCGGAGTGGAGAATCACTGGCAGTCCCGCGTTGCGGAACACAGCGAACATGCGGGCGAGCCGGGGCTTGACCATTTCCCGCCAGACTTTCGGTGAGAAGAGCATGCTGCGCTGCGCGCCGTAGTCATCGCCGAAATAACCGCCATCCACACCGAGGGCGACGAAGCGTTGCGCGAGTTTCACCTGAATGTTGGTGATGCGTTCAAGCAACTCCGCCGCCCACTCTGGTTCGTCCACTAGATCCATCAGCAGAGCGTCGAAGCCACGCAATGACCACGCCCGCTCGAAAAGACACATGCCGAAATTCGGTGCCGCGAAATGCTTTCTACTGTCGGCGACCAGCGCGCGGGCCGCGCCATCGAGCAAGCTTGGCGCTTCCGGGTCAGGCCACGGGAAGCTGGCCAAATCGGTGACTTCGGCAAGCGGGGAAAATGCATGCCAGTATCCTTCAGTCTGCGTATCCCAGCCGGCACCCCACCAGTCGAAGCCGATCTTTCCATCCTCGCTCAAGCGCTTCGGGTGCGTGAGGTCGAGCCGCAGGAGATGATTGTCGAGCCGGGCGGGCAATTCAGCCGACGTGACATGCAACGCTGCCTCCAGCTTGCGGCCCATCACGGGCGTGTAATTCGTTTGCACCGGCAACCGGTCCACCGATTGCCGCCACAGCGCGCGGCGCATTCGTTCTTTTGGCGATAGCATGGCATTCATGCTTGCGTGGTATTTCCATGAGGATGACAATTCCGTTGACGGGAGGCTACCTGTCCATTGTCGGAGAGTGCCTCCCCATTGCCAAGCAAGAACCACAGCATGGAACGCGTGACCAAAGCGGAGTTCGAGGTGATTCCACGCGGAGGACAATCCTCCTTCGCGCTGCGGGAATTCCATCTGCCCGCCTTCGCCAGCCCGTGGCACTTTCACCCAGAATACGAACTTACCTTCATTGTTCAGGGCCGGGGCCGCCGTTTCGTTGGCGATCACATTGCCCGTTTCGGTCCGGGCGACTTGGTGCTGCTGGGTGCCAATCTGCCGCATTTTTGGCACAGCGATGCCGCCACCGCCGCTTCCGCCACCGAGGCCCACTCGGTAGTCATCCAGTTTGAACCGAATTGCTTCGGCGAGAGGCTCTTAAGCCAGCCTGAACTCGCCGAGGTGAAAAACCTGCTGCACCGGGCTCAGCGCGGCATCCAGTTTTCCGGCCCCGTCTGCGAATCTGTCGGCGCCTTGATGCAGCGGATGCTGGGGATGTCCGGCCTGGAGCGGCTGATCGGTTTTCTGACCGTGCTGCTGCGATTGGAAGGCGCCACCGGACGCGAACTGTCGAGCCGTGGTTTTGTGCCGTCCTTGGACGACCGGGCGACGCGGCGCGTGAACCAAGTCTATCAATGGGTATTCGCGCACTTCGCCGAACCGCTGGATCACGACCACATCGCCCGATGCGCCGGAATGAGCCGATACGCGTTATGTCATTATTTCAAGCGCGTGACGGGACGCACCTTGACTGACTTCATCAATGAAATCCGGATCGGCCACGCCCGGAAGCGGCTGATTGAAAGCGACCAAACAGTCGCCGAAATCGCTTACGCCTGCGGTTTTGAAAGCCTGTCCAACTTCAACCGCCACTTCCTTAACTTGACCGGCGTCAGCCCCACCGGGTTTCGCCGGCACTACCTGACGAAGTCTGGGCCGGGCAGTCTGCCACCGGCGCTAACCGGCGTGCTGCGAAACACGGCGGCGGTTTGAATTTCCACGCAGTTCGCGAAACAGCAGGACATTAAAGTCAGCGCGATCACCGGCCGCTATTACCCAGGATCAAACGCTGAAAAAGCGAAAGTGAAATCCCAAAATACGAAACGATTTTTTTGCGCCGATGGTTGAGAATGGGCAAGACACATGACACATACCAACGACATTTTCGCACGGTTTGCGGTGGAGCGGTATGAAGCGCGCAGCAATCAATTGGTTGCGCCCAAGCCGATTCCGGGACCCAGGCGGATGCTGCCTTTGGACAAGATGGCTGGCGCCAGCGCCTTCGAACCGGTGCCCAAGCTGAACACGGCGGCGGAATTGCGCTTGGAATTGGAGAAGGCCCGGCGGATCATGGCCGAATTTCTTGCCGACCTGGTGCCGGCGCTCGAACCGTCCCGACTCATCATGCCGTTGGAAGAGTTCAACTGGCGAGTGGAGACGGAAGCCGACCGCCAGAGTTTCACCACGACGCTGGCCGGAGCCGGCGAATGGCAGCGCGTAAAGATTCCTCATTACGGGCCGCCGCTGGGCCGGGCCGTGACTTATTATCGGGTGAATTTCAAAGTCACCTCCGCGATGCTCAAAAAAGGCGCCCTGTTTGTGGCCTTCGATGGGGTGGATTACCAAGCGCACGTCTTTGTCAACGATGCCTTCCTCGGTTCGCATGAATGCTTCTTCGCTCCGTTTGAATTCGATTTTACGCCGCATGCCCGGCTGGGCGACAACACGCTGCTCGTGAAAGTTGAGAACGACCATGTTTTCATGGGGAGCGTGGGCGGGATCAACGGCGACACCTTGGATGGTGATAAAATGTATGCCGCCACCGGACTCGGTTATGACGACCCGGAACTGGGCTGGCATCACTGTCCTCCGGGAATGGGCATCTGTCAGGGCGTTCGCATCGAGGCTCGCGCCAGATTATTTATCAGTGACTTGTTCATCCGCCCGCTGCCGGACGAGAGCCGCGCGGAAGCCTGGATTGAGGTCTGGAATTGCGACCCAAGCAATATCCCCGTCGTCTTCGATCTTTCGCTGTTTGGCCAGAATTTTCCCGCGACGGTCTTCCGCGATTGCCATTTCAACATGACCACCACGCAGATCGCCGGCCATGGCGATCTGGATAAGCAACTCGACCCGTTCGTCAAAAAACTGGCCGGCCCCGGCGTCAGCCAGTTTCGCGTTCTGTTTGAGGTTCCCAATGCCCGGCGATGGGACTTGGATGCTCCCTGGCTTTACCAGTTGCAGGTCAAGCTGCGCAATGAGTCGGAAGTGGTTTGCGATGCTCGCAAACAGCAGTTTGGCATGAGGACTTTTTGCCAGGACGAGAAGTCCCATCCCAAGGGAAAATTTTATCTCAACGGTCGCGAGATTCGATTGCGCGGCGCCAACACCATGGGCCATGAGCAAGGTTGTGTCTTCCGCCAGGATTGGCAGCAGCTCATTGATGACATCCTGCTGGCGAAGCTCTGCAACCTAAATTTCCTGCGCCTGACGCAGCGTCCGGTTCAGCGCGAGGTTTACGAGTATTGCGACCGTTTGGGCTTGATGACCCAGACGGATCTGCCGCTCTTCGGTTGTCTGCGACGCAACCAGCTTTGCGAAGCCATCCGTCAGGCGGAAGAGATGGAACGCCTGGTGCGGCCTTACGCCTGCAACATCCTCGTTAGCTACATCAATGAGCCGTTCCCCAACGGCCAGGGCCGCCCGCATCGCAACCTCACCCGCGACGAGCTGGAGCAGTTCTTCGACATGGCCAACCGCGCCGTGCGAATGAGCAATCCCGAGCGCGTCATCAAGAGTGTGGATGGCGATTACGACCCGCCGACTGCATTCGGCATGCCCGACAATCATTGTTATTGTGGCTGGTATATTGGCCATGCCATTGATCTGGGCCGGTTGAATCGTGGCTACTGGATGGCGGTGATGGGCGGCTGGCATTATGGCTGCGGAGAATTCGGAGCCGAAGGACTCGACAGTCTTGAGGTCATGCGCAAGTTTTACCCCGAGGACTGGCTGCCGGCCTCCGGGAAAAAACAAACCGCACCGTGGCGTCCCAGCAAGCTTAGCGCAAGTCAAACCAACCGCTTTCAGTATTTGTGGTTTCCGCCGCAAACGACTCCCGAGGCTTGGATTGAAGCCAGTCAGCGGCATCAAGCCTGGATTACGCGCCTTTTGACCGAAGCTTTCCGTCGTGACCGGCGCATGAATACCTTCGCGATCCACCTGTTCATTGACGCGTGGCCGTGCGGGTGGATGAAGTCCATCATGGATGTGCTGCGCACTCCGAAGAAAGCGTGGTTTGCTTATCGTGACGCGTTGACACCTTTGATGGTCTCGCTGCGCGCCGACCGCCGCGCTTATTTCTCGAATGAGAGCGTCGCCATGGAGGCCTGGATCTGCAACGACACCCACTCGGCCCCGGCGGGGGCGCAACTGCGGTACCAGCTCGAAATCAATGGCAAGGTGATTGAATCAGGCCGCGCACCCGCCAAGGTTCCGCTGTGTTCGTCCCAGCCCCAGGGATTCATTCGCTTCTTGCTGCCGGAACTCACCGGGCGGACTGCCGCCACGGTGCGGCTGGCCCTGGTGGGGAAATCCGGTAAAATTCTTGCCGACACCGCCCAGGAAATTGAAATTTTTCCCAAACCGCAGCCGCCAGCTTCCGAGCGCGCTTTTGTCATTGGTAGTCGTGCCGGGGTCGCGGCCACGTTGGCTCGTGAATTGGGACTGACACCGGTATTCGCCGGTGCGCCCAGAGAGACTGATGTGATTCTGGTTGATGATTCGGTCAAGTTTGCCGCCCAACGGTCCGTTGTGGAGGCCGTCGTGAAAGCTGGCGGAACGGCTGTGCTGCTGGAACTGCCGCCTGGCCATCACGCCATATTGGGTGACACGCTCAAGGTAGTTCCCGGGGGAATGGGTCCCCGTCACTTCGCCGACTGCGGCACCGGTCACGACTTGATGGCAAACTTCCAGCCCTACGACTTTTGGTTCTGGCATGACGCAGCGGTCGGATACCCGACGCCGCTGCTGACGACGGTTTTTGACCCGGCCCCATCCGGCTGGAGCACTATACTTGAAAGCGGCAATGGATCTTGGACCAACGATTGGAACGCCGTGCCGGCGGCAGTGGAAAAGAGTTTTGGCGAGGGCGTCGTCCGGGTATGCCAGGTCAAACTGATCAACCGCACCAAGACGAATCCCGCGGCGGCACTTTTCGCCCGCCGGCTTTTGAGCCTTGATTGCCAGCCAAGCCAACGTCAGTTGAAGGGGCATTCAATTAACGGAGATAACGGCAGCCATGGTGGTAACGACAGCGGCGGATCAAAAAAGTTGCCAACGGCAATTGTCGAAACGCACACGCCGGTTCTTCAAGCTAAATCCGCGGCGTCAACCAGCCGAATTCAGGCTCGCGGTGAGTGAGGCAATGACATAAAAATACTGCCGTGCCTGCGACCATTCCGCAACCCACGGTTCCTCCAGAACCTTCGCACTGTGAGGTTCCAACCCGAAGGCGGTTCTTTTGGGGCCTTGGCGGAGCGACTGAGTTTCTGACCTACAACGGGCTGAACTTGTTGATGGACGGCATTTACGTCAATGCCATGGCTTTGGATCCAAAGATCATTGGCTTGGCGCGCAGCATTCCCCGCTTGCTGGATTTGGTCACCGACCCGGTTCTGGGTCATCTCTCGGACAATACCCGCTCGCGCTGGGGCCGCCGTCGGCCGTGGATGGCGGCGGGGGCAGTCTTGGCGGCGGTGTTTGCCATACTCATGTGGTATCCGCCGCTGAAGGGTGGTGCCGGGCTCAGTACCACCTACATTGTGGGGATGTCCGTGTTGCTCTTCACCTGTGGCTATTCCATGTTCATGATTCCTTTCACGGCCCAGGGATATGAGTTAAGCACCGATTACAACGAGCGCACCCACATTTTTCAATGGCGGTTGTATGCCAGCGCGGCCACCGGCTTCCTGACGCCGTGGCTGCTTCCGTTGTGCCTTTGGATCGAAGGCCCGGCGGCCAACCTCACCCGCGGCGCGACCGGGATTCATTGGGTCAGCTTTGGCATCGCGGCGGCAATCCTGCTGACCGCCTGCGGTCCCATCTTTGGATGTCGCGAGCGGGGAGTGCACGTGGCCGAAAAGAAAACAAAATTTCGCGACGCCATCCGCTTCACGCTCCGAAACCAAGCCTTCTGGCCCCTCGTCGCGGGAAATTTTCTGGTCAAGTTTGGCATGGTCGTCACCGGCTGCTTTTTCTACTACGTCATGGTCTATCATGTCAGCGGCGGCGACAACAAAATCGGCACGGCCAAGCTGGCCGTTTTCTTTAATTCCATCAACCTCGCGACTTTTCTCGGGATGTTTTTGATGGTGCGGTTCACCGACCGGATCGGAAAAAGGCCGGCCCTGATGACGTTGATGATTTTGAGTTCCCTCATCTACGGCTCGGTCTGGTTCACGTTGCGCCCGCAACACGCCGGCTGGGTTCTCGCCATCACCGGCTTTCTTCATCACTCCTGTGGCATCCCGTCCCTCATCGCCGAAATCTGGCCGGCCTTGATCACCGGCGTCTGTATCGGCGGCTTCACGAACTCCATGCCGCTGATCATGAACTCAATGCTGGCGGACGTTTGCGATGTGGATGAACTGGCTTGCGGTCAGCAGCGGCAGGCCTTTTACGGCGCGATCTTTGTCACCTGCGATAAAATGGCTCTGGCCCTGGCGATGCTGCTTCAAGGGTTTCTAGTTTCCGCCTCGGGTTACAGCGCCAAGTTGTTGGTCCAGACGCCGGAAACCATGGCCTTCTGGATGAAAGCGTTGCTGTACACCCAGCCGGTTGGTTTTCTGCTCGGTTTTATTTGTGTTCTGGCTTATCCGATTACCCGCGCCAAAGCGTTGGAAGTTCGACGTCTGCTGGACGCCCGGAATGCGTCTGTCACCACATAGAGATTTCAGCCTCCTCCATCAGACACAAAGCTTCCGGGTCACGGCAAATCCACGATCAGCTTTCCACCGCGAGCGGGTGCCAGATCACGGGGCGCGCGGACGAAACGCCAAAACGGGTGCAGTCGCCGGCATCAAATCTCTCCCAGCAGGCCAGTTCCCACCGCAGCCGGAGGAAGCCCGGTTGGGCGGCGCGGAAGTTGGTGTTCCAGTAGTTGTTCATCGGCCACGCGAGCAGCAGCGCCTGGTTCAAACCGGTTGCATTTTTCACGCCGCGACCGTAATTGAACCCGCCCACCTGCCACAACGGTGCGTCCGGACACGCCAGCGCGACGCAGCCTTCCGCACCTGCCACCGCCACCCAGTCGCCGGCCGCCAACCAATCCCGGCATGCGCCCGGCAACTGATCCGCATCGAATGCCGTCGCCACTCCGCCGGTGTCGAAGTGCATCCGGGACTGCGGCATCTGAAGTGGAAATGCGAAGTAGAGCGCCTCCGGGTCGGTGACGTTGCCTTTGTTGAAATACGCCTCAAACCGCACCCGCGGTTCGTGCGCCAGCAGCGTGATGGTCTGCTCCAGTTCACCCTCGATGCCTGCCAGGCGAAACGCACGGACGAGATGTGCGCCTTCTGCATCAGCGCGCGTCGTCACCCGCATCAACTCCGCCCGCTCATGCCGCGCCAGCCAGTTCCGGTTCCAGAGAATCTCGTCGTCATGCACGCGCTGGAAGGTTGTCTCCGTTACCTGGAACAGATCATATCGCAGATCCCCGGCCGCCAGTGCCTCCGCGCTGGGTGCCGCGACGGTTTCACGAACCGGACCGAAGAACTCCCAATCGCTGTCGGAGTCCACGCACTCGCGGCTCGAGGCGCGGTGCTGAAGCGAGAGGATGCGTCCCGACACGGGATCGAACTTCAGCCCGAAATGACGGCTCTCGACCATTCCTTTTTCCACGCACACGCCGTCGGCCACCCGCGCACGGGGCAGTTCGCCAAAACTCCACCTGGCCACCCCGCATGGCGGCAAGTCGAGCGGGCCGACCCAGTCGCTGGTGCGGTCACCGAGCAAATCTTCAATCACGTCGAGCCGGTGTTTCGTTCCGGCGAGCAGCGCATCCTGACCGGCCAGCAAATCCTTGGGCACCCGCACGCACACGCGCCGCGGCAGATCGGAGGGATTGAACACCAGCATGCCCGCTGCCTGCCGCGCTTGAACGGGATTGCCGGCGACCACGTCCAGCGCGTCGCGTCGCAACAGCCGCGACCAGCTTAACGCTGACGCGCAATGGGCTGCCTTGTGGTTCCATTGCTCGGCGACCGGGAACGGCTCCATCCGCCGCGACGGCCCAAGCGCCGCCGTGGAACAAAACGCTGTTGCGGTGTGCTCATGCGCGATCAGGAGGTGGCGGAGCGCCTCCGCCTCCGAATGCGGGTCGAGCCGCACACCAGTGTTTGCCGTGAGCGAGCGCGCCGATGCCCATGCGGCGTATGCACGACGCATCATCGCAGTTTCGAGCGCAAAGCTGCCGCTGCCGTTCACCCAGTAATCCGTCCAGTCGCCGCGATGGATCGGCAACATGGACTCCGGCAGCCTGCGGAGCTTCTCAAACAGTTGTTCCGGCGTGACCATCCGGATGAATGGCGCGCGCCCCTCTTCGTTCCAACGGCGAATGAAGCTGGGCAGTTCAGGATTCGGTGGACCGTTGTCGTCCATGAATGGATGCGTCGCGGTCAGGAATGCGAAATCATGTTCCCAGCCTTTCCGCGCCAGCCGATCAAAGTATTTCAGCAAACCCGGCTCGGCGCGATCCAGGTCCGTGGCGGACGCGCGCAACCCGGCTTCGCGCGAAAAGGTGTTATAGTGCTCGCCGCTGAACGCGAGGAGGGTGCGACCACTTGGCCCGGCCCAGCGGAAAACTTTTGGCCGGCGAAGTGGAAAACCGCCCATGTGAATATTAATGCCCATGAGCAGATGCGGAATGCCGGCGTCGTTCAAGATGTCCACGGCGGACCACGGAATTCCGTTCACGTCATGCTGGATCGCCACGGACACCGGCGCGCCGAATTGCTCGCGGATGCGATGGACGGGTTGCAGGCTCTCCATGAACAGGTCGCGCGGCAGCGGCAGCATCCAATGCGCCCACATCGCGCCGAAGCTGATCTGGCCGTTGCGGACGAGGGCGTGCAGCCGGCGCACTTGCGTTTCCGGCGCGCGTTCCAGCCAGTGCATGAACGTGCCCGTGACTTCGCATGTCCACTTCATCCGACAGGCTTCCGGCCAGTCGGCGGACCGTTCACAGAGGTCAATGGCCTCGTCGAGGTAGCGATCATGCAGTTCCCAGACAACCGGTCGCGGATGCGTGTAGCCCAGGTCGGTGTGTGTGTGGTGCAGGAGCAGGAGTTCGCGTATGGACATGAATCGGGAGTGATGATCACGCGTGGCTTTGCCGGCGGAACACACTGGGGCGGCTGCCGGTGGCGCGGCGGAACGCCTGCGAGAAGTGAACAATGCTCGTGAACCCGGTTTTCTCTGCGATTTCGTGGGCTTTCAAATCGGTCTCGAGCAAAAGCTTTTTGGCATGCTCAACCCGGACCGAAAGGATTTTATGGGCCGGGCTTTGGCCGAGATACCGCTGAAAGGCCCGGTCCAAGGCGCTTCGCGACAACCCGGACGCCGCCGCCACCTGGGGTGTGCCGATGTTGCTTTCCTGATGGTACTCAAAGATGAAGCGCACCGCTCGCGCGACCTTCAGGTCAGGCACCGCCAGCACATTCGTGCTCATCCGCATAACCACGCCTTTGGGCGGAATCAGGATGGGCGCGCGCGGGGCGCGTTTGTCGTGCATGATCTGGTCGAGCAGCTTCGCGCCCTCATAGCCGATGCGCTCCAAGTCGTCATCAATGCTCGAGAGCGGCACCGGGGCAAAATCACAGACGAACGGGTCGTTATGACAGCCCAGAATGGCCACCTGTTCCGGCACGCTCAAGCCGGCGTCGTCACAGGCGCGCATCACCCGCAGGGCCACTCCATCGGCAGCCACGGCGATGCCCACGGGCTTGGGCAAATCCCGCAAAGTTTTGATCAGCAACCGGTGGATTGCCGGGTCGTCGTGCATAATGTGGTGATGCCCGCCCGTGAGCGTATGGTGGTAGTATTCAATTTCATGGAATTGCGCGCCCGCTGCTTCCGCCGTCCTGCGAAAGAACGGGATCCGCTCCTGCTCCATCCAATAATTGCCGCCGTTGAGCAGGGCGATGTGCTTGAAACCGCGTTCTACGAAATGCTCCGCCGCCAGCCGGCCAATCAGCGCGTTGTCATACAGGACGCGCGGACGGTTGATTCCGGCCGCCCGAAATTTGGCGGGCATCGAAGTCGCGATCCAGCCCTTGGAAAAATCCACCAGGGGCGCGTCCGGAAAATGGCGCTGGGCAATGGCATCTCTGGGGTTGGTGATCAAAGCAAGAATGCCGTCGCCCTGCCACCACACCGGCACCATCCCGTTGGTGATGTAGGTGTCGTCCAAAATCCAGCGGGCTTCGCGCGCATAACGGACGATGCCGCTGCGCAGTTGGTAGCCGTGCGAGCCGAGCAGCAGCAGCACGTTGCGCCGGATATGCTGGAGCGCGCCATGATGGCTTGTTTTAATGGCGCGCTTTTTTCTGGATTTCATGCTGGGAGACGTCTTGAATAGCTAAACCTTTACGCCGAAAAAGCCAATAAAAAAAATTGCAAAAGTATCTTTGCCAGGATTCCGGCGCAGAAAGCGGACGCTGAAAAGACGAAAGTAAAATCCCAAAAAGCATAATGAAAGATTTTCCGGCCAGTGCTAGAGTTGCAAAATGAAAAGCCCGCAACGCCTGATGAAAAAGAACCCGTCTTGTTTAAAGGCTGAAGCCAATCGCCAGCCAATCCTCTGGACCATCGCCATGCCAGCCGGGTGCCGACGCGGCGCGGATAATCCAACCCTGGCCCACGCAAATGAGCGTGCCGGAACCGATCTTGGTCACGGCCAGGTGATCTGGCCGCTGAACGTTTGGTGCATCCGCAAGGCTAATCTCGCGTCAAGCAAATCGCGTTGATTAAAAATACGGGCGACTGGTTAAGCGTACCGGTCCCCAGTTGGATTTGCTGTGAAAACAAAGCTTAAAGCCCATGATAAATTCGCATCCCCGCCCGGTTTGGTATTTTAAGATATTGGCTGGAGCAATCCTGGTCGCCGCGATGGCAAGCCATGCAGTTGCCAGCCCGGCGGTTTACTGGGCGAGTGATCCGGTTGGACCAGACGAAACCGTGAACGTCCTGGGCGAGGGCTTTGACCAGGATGCAATCGTGGAAGCAGCGCGTCTGCGCGACGGGCAGCCGGGTGATCCCTCGACGAACGCGGTCGTTTGGCCGGGCGGCGGCGAAAAAGTGAAACCCATCCAGCAAGATGGCCGGTGTTTGAAGTTCGTCGTGCCCGCGTCATGGAAGGCCGGCGTTTATGCCTATCGCGTCACCGGGGCGGACGGGGCGGTGCAAGGCCTGCTCAACCGGCCCGACATATGGTGGGCTCAGGGCGATGGGGGAACATTCGCCACGCCAGGGGGATGGGTACGCGTCTTTGGCAAAAATCTGGCGCAACGTGCGACAGCGGCAGGCAAATGCCACGCGGCATTCTTGCTCAAAGGACCAAAGACAGTGCGCTTTAACGTCAAGGCGGATTGCTACGCGGTGGCGGCAACCTTGCCGAAAGACCTGCCCGTCGGTGAATACCAACTATGGATGCACAACGGTTGCGGCGGCGTGGCCGGATGGAGCAAGCCGGTGGCGCTGACGGTGGCAAAGCAGGCGTCTTGGCCAAAGGACGTTTTCAACGTGCGAGATTATGGCGCCAAGGGCACCGGCGGCGACGATGATTACAGTGCCGTCCTGGCCGCATTGCGGGCGGCGGCGACCAATGGCGGCGGTGTGGTTTACTTCCCGCGCGGGCGTTATCAACTGAGCCGGGCGATCGAGATGCCGCGCTTCACCGTGCTTCGCGGGGAGAAGCAGGAGTTGGCGACCGTTTGCTGGCCAGAGACAGAAAAGCCACCGGAGTCCCTCATCCTCGGAAACAACTCCTTCGGCCTTGAAGACCTCACGTTTTACTGTTCCAACTACCAGACCTTCCTGACTGCCGACACAGACAGTGCCGATGCGGGAGATGTGTTCCTGCGCCGAATCCGCGTGCGCGCGTGCATCTATCGGGGTCAATCCTCGTATCCGTTGAACGACAACAAGCTGGAAACGTTCAATCGGCGCTTCCGCGAGGGTCTTAAAGCCAACTTCGGTGGCGGTTATTGGCTGGCAAAGTTGGGGGGGCGCAACGTTGCGGTAACCGACTGCGACCTCTACTCCTCCGGTTGCGTCATCAGCCTGACCCGCGCTCGTGGCGCGCGCATCGAACGAAACACCCTCTACGCCGGCCGGTGGGGAGGCAGCGGCGTGTTCGGGGGCGAGGGACTGATCATCGCCAGCAATCGCTACGTGGGGGCCGACCTGATGACTTGGGGTGGCGCGGGAGGCTTGGGGTTTGGCAACCTGTCGCACGTTTATCTGGGAGGCAACTCCTTCTCGCTGGAGCATGGGGGCGACCGTGAATCAATCACCACGGACAGTCCCGGCGGCCTCTATCATGGCCCGGTTGCCGCCAGCGCCACAAACACCATCACCCTGCCGCAGCCGCCCCGCGGCAACCAAGTGGAGAGATTCACACACGGAGGGGCGGTCTATGTGGTGGCCGGTCGGGGCACGGGTCAGTGGCGAAAGGTGATTGGCCTGGATGGCGCCACTTTCACAGTGGACC
>Ga0302320_10008161_pt1 | contig 22849 bp, 9 predicted proteins | sample Bog_T0_3_FD_202130 | JGI IMG/M metagenome (GOLD analysis project Ga0302320, IMG submission 202130) | Peat permafrost microbial communities from Stordalen Mire near Abisko, Sweden - Bog_T0_3 | ecosystem: Environmental > Terrestrial > Soil > Wetlands > Peat | place: Sweden: Abisko, Stordalen Mire... | reverse complement strand
GCTAACGGTGACGCTCGACAGGAATCCGCCGGTGATTTTGAGCGCCTTCAGCCTTGGCACCACGAACGTGGAAGTGGATTTTTCCAAGGCGCTGGAAACGGGCAGCGCAACCACGGTTGCGAACTATGTTTTGACCAATGGCCCCGCCATCAGCGGTGCGACGTTGTTGGCCAACGGCACCACGGTGATCCTTACCACCGCGCCGTTGACTTATGGCAGCAACTACACGCTCGTCATCAATGGCATCCGCGACCAAGCCGTCCCGCCCAATACCATTGCGGCTAACACGCTGGTTAGTTTTACGGCCTCTCCGCGCCAGAAAATTTCGTTGGACGCTGGCTGGCGCTTTCAACTGGGTGATCCGGCGGATGTCACCTCCAATGTTACATATTATCCGGAAATCGGTGATCTGGCCAAACTCGATGCCAGTGAGGTGGGGTCCGCAACTAATACCAGTTCCGAGAGCTACATGGAGACTATTCGGATTGATCCCATCGCCACGCATGCCGGGGAGAATGTTTCCTTCGTGCAAACCAACTACAATGACAGTGCCTGGCGTCAGCTTAATCTGCCGCATGACTGGGCGGTGGAACTGCCCTTTAATTCGGGCGCGGATACCGGACACGGTTTCAAACCGGTCGGCTACTCCAATTTTGGTGCCAACAATTATGGCTGGTATCGACATACCTTCACGCTGCCGGCCAATGATGCCGGCCAGGCGCTCTGGCTTGAATTCGACGGCGTTTATCGCAACTGCTTGGTGTGGTTGAACGGGCACATCCTCGGTCGGAATGTCAGCGGCTACGAAAGTTTTTATTTTGACGTCACGAAATACGCCAATCCCGGCGGAACCAATGTGCTGGTGGTGCGGGTGGATGCCAGCCGGTTTGAAGGCTGGTTCTACGAAGGAGCCGGCATTTATCGTCATGTCTGGTTGACGACGGAAAATCCCGTACACGTCGCGGAATGGGGAACTTATGTGGCAACCACTTCGCTGGCGGGTTCCAATGCTGTGATCACCGTGCAAACCGAGATTACTAATCAAAGCGGACTTGTGACTGCCAATGGTAGTCTGACTTCGACGATTTTCGATGCCAGCAGCAATGCGGTTGCCTCTATTACTTCGACGGTGAGTGTGCCAGCCGGGCAGGATTTGGTGGTGACGCAGACCGTTTCGTTCACGGCCAACTTGTGGTCGCTGCAATCGCCCTACCTTTACAACCTGGTCACCACGGTCAGCAATCTGAATGCACTTGCTGACGTTTACAATACGCCGTTCGGCGTGCGGACAGTTTCAATTGATTCCACCAACGGCGTTTTCATCAACGGCCAGCACGTTTGGATACAAGGCATGTGCAACCATCAGGACATGGCCGGCGTGGGTTCGGCGTTGCCGGACCGGCTGCAGTATTACCGCATCGAGCGGTTGAAGGAGATGGGCGTGAATGGTTATCGCTCCTCCCATAATGCGCCGACGGCGGAATTGCTGGATGCCTGCGACCAGTTGGGCATGTTGGTGTTGGATGAAAATCGCCGCATTGGGACCAATGCGGAGCCGTTGGGCGAACTGAACCGACAAATCCGCCGGGATAGGAATCATCCTTCAGTGTTCATGTGGTCGCTCGCGAATGAAGAAACCCTCCAGGGCACGGCCACTGGCGCTTCGATCATGCAGGTGATGCAGAACTTGGTTCATTCAATGGATTCCACGCGTCTTTGCACCGCCGCCCTGAATTCCTGGGGCAGCGGTTTCAGCTCGGTTCTGGATGTCAACGGTTTCAATTATCAGTTGGGCCAACAGGATACGTTCCATTCCGGCAATCCGGGCTGGCCCATCATTGGCACGGAAACCTCCAGCGAGGTCGGGACTCGCGGGATATACACGAACGACGCTTCCAACGGTTTCGTCACGGCCTACGACAACAACCCTGTGAGTTGGGGCGAAACAGCCGAGGCGTGGTGGCAATATTATGCGGCGCGCTCGTGGTCGTCGGGTGGATTTTGTTGGACCGGTTTTGATTATCGCGGCGAGCCAACGCCCTATGGCTGGCCCTGCATCAACTCGCACTTCGGAGTCATTGACACCTGCGGCTTTCCCAAGGATACCTTCTACTATTATCAAGCCAACTGGACGTTCAAGCCGGTGTTGCATGTCTTCCCGCATTGGAACTGGTCCACGCCGGGACAGCCGATCAATGTCTGGGCTTTCGGGAATTGTCAGGCGGTGGAACTGTTCACCAACGGCGTCAGCTTGGGACGACAGTTGCTCAATACTCAAAGCCATGTCGAATGGGACAATGTAGGTTTCACCGCCGGAACGCTTCAGGCCATCGGCTACAACTATGGTATTGCCGTCATCACCAACACTGTGGTCACCACGGGCGCACCCGCGCAGATCGCACTCTGGCCGGACCGCAGCACCATCCTGGCTGATGGTCGCGATGTTTCTGTTGTCATGGTGGCTGTCCTGGACGAGCAGGGAAACATTGTGCCGACCGCGACCAATGAAATCAATTTCTCGATCAGCGCGGGTGGTGCCATTCTTGGAGTCGGCAATGGCAACCCCAGTTCGCATGAAGCGGACAAGGGCAGCAATCAGCGTGCGGCGTTCAACGGCCTGGCTGAAGTCATCGTCCAGTCGTCGACTCAACCCGGCTCGATTACTTTGACAGCCGCTTCCCCCGGTTTGACCTCGACCAACGTCACCCTCACGGAGGCAACCACCCTGCCGCCACCGGCGGCTCCCACCGGAGTGGCGGCAGTCGGGGGAAACATGCAGGTGACGGTCAGTTGGGATGTCGTTCCGGGCGCAAGCACATACAACCTCTGGCGGGCCACGACCAGCGGTGGTCCTTACCTGCTTGTCGCCGGAAATATTGGAGGCGTAAATTTGGGTTATTCCGACAACACCGTCACCAACATGACAACGTATTATTATGTCGTCACCGCCAATGGCAGCAGCCCCAGTCCAAATTCGGCGGAAGTCAGTGCCACACCGGCGGCGTTAGTTTCCAGTGTGACGGCTACCGCCACCAACGGTCAGATTGTTGTCAGTTGGATTGGCTCACTCGGCTCCAGTTACAACCTCAAGCGCTCTTTTGTCACCGGCGGACCTTACGCCACGATTGCCTCGTCGCTGACCGCCACCAATTTCACCGACGCCAGCGTGGCGACCTGCCAGAATTATTATTATGTAGTCACCATCACCAACGACGTCAATGAAAGCCCCAACTCCCCAGAAGCCAACGCCGAAGTGACGGGTCCGCTCCCGCCGCAGTTTAGGAGCGCTGATATTGGCGCGGTGGGCTTGCCAGGCAGTGCCACCTACTGTAACGGACAGTTCACCATCTCCGGATCCGGTGCCGATATCTGGGGGACTAACGACGCGTTTCAGTTTGAATATATTTACGTCCCAGTCAGCACGAACTGCGACATACGCGCCCGGATCTTGAGCGTGCAAAACACCTCGGGCAACGCCAAGGCCGCCGTGATGATCCGCGCATCGCTTGCCGCAAATTCCCTCCAGGCGCTGGTGGATGTGGAACCAAGTGCCGGAATCGAGTTTCTTTTCCGCACCAACACCGGCGGTTCGACTTATGTCGCCAGCGTTGCCGGACAGACCGTGCCGAACTGGGTTCGTTTGACACGCACAAATTCCATGTTTTTGGCCTATTGGTCGCCTGATGGAAACACTTGGAACCAGATCGGCACGGCCACAAACATTCCCATGAGCGGCACGGGTGCATATGTGGGCCTGGCTGTGTGCGCTCACAACAACACCGTGCTTAACCAGTCTTCGCTGGACAATGTCACCGCCAGTTTTCTCACCAACGTGCCGCCGGTGGTCAGCTGGCTAATACCAACCAACGACACATCATTCATCCAACCACAAATAATTACTTTGACCGCTTCAGCTAGTGATGCCGATGGCACCGTGACAAATGTAGCGTTTTTCAATGGCTCAAATTTGCTGGGGAATGTAGCCACCGGCTTCGCCAATGAGTTCAGCCTGGTCTGGAGCAATGTCGTTCCGGCCATTTATAATCTTACGGCGGTGGCCACGGATAATTTTGGAGCGACCAACAATGCCTCCGCAACCATCCAGATTGTGGTTAAGCCGCTGGTGGTTCAAGTGTCAGCGCCGCAGGTTGGCGGGCAGTTCAGCTTTTCATTCCAAGGGCAGAATGGACAGAATTATTTGTTGGAGACGTCCACAAACCTTGCGAGTTGGACGCCTGTCTGGACCAACGCCGCGACTGACGGAATTATGTGGTTTACGAACACAAGTGCGACAGATTTGGATCGCTTCTACCGCGTCAGGCTTGGACCGCCAACGCCATAGAATCAGATTGACGGAACTAATTTTCACGACAAGACGAACAGGATCGTTTGACAATACTCTGCAAATTATGAAAATCATCATCGGCATCGCAATATGCCTCTATAGTTTTTTGCTGTCCGCCTACGCGAATCAATCCGTTGATCTTCGCGGCGACGCTGGCGGCAAGCGTTTTGAGGGCATCGGCGCGGTGAGCGGCGGCGGCGCAACTTCGGTGTTGCTGAAGGATTATCCCGAGCCGCAGCGCGGCCAGGTTTTGGATCTGTTGTTCAAGCCCAAGTTCGGCGCGTCCATGAGCGCGCTGCTGGTGGAAGTTCCCGGCGACGGTAATTCCACGCAAGGAGCCGAGCCGAGCCACATGCACACGCGGGATGATTTGGACTTCAGTCGCGGCTACGAATGGTGGCTGATGCGCGAGGCCAAGCAACGCAATCCCGACCTGACGCTCGACGCCTGTGCCTGGGGCTGTCCCGGCTGGGTGGGCAACGGCGATTTCTGGTCGCAGGACATGTGCGACTATTACGTCAACTGGATTCAAGGGTTGAAATCGGTTTATGGTTTGGATCTGGACGCCATCGGCTGCCGGAATGAAAAGGGCGTCAACGAGGATTTCGCCAAAAAATTCCGCGCCACGCTCGACGCCAGCGGACTGCAAAATGTCCGAATTCACGGCTTCGACAACTGGGACAAAACCAAGTTCAACTGGACGCGCCACATGACCAACGACCTGGCGCTGCGCAAGGCCGTGGCTATTTTCAGCAATCATACGATGGCGGACCTGCCGACGCCGCCGGACGTGTTGAAGCTGGCCGAAGAATTTGACAAGCCGATTTGGAACAGCGAGGAACACGTTTACAAAAAAGGTTTCGACTGCGAGATCAGCCTCGTAAAGGCGTTCAACGACAATTTTCTCGTGAGCGGCGTGACGAAAATTGTGAACTGGTATCTCGTCGGCTCGGTCTATCCGCTGGAGCCGTATTCGGAAGATCCGGCCGCAATGATTGCGAATTCGCCGTGGAGCGGATTTTATCGCCCGCGCGAAGTGTTGTGGGGCTACGCGCACTACGGCCAGTTTTCAAAGGTTGGCTGGACGTATCTCAATGGCGGCTGTGGCCGGCTCGCCGACGGCGGCTCGTTCGTCACCTTAAAATCACCGGGCAAGGATTACAGTGTTATTTTCGAAACCAAAGGTGCGAAGTCCGTTCAGAACGTCACCTTCAACGTCAGCGGCGGTTTGTCCACCGGCAAACTTTGCGTGTGGCGCAGCGACGCGAAAGAACAATTCGTCCGGCAGGCCGATCTAAAACCGGTCCATGGCGTTTTCACCATCACACTGGAGCCGGATGCGCTTTATTCCATTTCCACGACGACCGGCCAGCAGAAAGGTTCGTTTGCAAACATTCCCGCCGAGCAGAACTTTCCGTTTCCGTATTACGAAACGTTTGACGAATATGCTTCGCCCAAACAATTCGGTTATTTGCCGCGTTACACGGCAGACATAGCCGGCGTTTTTGAAATCACCGATCGTCCGGACAAAACCGGAAAATGTCTCCGGCAGGTCGTCGCCCAAAAGCCGCAGAGCTGGGCGCCCGAATGGATGCCTTACACCATCATCGGCGACGAACACTGGCAGGATTACGAGGTCAGCGCGGACATTTTGCTGGACAACGGCGGCTGGGCCGGCGTGATGGGCCGCGTCCACAACGTCGGTGACGGCTATGGCTGCGCGCCCAAGGGTTATTATTTGCGGCTGGCGGCGGACGGCGCTTACACGCTGGTCACCATCAATGGCAAGGCTGGTCCCGTGGATCTGGGTGACAAAGAGCATCAAGCCGCGTTGCGGGCCGCCGGGAATTCCGGCGAGAAAGGCGAAAAGCAAATGACCGGCGGCGCGCTCAAAAACTTTGACGACAAACAATGGCACAACGTGAAGCTGCAATTTGCCGGCACGACCATCACCGGCTTTGTGGATGGCGTGCAGGTTTTGTCCGTGACGAACAGTCTCCATTCTCAAGGCATGGCCGGCCTCGTCACGGGCGACAGTAAAACCCAAAACACCGCCTGTTTCGACAATCTGCTGATCAATGTTGTTGGGGCAGAAACTCCACGGCCAACGGTTTTCGCGCCGATGCAACTTCCCATTTACGCCCAGTGAACAATCTAGGCGGCTTTGCGCTTATGCAAATTACCGCTTATTCATTTTCACGAGCTGGATGGCTGTTATAAGAAACCGACGCGTTCATCAAAGGTCGCCGAGCCAAGCTCATCACGTCCTTGCCGAACTTGATGTCGGCGTAGGTCTTGAAAAACTGGCGGCGCTCCGGCGTGTAATCGAATTTTTCCCTCGCCACCAGCTCGACGCCGATGCCTTTGCCCTTGCGCAAAATCCGCCGGTTCTCGGACGACGGCTTGAACTTCGCCAGGTTCACGCGCCCTTGGCGGCAAAGATAAAACCGGTCCAGATTGCGCGACGACGGCAGAAAGCCAGCGTTGAAAATGTCCACCGGCGTCTCGCCGGTTTCGGGAATCGCCCAGACGGCATACGGAAACTGGTAGTTCTCGTAGTCGGAATTTTGTTCGGAAAAAAGGAGTTTCATTTCGAGCCCGCCGTTTACAACTGAACTTTCACTGGCGATGTGTGGCCATTTACGGATTTTCGCCGCAGCCGCAGCCGCCAATTGGTCAGAACGTCGTAGATCACGGAGTTTTTCAGTTTGGCGATGTCGCGCACGGTGATTTCGTCGCCACCTTGTTTGCCCATAAGCACGGCATCGTCCCACATCTGCGCCTGCGGGATATCCGTGATGTCCACCATCAGCGCGTCCATCGCGATGCCGCCGACAATCGGCGCGCGCCGACCATGGATGAGCGCACAGCCTTCGTTCCGCACGCGCGGAAAACCGTCGCCATAGCCAATCGGCAGAATCGCGATACGCCGTTCTGTCTTCGCTGTGTAACGCATCCCGTAGCCGACGACTTCGCCGGCTTTCAATTTCTGGATCGCCGCAATTTTTGCCTTCACGGACATCACCGGTTCGATGCCGGGAATCTGCCGGCAGACCTGTGACGGAAAAACGCCGTAAAGCAAAATACCCACGCGCACCATGTCCAGATGCGCGTGCGGCAGATCGAGGAAACCGCCGCTGTTGCAGGTGTGGCGCAGCTTCACGGAAATTTTTTGTTGCTCCAGCGCGCGCAGCACTTCACTGAACCGCGCGAACTGGAGATTGGCAAAAGTTTTTTCCGTCTCGTCCGACTGCGAGAAATGCGTCATCACGCCTTCGAGCGACAAAGATTTTTCCGCCACGATTTTTTCGATGAGCGGCAGCGCCTCGTCCCAGCGCACGCCGTAACGACTCATGCCGGTGTGGATTTTGACGTGAACCGGAACCTGCTTGCCGAAGTCCGCCGCGAGCTTCGCGAGCTGGCGAACGGTGTGCGGCTCGTTCACGCAGACGGTGAGGTCGTGCGCCACGCACCATTCCAGTTCGGCTTCCTGCCGTTCGCCGAGCAGCAGCAGCGGCGCGGTGATGCCGACCGCGCGCAAAGACATAGCTTCTTCCAGATTGCTCAAGCCGAAGCCCCATGCGCCTTCCTCGACGGCGATGCGCGCCACGTCCAGCGCGCCGTGACCATAGGCTTCGTCCTTCACAACGGCCATGAGCCGGACGTGTTTCGGCAAATCGGCGCGGATGAACTGCAGGTTGCGGCGCAGCCTGCCGAGGTCAATCTCGGTCCACGCCGGCCGCTGCGGAAAATTTTCGGAATCAAATTTCATCAGACTGGGAAAAATTAAACCACGAAATGCACGAATCACACGAAAAATCGGAACACGGAAAATTTGAATAGGGAATCCATGAATCCAAGAAAGAACAAATCAATCTGCTCTTGGTTTCCTGGCTTCCTAATTCAAAAATTTCCCGGGGGCCACAGGCTTTGGCCGACATCCGTGCGGAAATAGCTGCCAACTACGCGGATTTTACGAATGTTCGCGTAAGCCTTGGCAATCGCCGCGTCCAGCTTCGGCGCGAGCGCGATCACGTCCGCGATGCGGTGGCCGGTGGAAATCAAATTGCCATCCGCGCCGCGCGCGACTTCGTTCCACCACACGTCGCAGTCGAACTTGCCGTCCACTTCCAGCGGCAACTGCGGCCCGCGCACCTGCGTGAACGGATAGCCGTAGCCAGCCAGTGTCAGCGAGCAGCCAAATTTCAATTTGTCGTTGAACTCCAGTTTCAATTTTTTGTTCCGCGCCGTCCGTAAAATGATTTCCGCCGGATTTTTCAGCATCCGCAGAATCATCGGGCCGGAAGTGACGCCGATGCGGATGTTATATTCGATGACGTGCCATTTTCCGCCGCGCTTGATGGCAGTGACTTGCAGTGGGCCGTTAAATTTGGATTCGCGCAGCCACGGTTTCAGCGGATGGATCAGTTCGCGTGCCAGACCGTATTTGTCGTTTTCGTCGCGCTCGACCAGTCCGCCGAGCGGCGCGCCGGCGACGATGCCGAGGTTGCCGTTGAAGGCGTATTTGTATTCCTGATTTGTGACGAGCGAATGAATCTCGCCGCCGCTGACCAGCGCGATGTGGCCGGCTTCGGCGCGGCCGAGATATTCCTGCAGGAACACGCCCTCGGCATAATTCACCTGCCGCAGCCACGCGCGCGTGTCGTCAACGGTCTCGCACATGACCGTATGCACCGGACTTGTCGGCGAGCAAAGCGGATTTTTGATGACAAAAGGCTGCGGGTTTTTTTCGAGGATCTTTTCCGCCTCGATGCGATTCGAGGCAACGAATGATTTTGGAAATGGAATTTTGAACCGGGCGCACAGCGCGCGGGCAAAATCACGTTCGCGCTCGATCCGCATCGCCTCGCCAGTCGGCGAAAAAATACCGACGCCGGATTTCACCAAATCTTCCGCCCACGGCTGCGTCGCCCAGTCAATGGACTGCGGGATGACGCCGTCAATGGTGTTTTCCTTCAGCAGCGGCACCGGACTCGGAAACGTCTCGCGCGAAAAAGTTTTGCCGACGAGCGACGGCGAAAAGTGGCCGTAATTGCGCGTGAGATACGTTGAGACGTCCGCGCCGGCATCCGTGAGCGCCTGCCCGATGCTGTGCGCGAACGAGCCGACACCCAACACCATGATGCGATGTCCCGGCGGCGGGGCGGCTTTTCCCGTTCGATTCTGTTTCACCTCGGAATTTTTCACCAATGGCACCGCTTGCGCAACCGGATTCAGCAGATTTGCACCAGCGCAGCCAGCTATCGGCGTGACTCGTCGCGGACAATTTCGTTAAATCCATCCGATGAGTTCGAGTTCGCAAATCCGGTCGGCGGAATTTTTGAAGATCAGCGGCCAGTTCAAGCTCGGCGCGCTGGTCACCGAGTCATCGCATTCCGTCACGGCGAATTTGAGCGAGGTGGCGAAAGGCGACATCGCCGCCGCGTTGGATCTGCTGTTTCAAGCCGATGAAGACGTGCTGAAAAAATTCCGCGATTTCGCGCGAGCGGGGCGCGCAACAGAAATTGCAGTCACCGTTTTAGCCGCCGTCAAAAACGGCGGACGGATTTTCTTTACCGGCTGCGGCTCGACGGGGCGCTTGAGCATTCTGCTGGATTCCCTCTGGCGCGATTTCTGGCAACAGCGCGGCCACGCGGATTTTGAGAATCGCACGTTCAGCGTGATGGCCGGCGGCGATTATGCGCTCATCAAATCGGTGGAAGGCTTCGAGGATTTCACCGCGTTCGGCCGGAAACAAATCACCGACCTGGGCGTGTCGGCCAAGGATGTGGTGTTTGCCATCACGGAAGGCGGCGAAACCTCGTTCGTCATCGGCACGGCGTGGGCGGGCGTGGAGGCGGGCGCGAAAGTTTATTTCGTCTATAACAATCCCGACGACATTTTGTGCGAGCATGTCCAGCGCAGCCGCGAGGTGATCCAGGATACGCGCATCGAAAAAATCAATCTGACCACCGGGCCGATGAGCATCACCGGTTCGACGCGGATGCAGGCGACGTCGATTCAACTATGCGTCATGCTGACGATTTTGGAAATCGTTGCGCGTGAACTATCCGGCAAAAATTCGGCGGAGGTGGCGATGCGCTTTCTTGCCAAGCTCGAAGAACTTTTCAAAAACCTGCGCTCGCCCGGACTGCTGGCGGCGCTGGCAAAAATCGTCGCGCTGGAAGAGTCGGTTTATCGCAGCGGACACAAGAACAGCTATTTTGCGGACCGCCTGGGCATTGATGTGCTGACGGACACGACGGAGCGTTCGCCGACGTATTGCACGCCGCCGTTCCGCAAATTTGATGACGTCAAAGCCGCCGAATCGTGGGCGTTTTTATTTTTGTCCGCTGAACAGACGGAGGTCGCCTGGCAAAACATTTTGAAACGGCAGCCGCGTTGCGTGGAGTGGAGCCGGCTGGAAATCGTCGCGCTGGTCGAGGCAGCGAAAGTCGAACGCACATTGGAAATCATCGGCAAAATCAGGGCGAATGAGTTGATGCGCTACCAAATTGACCGTCACGGGCTCCGGCATCGTTCGTTCGGATCAAATGACAGCGCGATTGTCGTTACGACGGCGCAGGAGGAACCGGCGGCGCGCCAATTTCAACTCCAGCAACTCGCCACAGCAAAAAAAAACCGGGCGCGGACCGGCCTGATTTATTTTGGCGCGAAAATGCCGGGCGACATTTCGGCGGCTGCCGACATTTCAGTGTTTGTAGCCTTGCCGGAAACGGATCTGCTGCTCGCCGGCGTGACGCGCGTCGCGGCGAAGCTGGTGATGAACGCCGTTTCCACCTGCACGATGGTGCGGCTCGGCCGGGTGATGGGCAATTACATGGTCTGGGTGGTGCCGAGCAATTTGAAGTTGATTGACCGCGCGACGCGTTACATCACCAAGCTGACCGACTTGAACTACGAAACAGCCAACGCACTGTTGTTTGAAATCATCGAATACGTTGAACCGCGCATGAAGACCGACCAAGCCTATCCGCCGGTGGTGGGCATGGCGGTGTTGCGTGCGAAAGAAAACTTTACGAACGAACAGGCGGAAGAGCGGTTGCGGCAAAATCTCGCGCCGTAGGCAGGTGCCATTGTTGTTGTCGCGCCGAAAATTTTTAATCAGGCAAAAGCAGCGATCAACCCGCCGGGATGATTTTTTGGAAGGCCGGCAGGTTGCGGAGGGAATTGAAGCGCGGATCGCTGCGGGCTTCGATGAGCAGATCATGCGCGCTGGCGTTGGTCAACAGCCGCTTGGAACTCAAATCAACGGCCAGACCGAGTTCTTTCAGGGCGTCGTCGGTTTTGCCGGTCATGGCTTCGATCTCGGCGAGGTTGTAGTGCGCCTCGGGTTGGGCGGGATTCAGGGTGACGAGTTTTTTCAGGACAATTTCGAGTTTGCCCACGTTGCCGAGCGCGGCCGAGATTTGCGCCATGGCCAGCACATCCTCGCTCCGGACCGTCGGGCTGGCCAGTTCCTGGTCGAACAAACCGGCCGCCTGATTGAACAGTTCAAAAGTGCGGTTGGTATCCTGCATTTGAGTAAAGAGGCCTCCCAAAGCGAGGATGTTCTGGAAGTTGGTCGGATGCGCGACGGCTTCGGCTTGGAGCTTCTGCAATTGTTCCTGAAACTGGTCGCGGCCGGCCGACTGCGACTTGAATTCCTGCAACTGGCGGATCAGGTTTTTGACCTGGTCATTGAACGGGTCAAGCTTCTGGCACGTTTGGGCCACGATGAGCGCATCGTCCAGCCGGTTGAATTGAAGCAGGAAATTGACGTAACGAAAGACCGCTTCCGGGCTGTATGGGCAGAAGGCGAACGCCTGCTTGAAGGCAAAATCGGTTTCCCGCACCAATGCCTGCATATCGGCATTGTTTTTGGGGGCAAATTCGGGCGGGCAATCCCGGCCCAGCCGCCAGGCATACATGCCGGCAATGGAACTGCGGAGCTTGGAAAAGGCTTTTTGGGCGTCGTCGTCACGGATGAATTTGCGGTCGCCCTTGTAGCCGGCATAATTGTTGCCGAGATAGACTTTTTGGGCGAAGTCGGCGATTTCCTTGACACTGGTATTGTATGATATCCAGTTACCGATGAGCCGGTCCGAATACTGGCTCCAGAATTCATGATCCTTTTTGAAAATTTCGCTGGTGTATGAGGTCACCGGGTTGCGATTGATTTTCATGATGATGCCCGCCGGTGTTTCGTAGGGATACATCCAGTCCAGCGGAAAACTTTCCTCGACGTAAAATTCGTTGGTCGGGTTGTGGTCGAAGATGACCCGGCACAGCAGGCCGTTGATCATCATCACCGCCACCTGGCCGGACACCTGCACGCGGCCGTTGTCATTGTGAACATCTTCGCCGGGTTTGAGCTGGCCGAGCGACTGGCGGCGCGCGACATCCTCCGTGTATTGCTGGAAGCAGGCCTGTGAATCTTCCGGCGAAGGGATGTAAATTTCATTGGGCGGATAGACGCCTTGCAAACGGCGGCTGGCCTCAATTTTTGCTCCTAGCTTGGTGAAGGGCACGTCGAGGACATGGTAGGATGCCTCGGAGATGGCGCGCACTAGGGAACTATTCTCGCCCAGCGGGATACCCAGGACATATTTCAGAAATTCCCGGAAGAATGGCGGGTCAATCTGCTGGCTGCGGTTGTATTGGGCGCGGAGATAATCCAGATAGGTTCCATCGGCCAGCGCGTTTTGCGTGATGAGATAGCAGTCGCGCCGGTCAAAATGCTGGTCCTGCTCGGGCTGGCAGCGGTGCGGGATGAAGCTCTCGCAGAAAATCATGTAGGTCGGGCAAAAACGGCCCGGGTCCGTGCCGCCAAAAACGATGGAGTCACGCGCCATTTCGGGATAGACGAGGTCGCCGTTTGGCCCCTTTATCGCGTCGGCGCGGAGCTTGGCGTCGTAGCTGTATTTGCCGTCCGGCGCGACAAATGGCGGGGTGAACATGTCGTGCCCGAACCAGTAGCCAAACCAGTGGTTCCGCTGCTCGCTCTTATACCAGTGCGACATACCCGACCAAACCGGCATGGCGGTGAGCAGGCACAGGAAAATCAGGACCGGTCCGCGCTGGCGGTAGACCAGCAAGGCGCAGATTAAAATGATCAGCGCCGCCAGCAATATCAGGTTGGCGAAGACCGGTAGTCCGTATTGATCCTTGTCGAAAGCCTTGACGATGTAGTGCGGCAGGTCGAACAGGCTGATTTGCCCGGCGGGGCCAAAATAAACCTTGCCCGTGGCCACCAGTAGGCAATAAACAGCTAGGATCACGGCAATGCCGCCGCCCAGCAATCCCCAGCGCCGGAAATTCTGGTAATGCGTGGCCATGTAGGCGGCCATCAGCGCCAGTCCATAACCGATCATGATGGTTACCACCGCGTGCGAAGCGGTGAAGAAGACCTTGGCTTCATCCGAGGACTGGCGGTCGAGCGAGGTGTTCATGATGATGGTCAGCAGCACGCCGATGCAGAGGTAAATGGCGGTCAGACCGATGATCCAGGAGCGCTCGCGATTCTTCATCTTGAAAATGAAAATGAACGGCAGCAGCGCGATGAAGACGCAGACCCAACTGTAAGAATCCGCCAGGCCACCGACCAGCAGACCCAACTGCGAGATGAAGCGCAGGGGATCGTGGAAGACGTCCGTCGGACTTGATTTTTCATATTGGCCGCGTGACAACGCATGAAAAAACCCCTCGACCGTGCGCGGATAACCCCATTGCATCGGCGGGTCAGACATGCCTGCCAGTGGTTCATACAAATAAAATGAAGCCCCGACCAACCAAAGAAGTCCCATAAACAAAACCGACTTCCATTCAGTCCCAAAGCCCTTGGTTTTTACGCTCAACCAAATACCCGCCGCAACGGAGCCGAGTCCCACGACATGAAAGATGACGATGAACATCGGGCTCAAATCATTCAAGGCCGGCAATTTCCCCGTGCCCATGCCCAGCAGGCCAATCGCATAGATGATGCTGTTTCCCAGAAATAGGTCGCGACCGAGCCGGGGCAGGGCAACAGCGATGCAGACTTCAATGCCCATGGCGGCCACCAGCATCGTCTGGTGAATCGTTGCGCACACGCCGAAGAAGAACATCCCGATGTATAAGTAACGCCGCTGGTGCGGCGCATAAATCCACCGCAACAGGCAGAGCGCCACCACCATGATCCACGGAACGTCGAACAGCGAGATGCGGTTGATGACCACCGATTCCTTCCACATGAAACCGTCAAAGCCCAGCAGCAACCCGGCGACCACGCCCGTCACCACGCAGATGGCGTTTTCCCAATGGCGCTCCGTGTTTTTCAGTTCTTCGATGCCCTCGATAAGCATGCTGCTGCCGCGCGAAACCATGAAGCCGACCAATCCGCACGCCATCGCGGCGGCGAATGATTCGCCCACTTCCACGCGCCAGGCCACGTTGCCGATCGGCAAAATCACCGTCCAAACCCAGGAATAAATCGCCCAGAACGGATAGCCCGGCGGATGCGGAATGCCGGCGTAAAACGACGCCGTGCATAGTTCGCCGCAATCTTCCAGCGTCAGTTCCGGCGCGAGCGTCAGCAGGTAAACCGTCCAGACCGCCGCGAAGGTGATGACCAGCACCAACCAGTCAATTTTTCGAAACAGTGGCGGGACTTTGATCGGGGCCGGTTTGGCGACCGGGGTTTTGGCCGGTGGTGTTTTCGTGTTCTGTGCCTTATCTTTGTCTTTGCTCATTGGTAAATCCGGGTCAATTAGCCTTTGTCAGGTCAAAATGGAGCTATACTAGAAGAGGAAATGTCGTGGTTTGTCCATTCAAAAGTGACGGCGGCCAGGTTGTTTTGCGCCCCCCGGTAATTGTCCGAGGCATACGCGGCGTAGTTCTGATTGCTCAAAATCATTGCGACCAGAGGTTCATGACGCAACGAACGACTGGTGTTTCCATGGGTGAACATGGACAAGGTAAGCAAAAGGCACGCGGCCGCCGGGGTCAGCGAGCCGAGCAGCCAGGCGGCTTTCGGCAGGAGCCGAACCGGCGGGCCAAACAGCCGGCGCTCAAGTTTCGCCGACGGGCGTCGCGGCCGCCAGGAACGCAAGCGGGTCTCCAATGATTCCATCTCTTTCATAATCCAGTCCTTCCAGTCGGGCTTTTATTTTTTGCAGCCCGTAGCGGTAACGTCCTGCCGCCGTGTTCGGGGAGATTTCGAGCAACCCGCCGATTTCCTCGAACGTGTATTGATTCCAGATTTTCAGCACCACCACTTCGCGCTGTTCCACCGGAAGTTCCGCGAGGCTGCGCATGGCGGTGCGCTCCGCCGGATTTTCCGCCGGTGATTTTTCAAACCAGCGCTGCGACTCCAGTTCGCGGGTCAGCCGCCGCCACAGCGAGCGTTTGTAATTCAGCGCGCGGTTCCGAAAACTGCGCAGGCAGTAGTGTTCCGGCTCGCGCGGCGGCACCGGTTTTTGCATCAACGCGAGGAAGGTTTCCTGCAACACGTCCTCGGCTTCGCCGTGGCTCAAACCCAGCGCGCGGCCATAGAGAATTAAACCCGCAGCCTTCGCTGCGTAGAACTGTTCAAACCAATCGGAATGTTCGTCGCCGTTCACGGTTTTACTGGATAGACACCGCTGCCGCCCAATTTGTATAAAAATCCGGTGTCACCAAACTTGATAAGTGCTTAATAGACGGCAAAACAGTTGATTTGTTCAATGAATCAAATAGAAAATGGCCGTTAACGGATTTCGCCAAGGTCGCTCCCGCCTGTTCGTTTTTTCATTTCCAACCTGAATCCAATTAGGCAGGATGCGGCAGATTTCAGAAGCCAATTATGTATAACGGGAAGAAAATCGTCGTGGTCATGCCGGCTTACAACGCCGCCCAAACCGTCACCCAGACCGTGGACGAGGTGCACCAGCAGGGCATCGTGGACGAGATCATCCTGGTGGACGACCGCAGCCGCGATAACACGGTGCAGGTGGCGTCGCAATTGCTCGGTGTGCGGGTGCATGTGCATGAGAAAAACACCGGCTACGGCGGCAACCAGAAGACTTGCTACCGGCTCGCGCTCGAGGCGGGCGCGGACATCGTCATCATGGTGCATCCGGATTATCAATACACGCCCATGCTGATTCCGGCGATGGCCTCGATGATCGCCAACGGCCTGCATCCGTGCGTGCTGGCCAGCCGCATCCTCGGCGGCTATTCGCTGCAAGGCGGTATGCCCGGCTGGAAATATGTAGCCAACCGTTTTCTGACGGCGGCGGAAAATTTTCTGCTCGGCGCAAAACTGTCGGAATACCACACCGGCTACCGCGCCTTTTCCAAGGAGCTATTGAAGAAGATTGACCTGTCGAAAAACTCCGACGATTTCGTGTTCGACAACCAGATGCTAGCGCAAATCTTCTGGCACGGGTTCACCATCGGCGAGGTGAGCTGCCCGACGAAATACTTCAAGGAGGCGTCGTCCATCAATTTCCGGCGCAGCGTGAAATACGGCTTCGGCTGCCTGAACGTCGGGATGAAATTTCGGCTGGCGAAAATGGGGCTGCTAAAATCAGAACTGTTTCCCTGACTTTCAGGTGAAAACGATCTTGGTTGTCGCGGCTTTTTCGTCCCAACCGCGCGTCGGCTCGGCGGTGACTGATGAAATGTCCTTGATGGAAATCTGCCGGCCGCGCGTCTTCGGCGATTTCACCTCGACCAATTCCGGCTCGCACGTCTGCTGCGAAATTTTCTGGTGCGGCGCGGGCTTGTAGCGGACATATAGAATCTTGGGAGTTTCCGGCGCGAAAAACAAAATGCGCGATTTTTCCGGGATGCACAGATACGCCTTGTTCATGATCGTGCCGCCGAACGCGAAACGCTTCAGGTAGCTCGCATTGCGATCAGTGTAGGCGCAGGTGAAAACTTTCTCGCGATCGGGCAGGCCGCAATAAAACAATTCCGGTCCGACAAACAGCTTTTCCGGCAGCTCGGTCACTTTGTAAGTGCCGTCCTTGAACACGAGGAGAATCTTGTCGAACTTCGTGCATTCCAGCTTGAACTCCTCGCCGGAAACTTTGTAGCCGACGTAGCCGCTCTCGCGGTCGTAGGCGAATTTAAACGCCTTGAAGGCGACTTCTTTCACGTCGACTTCCTCGTGCCGGCTGCTCTTGGTGGTCAGGCGCGGATACTGCGGGCCGTATTTTTCCAGCAGCGCTTCGAGGTGGCCAATGACATATTTCGTCAAGCCTTTCAAATGCTTGCGCGTCTCGTCCAACTCCGCCTTTGTTTTCTCCATTTCCTCGCGGTGCTTATTGATGTCAAAAAGCGAAATCCGGCGAATGCGCACTTGCAGCAACTTCTCCACGTCGGCATCCACAATGTCGCGGATAAGCTGTTTTGCAAACGGCTTGAAACCCTCATAAACACTGGCTAAAACCGCCTCGTTCGTCCTGCACTTCTCGATCAGTTTGTAAATTCGCTCCTCGATGAAGATGCGTTCCAGCGTGCGGTAGTGCAGTTCGTCGAGCAATTGTTTCTCCCGCAATTCTAGTTCGCGCTTGAGGATCGCGACGAGCTGGTCGGTGTTTTCGCGGAGGATTTCGGACACCGTCAATTCCACCGGGCGGTTGTCTTTGATGACCACGATGCGGCTGGCGATGGTGACCTCGCAGTCTGTAAAAGCATAAAGCGCATCAATCAATTTCTCCGCGTCCACGCCCGCATGGCAGCGGATTTCGATTTCCACATCTTCCGACGTGAAATCGTTGATGGATTTGACCTTGAGCTTGCCCTTTTGCACTGCGTCTTCGATGGACGCGATCAGCGATTCCGTGGTGGTCGTCGGCGGAATTTCTTTGATGACGACCGTGGATTCGTCCCTCGTCTTGATTTTGGCGCGAACTTTCACCGAGCCTTTACCGTCCTGATAATCGCGCGCGTCCATGAGCCCGCCGGTTGCAAAATCCGGCAGGCATTTGAACGGATGTTTTTTCAAAATTGCAATCTGCGCTTCGAGCAGCTCTGGGAAATTGTGCGGTAAAATGCGCGCGCTCAAACCGACGGCAATACCTTCCGTGCCGAGCATGAGGTTGAGCGGCAATTTGCACGGCAGCGTCACCGGCTCTTTGTTGCGACCGTCGTAGCTCGGAATAAAACCGGTGATCGAGTCGTTGAAAACTTCCGTGCGCGCCAACTCTGTCAAACGGCATTCGATGTAACGCGCGGCGGCGGCGGGATCACCGGTGAAAATGTTGCCGAAATTTCCCTGGCCCTCGATGAGATAGCGTTTGTTCGCCAGCACCACCAGCGCGTCGCCGATGGACGCGTCGCCGTGCGGATGATATTGCATCGTGTGACCCACGACATTGGCGACCTTGATGAAACGCCCGTCATCTTTTTCGTGGAGCGCCCAGAGAATGCGCCGCTGCACCGGCTTCAAACCGTCCGCCAGATTCGGAATCGCGCGGTCGCGGATGACGTAGCTGGCGTAATCCAAAAACCCGCGGTCCACGCGCGTGTGCAGACCAAGTTCAAGTTTTTTTGGATCAAACGACTTGTGGACGATGTTTTCAACCGTCTCGGCGACGACGTGGTTGTTGCCGTTGGCTCCGGCAGATTTCTTTGGCGGCTCCACCGGCGCGGCGGGTTGCACGCCTTCGATGGGCAGTTCGGGTTGACCAGAATCTTTTTTACGTTTGGCTGACATGAATTAAAGCAGCGCGCATTAAGCCAGAAGTCGGCCAAGGCGGCAAGATTGGCACGTGAAAAAATGAAGTTGAAGTGAGGGCAATGGCCGCGATGACATCAACTGGTGCGCGATTAGAAATTGTGCTTACGCCAAATTTTGTGGTGGGGAACTATGGGAGTTGGCTCTTGATCCGCGGGCTGTCGGCGTTGTTCGGCTCCGGCTGACGGGGTAACTCCAGTGTGAACCGTGCGCCTTGGCCGGAACCCGCGCTCCGGGCCTGCAAGGAACCGCCCATTTGCTTCGCCGCCAGCGCCCCGCTATGCAATCCGAAACCGTGGCCATTTTTACGGGTCGAAAAGCCGTAGGCAAAGATGCGCGTAAGATTTTCGGCCGGTATGCCAATTCCGTTGTCCTCGACTTCAATCTTGATGCGGTCCGGGCCGGCGGGCCACACCCGCACGATGACCTCGCCGGCGATGCCGGTTTTTTCTTTGCAGGCGCGCTTGGCATTTTGCAGGAGGTTGACGAGGATTTGGATGACTTTGTGCCGATCCACGCTGATGGTTGGAACGGGGGCAAACTCGCGCCGGAACTGGATCTGGTGGCGCGCGAAACTGGCGGCCTGCATGCCGATGGCATCCTCGATGAGCGTGGTGGGATCCAGGATTTCCTGTAGGCCAACCGGGCGGGTGTGGGACTGTTGCAGGGTCACAATTTCCTTGATGTGATCGATGTTTCGGACAAGACATTCAATTTCTTGGAGCGTCCCAATTTTTTCTCCAGCCAATTGTTTGACGAGCGTTTCCAGATAGCGCACCAATTGGCTGCCTTTCTCGTCCTGAGTGAGGAAGTGCGCCAAATCGTTCTGATGTTCCCGGAGCAATCGCGACACGCGTTCCAGATTGTCGGCGGCCGAATGCTTCACCCGGTCCGACAGAAGGGAAGCCGAGATGTTGACGCTGTTGAGCACGTTGCCCACGTTGTGCAGGACGGAGGTGGCGACCTCCGCCATCCCGGCCTGGCGGGAGGCTTCGACCAACTGGCGGTGCAAGGATTCCAGCCGGGCCTCCCACTGTTTGCGCGCGGTGATGTCGCGCCCGATGCCCACCAAACCGATGATCTTTCCCTGGCTGTCCCGAAACGGCACTTTGGTGGTCAGGTGCGTGCACTCCCGTCCGTCACGGCTGATGACCGAGCCTTCATCGTCAATAAGTGGTTCGCCGCCCAAAACCTTCAATTCTTCAGTGCGGTATTTGGCGGCCATTTCAGCGGTGAAAAAGTCCGCATCGGTCCGACCGAGGATTTGGTCAGAGGTTTCTTTGCCAAGGTGTTTCGTCAGCGCGTTGTTGGCCACCAGATACCGTCCGTCCAGATCTTTGATGTAAAATATGTCCGGCAGCAGATCAATCAGCGTGCGGAGCAGTTCGCGCTCCTGGGCAATGGTTTCCGCCGCCTGTTTTTGCTCGGTGATGTCGCGGTTGATGCCGGCCAGTCCGATGATATTACCCTCATGATCGCGGAGCGGCACTTTGGAGGTGTGCGACCAGAATTGCGCGCCGGTGCCTGCCACTTGGATGACTTCCTCACGGTCGAATGCGCCCCCGGTTTTCAGGAGTTGCTGTTCGCTTTGGAATATCGCCTTCGCAATTTCCGGCGGGTAGAAATCAAAATCAGTCTTCCCCACCACGGCTTGCGGATTTTCAACACCGAGGTGATCCGCATGGGCCTGGTTCGTGAGGATCATGCGGCTTTGCAGGTCTTTGACAAAGACGTTATCTGGTAGGTGATCGATCAGGGTGCGGAGCAAGTTGCGCTGTTCCGCCAGTTCCCGGGTGCGCTCGCGGATTTTCAATTCGAGCGCCTCATTGTCCGCGCGGAGTTTCTGTTCCTTGCGCCGGAGATGCACGACCCAGCCGCGGTAAAACCCGAACAGGCCTGTCGCGACAGCCAGGACGAGGACGGCCTGGAACCAGCCGGTCTCATAATAATGCGGCGGCAGCTCGACGTCGCAACTGGCGCCGGTCGTGTTCCAGACTCCGTCCGCGTTGCAGGCCTGAACGCGGAAGGTGTATTTCCGGGGCTTCAGATTGGCATACAACGCCGATCGCTGCGACCCGGCTTCAATCCAGGCGGTGTCGTAGCCTTCGAGCTTGTAGCGGTAGCGGATTTTTTGGGGCGCGATGTAGCTCACGGCGGCGAAATGGAAAACCAGTTCGCCCTTGCCGGGCCGGGTTTGCGCGGGTGCGGTGCCATTGACGAGCACATTCTGGATGAAAACCGGCGGCGGCAGCGGATTGGTGAACAGGTGGGTGGGATCAATCTGAATCACGCCTTGCGGGCCGGGCAGCCAGATGCGGCCGTCGGCGGTTTTGGCGGCGACGGCTTCCACCTCGGTCATGTCAATGGTTTTGACGGACTCCAGCCCGTCATAAAGTTTTTCCTCGATTTTTGACGTCTTGCCGTCGGCAAAATCGTTCAGGCTCCGGCGGCTGGCGCAAATGATGCCGCGGATGGTGGATATCCAAAAATTGCCCAGGTTGTCCGGCTCGATGGCGTAGGGCAGCGTGTCCGTGAGTTCATTGTGAATCACGGTGATTTTGCCGTTCTTGATCCGCGACAGCCCGGTGACCTGGCCGATCCAGATGGTCCCGTCGCTGTCCTCGCTCATCCAGGCGACATCCTGGTCGGGTAGCCCGTCCGCCGTGGTCCAGTGTTCGACCTGGTCGTCGCGGAGGCGAAACGCGCCGTTGACACTGGCGACCAAAAGTGAACCGTCGGCACAGGTAAAGAGATTGCGCACCCAGTAAAATTCCGGGGCCGGGCCTTTGAAGGTGAACGGAACGAACTGCGTGCGGCTGACACGGAACAGTTGCTTGCCAAAGGCGGCGATGACTCCCTGCGCGTCTTCCGCCATGGCAATGGGCCATTCGCCATTGGCGTGCCGGGCCACGATTTTTCCTCCCGACACGATGAGCAACTCCCGGTTCCCGGTGTTGACATAAACATCGCCGTCGCGGGCTTCGAGCACGCGTTTGGCGTAGATTTTTTCGGAGTTGGTGTCGTTGAGGAAGTAGGCGGCAGTCCGGCCATCGTAGTGGTAGATGCCGTTCCCGGTTGAGCACCAGATGCCGCCGTCGCGGGCGGTGCAAACACCGTGGACAGGATCGTTCAGCAGTCCCCCGGCGGTGGAGAGTGTGGGAAACTTCATCTCGCTGATCTGGGTCAGGCCGTTCCGGGTGCCCACCCACAAACTGCCTTCAACATCCTCGTAAAGCGCCGTTACGTTGTCGTTGGCCAGGCCGTTCGTTTTGCGCAGCCAGCTGGACTGGCCATTCAGATACCGGATCAATCCGTCTCCCGCGGTTCCGATCCACATGGCCCCGTGCTGGTCGGCCAGCAATGCCTTCACTTCCGTGAACATCTGCGGCATTTGCCTGCGCTGCAGGGCGCGGTCGTAACAGCGGAGGCCGCTCGAGGTGCCCACCCAGAGCTGCCCCTCCCGATCCATCGCAATGGCGGAAATGTTCACACCCGACAGATCGGCATCCGGCAAAGCATTCAGCTTCCCGTCCTGCCAGTAATAAAGACCCTGTTGAACCGTGCCGAACCAGATGCGATGCTGCGGATCCTCGAATTCGCTCAAAATATCGAGCAACTGTTTGTCTACGAAAATTTGATTGGTTTTTCCGCCGATCAAACAGGCCGCGCCGCTGTGGCTGGCAATCCAGACCGAGCCGTCGTCGGATTCCTGGATGCCGGAAACGCTCATCGTCGGCGTCACCCAGTCTCCGCTGACGCCTTCGAACTGGTCCCGGCCGTCGAAATATCCGAATGTTCCC
>Ga0302320_10008158_pt1 | contig 22852 bp, 18 predicted proteins | sample Bog_T0_3_FD_202130 | JGI IMG/M metagenome (GOLD analysis project Ga0302320, IMG submission 202130) | Peat permafrost microbial communities from Stordalen Mire near Abisko, Sweden - Bog_T0_3 | ecosystem: Environmental > Terrestrial > Soil > Wetlands > Peat | place: Sweden: Abisko, Stordalen Mire... | reverse complement strand
GGCGTCGGTCGGCAGCGTTTGCCTGAGTTTCAGCGCGTTGGTGTGCATCTGTTCATGCAGGCTCTGCATTTCCGGATGCGCCGCCGTCATGATGTCCTTGACCTGCTGCTTTTGCGTTGCACTCAAGCCCAGCTGGCTGAGCAGGTGCATCGGTCCGTGGTGGTGCCAACCGTGTGGTCCCGGCGGCGGGGTCTGACTGGTGGTGGCGGCTTCGTCGGCCGCGGTCGCAAGCGACAGGCTGGTGGCAGCCGTCAGCACTGCTCCTGCCGTCAGCAACGTCGCCTTCAACACATTGCGAATCGATTTCATGGTCCTGTGCTCCAATGCTTGAGATGAAATTCCACGTGGCTATCCTAAGCTCGTGCTGTGCAAACATGTGTCGCAGGGATCGCAACGATCTGTTAAGAATTGTGAATACTTGAGCCGGGGGCTTAAGGGGCCCGCGACTGTGCCAAAGTAGGCGTATGGATCCAACCCCGCGCGAAGCCCGAGTGCTGCTGGTCGACGACGACCGCGAACTATGTCAGATGCTGACCGAATACCTCGTTACGGAGCATTTCGACGTCAAGAGCGTCCACGACGGCGGCGACGCGCTCGAAGCGCTGCAGGTCGAGAACTTCGAAATTCTTATCCTCGACGTGATGCTGCCGACCGTCGGCGGCTTCGACGTGCTGCGCAAGCTCGGCGCCGCCTATTCGACGCCAATTTTGATGCTGACGGCGCGCGGCGATGACGTCGACCGCATCGTTGGCTTGGAACTCGGCGCCGACGATTACTTGAGCAAGCCGTTCAATCCGCGCGAGCTGGTGGCGCGCATCCGCGCCATCCTGCGCCGCGCCAACAACCACGGCAAAGCCGCCGTCGCCGATGAACTCGTGGTCGGCCCGATTACCCTGCACACCGGCACGCATCAGGTGCATGTCGAGGGTAAGCCGGCGCCGCTCACCGGAGCAGAATTCCGCGTGCTCGAAATTTTGATGCGCTCCGCAGGCCAGGTGATCTCGCGCGAGTCGATGACGGAGCAGGCTCTCGGCCGCAAGCTCGTGGCGTACGACCGCAGCATCGATACTCACATCAGCAACCTGCGCCGCAAATTGGATTTGGAGGCAGGCAAAAATCCGGAGATCAAGAACGTCCGTGGTTCGGGCTACACGCTCACCTGGGCGCATGCATAGTTTATTTCTGCGGATTTTCGTGCTGTTCTGGATCGCGATGGCGCTCATCGTCGGCGGCAGCATGGCCATCACTTTCCTGGTCGCTGCGCACGAGTATGAAGCGCCCGAGTTGCAGCGCCGGCCGGCGGTCGCCATCCAAGCATCCGACGCGCTGCTGCGCGGCGGACTCGCCGGTTTAAAGCATTGGCTCGAGGCGAATAAGAATTCGATCGCCGATCGCGATCTGTTCATCGTCGGCCCGGACGGCGCCGACATTCTCGGCCGGCGCCTGTCGCCCGGCGCCGCGCGCCGCTTGGAGTTCTTCAGCCGGGATGAACTTGCCAGCCGCGACGACAATCCGCGGCCGCGCGGACCGGGCGAGCCGCCGCCCGGCGGTTTGCGGCCAAATCGCGCCGCGCCGCAAATCATCGGCGACGACGGCACCGTGTACACCGTGCTCTTGTTGCCGCGCCGTCCGAGCATTTTCGGCGCGCTCAGTCTGCCGGGAATCTCCGCGACTATTTTCTGCATTGCGCTGGTGGTGAGCGCGCTCATCAGCTGGTGGCTGGCGCAGCACTTGAGCGCGCCGATTCGGCGCATCCAAGAAGGCGCACGCACACTCGCCAGCGAAAATCTCGAACCAGAGAACGCCGGGCTGCGGGTCAGCGCGGGACTCGAGGGGCGCAAGGACGAACTCGCAGTGCTGGCGCGTGATTTCGATGCCATGGCGGATCGGCTGCGCGCCAATCGCAGCGCCATCACCCAGTTATTGCGCGACATCTCGCACGAGTTGCGCTCGCCGCTCGCCAGAATGCGTGTCGCGGTGGGCCTCGCGCGCCAGCCGCCGGCCGACATCTCGCGCCAACTGGACCGGCTGGAGCGCGAGATCGAGCGTCTCGACGCGCTGATCAGCCAGGTGCTGAAGCTCGCGCGCCTGACCGGTACCGATGCGCCGTTTGCGCGCGAGCCCTTCGATCTCGACGAAGTCATCGAGGAAGTGGTGCGCGATGCTAACTTCGAGGGCGCGGTAAAAAATTGCCGGGTGCGGCTGCAGGGTTCGGCCAATGCCCGGATCAGCGGCAATCGCGATCTTCTGCGCAGCGCCATCGAGAACGTTTTGCGGAATGCGGTGCGCTACAGCCCGCCGGACGGCGCGGTCGACGTCTCGAGCAGCGGCGGCGACAGCGGCGTGGTCGTCGTGGTTGCCGATCGCGGGCCGGGTGTTCCCGACGCCGATCTCAGCCGCATTTTCGAGCCCTTCTACCGGGTGGCGGAGTCGCGCGACCGCGACACCGGCGGCGAAGGCATCGGCCTCGCCATCACCGCCCAAGTCATGAAGGCACACGGCGGCTCGGCGAGCGCCAGCAACCGTCAAGGCGGCGGCCTCGAAGTGCGCTTGAGCTTGCCGCCGGGCACTCTCGCTGTTTAGAGTCTCGCCATGAGCCTATTCGAAGATGCCTCAAAGTACATTCCGGGCGGCGTGAATTCCCCAGTGCGCGCGTTCCGCGGCGTCGGCGGCGAGCCGATCTTCTTCAAGAAGGCGCAGGGTGCGCATGTGACGGCCGCCGACGGGCGCCGCTTCATCGATTACGTGGGGTCCTGGGGCCCGATGATTCTCGGCCACGCGCACCCGCAAGTCATCGAGGCGGTACAGGCAACGGCGGCCGACGGCCTTTCCTTCGGCGCGCCCACCGAGCTTGAGACCGCGCTCGCGCGCCGCGTCATCGAGCTCATGCCCTCCTTGGAATTGGTGCGCTTCGTGAGTTCAGGCACCGAGGCGACCATGAGCGCGATCCGTCTGGCGCGCGGCTTTACCGGGCGCGACATCATCGTGAAGTTCGAGGGTTGCTACCACGGCCATTCCGATTCGCTGTTGATCAAGGCCGGCTCCGGCGCACTCACCCTGGGAGTTCCGACATCGCCGGGCGTGCCGGCGGCGCTGGCCAATTTCACCGTGACTTTGAATTTCAACGACGCCGCCCAAGTGCGCGAAGTGTTCCGCGAGATCGGCGCCAAAATCGCTTGCGTGATCGTCGAGCCGGTCGCCGGCAACATGAATTGCGTTCCGCCCGCGCCCGGCTTTCTCGAGACTCTGCGGCGCGAATGCGACTTAAGCGGCGCCTTGCTGATATTCGATGAAGTGATGACCGGATTTCGCGTCGCGCTGGGCGGCGCGCAGGCGCTCTACGGCATCCGTCCCGATCTCACCACGCTCGGCAAAATCATCGGCGGCGGCATGCCGGTGGGCGCCTTCGGCGGACGGCGCGACGTGATGCAGCGCCTCGCACCCTTAGGTCCCGTCTACCAGGCCGGCACTTTGTCGGGCAACCCAGTGGCGATGATCGCCGGCCTCACCACGCTCAATTTGATCTCGGCGCCGCATTTCCATGAACGGCTGACCGCGGTCACCGCCGACTTGACCCGGCGCCTCGCCGAAGCCGCGCGCCGCGCCGACGTCGCGCTCGCGACCAATCAGGTCGGCGGAATGTTCGGATTTTTCTTCACTTCGGAACCGAACGTCGATCGCTTCAGCAAGGTCATGGACTGCGACGTCGAGCGTTTCAAGCGTTTTTTCCACGGCATGCTCGCCGAGGGTATCTATTTCGCGCCGTCGGCATTCGAGGCCGGGTTCGTGTCCGCGGCGCACACGCCGGCCGACATCGATACCACCATCGCCGCCGCGAATCGCGTTTTCGATCAGCACCGCTAATCCATGCGAGCCTTCGCCTGGTTCGTGGGCTGTATCCTGCTCGCCGGCATCATCGGCGCGGCGCTCGCCTATCCTGCCTACGAACTCACTTCCAACTTCGCGCCCTGGGCTTTTCATCGGGTGGCGAGCCGCATCGCCATGCTGGTGTTGCTGGCGCAACTCATCTGGCTATGCCGCCATTTGCAACTGACGCGCCAGGACTTCGGCTACGGGCTGCCGTGGCGGCGATTTTTGCGGGTGAGCGTGCTCTGGGGCTTGGTCGGCATGGCCACTGCCGCTGTCGGCGCCGCCTTCTTGCTCGGCACCGCGCTGCGCGTCAAGGAGGCGCAGTTCTTGCTGTCGGCCGCAAACTTGCTGCATATTTTCCTGCTGGGCTTGGGGTCGGGCATCAGCGTGGCGCTCATCGAGGAGACCGTGTTTCGCGGCGCCATGCACAGCGCAATCGAACGCGAAGCCGGAGCCTGGGCCGCCGCCTTGCTCACCGCGCCGCTGTTTGCAGTGCTGCATTTCTTCGCCAAGGCCAGCATCCCGGCGGCCGAGTTGGGCTGGGGCAGCGGCTTCGATCTTCTGCTGCGCTCGTTCGCACCGCTCGGCCATCCTGGGCTGGTGTTCGATTCCTATGTGTCGTGGTTGGTCGTCGGACTGATCTTGAGCCTGACGCGCGTGCTCACCGGCAATATCGCGGTGGCGATCGGCTTGCACGCCGGATGGGTGCTGGTGCTGCGCATGTTGCAGCTCAGCACCACCGCCGGAAATTCGCCCGGCTATTCAGGGTGGGTGGGTCACTTCGACGGATTGCTCGGCTACTGGTTGCTGCCATGGGGCCTCGCGATCGGCGCGGCGCTCTGGCTCGCTCGTCCGGCGTGGGTCGTCTATGCCAAAGGCGCCAACACATCGAGGCGCTGAATGGGATCGTCGAGCTCCAAGCACAGCTGTTTGTCGGCAAGCGGAATGGGCAAGATTTCCGCGAGCCGGTGCCCCACCCAGGCCGCATCGTCGAGTCGCATGTGGATATTGGTGTAGACCTCGCCGAGTTGCGGCAACACCGTCTTCAAAAGCTGCGGCAACCGGGCATGGCGCTCCGGCACCGCGACGACGGCCTCGGGCGCCAGCCACTCGACTTCTCCGAGATTCAGGCCGTCCGCTTGGGCCCAGCGGCGCAAGACGCGAAAGCGCTGCTCGCCGACGCACGACAGGCCCAACAGGCCATCCGACAACTGATGGAAATCGACGATTTTCGCCAGGGTGCCAACATGGAAAGTCTCGGCGGGCCCGGTTTCTTGACCCTCGCGGATCAATACCACGCCGAAGGCCTGAGACTCGCGCATGCAGCGGCGCACCATGTCGACGTAGCGGGTTTCGAAAATCCGCAGCGGCAGCGACCCTGCGGGGAACAACACCATGTTGAGCGGAAACAGGGCGATCGAGGTCACGGTCGTGCCCGCAACGCGCCGAGCAATTTATCGTGCAAGCCACCGAAACCGCCGTTGCTCATGATGAGTATGTGATCGCCGGCGCGGCTCTCGGCCGCCAATCCCTGCACGATCCCATCGACGCTCGGCGCGAATCGGGCGCGCTCGCCCATCGAAGCGACCGCGCCTTGAAGATCCCAGCCCAAATCCGCCGAGTTCAAGAACCAGACCTGGTCCGCGAGCTTCAGGGCGGGCGCCAAGTGGTCGCGATGCACGCCCAATTTCATGGTGTTGGAACGCGCTTCGAGCACGCCGATGATGCGCGCGTTGCCGACGCGCGCCCGCAGTCCTTGCAAAGTCGTCTCGATGGCGGTCGGGTGATGCGCGAAATCGTCGTACACCGTTACCTCATGGATGACGCCGCGCACTTCCATGCGCCGCTTCACGCCGCGGAAGCGGTTGAGCGCCTGCACGGCGCGCGCCGGCGGCACGCCCGCGTGCCGCGCGGCGGCGATCGCCGCCAGGGCATTCCTCACGTTGTGTTCGCCGAGCAGTTGCCAGTTCACCTCGGCGACCGCCTGCCCTTGGAATTCGACCGAGAAGCGGCCGGCGGCAGATCCCGGCGCGATCGCGGCGCTCCAATCGGGACTCGCACCGCTGTGCGTGCGGGCCAAAGTAAAAGTTTCGCGCGGCGTCCAGCAGCCCAAGCTCAAGGTGGTCGCGAGTTCCTGATCCTCACCGTTGACGATGATCTTGCCGGCGGCCGGCACAGTGCGCAGCAGCTGATTGAACTGGCGGCGGATGGAAGCCACGTCCGGATAGATATCCGCGTGATCGTATTCCAGATTATTGAGAATGGCGGTGCGCGGCCGGTAATGCACGAATTTCGCACGCTTGTCGAAAAATGCCGTGTCGTATTCGTCTGCCTCGATGACGAAAAAACTTCCCGCGCCCAGGCGCGCGGTGGCATTTAGATTGCTCGGCACTCCGCCGATCAGAAATCCCGGCGCGAGACCGGCATCCTCGAGGATCCACGTCAGCATCGCCGTGGTGGTGGTTTTGCCGTGCGTGCCCGATACGGCGAGCACATGTTTGCGGTGTAGGACTTGTTCCGCCAGCCATTGCGGCCCGGAGGTGTACGCGAGACCCCGATCGAGCATGGCCTCGATCACCGGAGCGCCGCGGCTCAAGGCATTGCCGACCACCACGATGTCGGGATTGAGGTCCAACTGATCGGCAGCGTAGCCTTCGACGAACTCGATGCCGAGCGATTCGAGCTGCGTACTCATCGGCGGGTAGACGTTAAGGTCGGAACCCGTGACCCGATATCCCGCGGCCTTGGCGATCGCGGCAACGCCGCCCATGAACGTGCCGGCAATACCCAATATGTGTACGTGTTGGGTCATGTGTCCGGCAGCAACTGCTGTTCCAGCACGATCGACAGCACGATGTAACCGACGCTGACCACGGCACCCAAGCTAAAGCCCGAATCGAGCGCGGCGCGCCAAATGTTGGCGCACGCCAGCCAATACCAGATGAAGATCGTCAGCATCAGCACCCCCAACGGCACGGCCGCAAGCCGCTCCGAACCGATGATGTGAATCAGCGAACCGATGGGGTACAAGGCGATTTCCACCAGTACACCGACTCCCAAGAACGCGCTCGCAGTTTGCAGGAAACGTTGCGGGCGGCGCGCGACTGCCAAAACCGCCCAGACAAATCCGAGCGGCACCGCAATGCTCAATACCATGCGGGTGAGAATACGGTCACTCGAGACGGGCGGCAAAAACGCGCTCACCACCTCGAGCAGCGCCGCCGCGATGCATACCAGCGCCAGCAGGAACGTCGACGCCGGCAATTGCGCCGGTGTCCGCCGCCACAGAGCGATGTCCCAGAATGCTTTTGCGAGTCTCAGCATGGTCCGTTTCAGTCATAATCGATTCCAAATTGTACACGCGGATCATCGGTATGCCTGACGCGATTTGGATCGATCGAGATGAAGAACTGCCGGCCCTGGCGCGGCAACTGGAAGCGCAACCTGCGATCGGGGTCGACACGGAATTTCTGCGCGAGCGGACATTTTTTCCCAAACTCTGTCTGCTGCAACTGAGCATTCCTGGGCGAATCTGGTGCGTCGACACCTTGGCGCTCAACAGCCTCGAGCCGTTGCTGCCGGCGCTGACCGCGCCGGGCGCACGCAAAGTGATTCACGCCGCACGTCAGGATTTGGAGGCGGTGTACCTCTCGGCCAAGCGCGTGATGACGCCGATATTCGATACCCAGATCGCTGCCGGCTGCATCGGCCTCAAACCTCAAGTGGGCTACGCGGAGCTCGTCAAGACCTTGCTGGACGTGACCATCCCCAAGGGTCAGACCCGCACCGACTGGTCGAAGCGGCCGCTCACCAAGGAACAATTGGATTACGCCGCCGATGATGTGTTGTATTTGGGCGAGGTGGAGCAGCGGCTGTCGGCGCGCCTGCGCGAGCTCGGCCGCGAGCCGTGGGTGGCGGAGGATTGCCTGGCGCTCGAGGACCAGCGGCTGTACGAGCCGGATCCTGCGCAGGCCTGGGTGCGGCTTCGTGGTCTCGCGCAACTCGCGCCGGCGTCGCGGATCCGCGCCAAAGCCACCGCGGTGTGGCGCGAGAAGCTCGCGCGCAGCCGCGATCTGCCGCGCGCCTGGATCTTGTCGGACGCCGCCATTCTGTCCATTGCCGACGGCGCCCCGCCGCCGCTCAACGACAGTCTGGCCGCGAACCTGCGCGATTCGCTCGAGCAGGCCGCGAACGACGGCGGCGATGAGGAACCAAGCCAGGATGCGCGGCCGACCGCCGAACAAAAGGCGCTGATCGAACGCCTCGGCAAAATCGTCGATGCACGCGCCGCCGAGCTTGGTTTGAGCGCAGAGATTCTCGCACCGCGCGGCGAATTGAAGGCGCTGGTCTTAAGTGCGCGCGCCGGCACACCGCGCGAGTCGCATGCATTGACGGGGTGGCGCCGCGAAGAAATCGGGACGCGGCTGCTCGAGGCTATGGGCTGACGCCGTTCACGCGCCGCGCAGCGCCCGCTCGATGCTGGCAAACACCGTAGACACGTCCGCATCGGCGTCGACGCTGCGCAGCAATCCGGCACCTTGATAGTACTGGATGAGTGGCTTGGTCTGCGCTTCGAAGACTTCGAGCCGCTTGCCGATGACTTCTTCTCGGTCGTCGGGCCTTTGGATCAGACGGTGTGTGGAGCCGCATGCGGATTGCGCGCCGCCGTCGGGCGGCGCGGTGTACACATTGAAGACCTGCCCGCAGTCCTGGCAGATTCTGCGGCCGCTCAGCCGCTTGAATAGAATTCCCAAATCCAGGTTCATGAGCACCACCGCATCCAGCGGCGTGCCGATCGAGTCGAGCATTTTCTCGAGTGCCTCGGCCTGGACGATGTTGCGCGGGAAACCATCCAAGATGAACCCGTTGACCGCGTCCGGTTTTGCGATGCGTTCGCGGATCATGCCGAGCACCGTGGCATCATCGACCAACTGCCCCAAGTCCATGGCCGCCTTGGCGCGCAGCCCAAGTTCCGTACCCTTGGCCACCGCTTCGCGCAATAGATCGCCGGTCGAGATCTGCGGGATCCCGAATGATTTGACCAGCAGCTGAGACTGCGTGCCTTTGCCCGAGCCGGGCGCCCCCAAGAGAACTATGCGCATGATTATTCGAGTGGTGAAAGCGCGCTACCGTACCTTTGGGCGGCGCGGTCGTCAAACCCCAGCCGATCGGCTATCCTGCGCGCCTTGCGCCAATGGGGGGGTGTCCATGCATAACGCGTTCTATGCACAATCCGGCGGAGTGACCGCCGTCATCAACGCCTCGGCCTGCGGCCTGATCGAGACCGCGAGCCGCCATCGCGACAAGATCGGCAAGGTATACGCCGGCCGGCACGGCATCATCGGTGCATTGACCGAGGACATGATCGATACCAGCAAGGAGAGCCGCGCGGCCATCGCGGCGTTGCGCTACACCCCGGGGGGCGCCTTCGGCTCGGCCCGCTACAAGCTCGCCGGGATCGATAAGAACCGCGCACAGTACGAACGTCTCATCGACATATTTCGCGCGCATGATATCGGTTACTTCTTCTATAACGGCGGCAACGACTCCATGGACACGGCGCAAAAGGTGTCGGAAATCGCCGTGCAGATGCACTACCCCATCACTTGCATCGGAGTGCCGAAGACCGTCGACAACGACCTGCCGATCACCGATTGTTGCCCGGGATTCGGCTCGGCCGCCAAATACATTGCCGTGTCGACCCGCGAAGCGGCGCTCGATGTGGCCTCCATGGCGCGCACCTCGACCAAGGTATTCGTGCTCGAAGTCATGGGGCGGCACGCCGGCTGGATGGCGGCGGCCGGCGGACTTGCCGGCGAGAAAGCCGGCGATGCGCCGCATATCATCTTATTTCCGGAAATCACCTTCGATCGCGACCGCTTCCTCGCCAAGGTGAAAGCCACGGTGGAGAAATACGGCTACTGCGTCGTTGTCGTCTCCGAGGGCGTGCGCAATCCGGACGGTAAGTTTCTCGCCGAGGCCGGCACCAAGGATGCCTTCGGCCACGCGCAATTGGGAGGCGTAGGCCCGGTCGTCGCACAAATGACTCAAGAGGCCTTCGGATATAAATTTCACTGGGCGGTGGCCGATTACCTGCAGCGTTCGGCGCGCCACATCGCATCCAAAGTGGACGTGGACCAAGCTTATGCGGTCGGCAAGGCGGCCGTCGAGTTCGCGGTGCGCGGCAAGAATGCTGTGATGCCGGTGATCGTCCGCAAATCGTCCAAGCCCTACCGCTGGAGCATCGGCGAGGCGCCGTTGAGTGCCATCGCCAATCAGGAGAAAAAGGTGCCTCGAACTTTCATCACCGCCGACGGATTCGGCATCACCGCGGCCTGCCGCGCGTATCTGTCGCCGCTGATCGGCGGTGAAGATTACCCACCGTATGCGCGCGGCTTACCTGCCTACGGCCACCTCAAAGGGGTTAGCGTTCGAAAGCGCCTGCGCACCCCGTTTGTGGTATAGTCGCGCTCGCTTTTTTTGGCCATATCATCATATTTTTCAATAAGATAAGAAAACCGGAGCACCCATGACTCTCGACAGCGCGCTATATCTAGCAATTGCAGCCGGCGTGATCGCCATTCTGTACGGCGTCATTTCGGTGCGCTGGATTTTGGCGCAGCCGGCCGGCAACGCGCGCATGCAAGAGATTGCCGCGGCGATTCAAGCGGGCGCCAAGGCCTATCTCAATCGGCAGTATTCGACCATCGCCATCGTCGGGGTGATCTTGTTTGTCGCGCTCGGAATTGCCTTGGGCTGGGCCACCGCCGGCGGCTTCGCGGTGGGCGCGGTGCTGTCAGGTCTCGCCGGCTACATCGGCATGTTCATCTCGGTGCGGGCCAATGTGCGCACCGCGCAGGCCGCGAGTTCCGGTATCAACGCCGCACTCAAAGTCGCGTTTCGCGGCGGCGCGATCACCGGCATGCTGGTGGTCGGTTTGGGTCTGCTCGGCGTCGCCGGCTATTTTTTGCTGATGCAGCGCGTGCTCGGCGACACGGAGGCGGCGTTGCGTTCCCTGGTCGGTCTCGCCTTCGGCGGCTCGCTGATTTCGATCTTCGCGCGCTTGGGCGGCGGCATTTTCACCAAGGGCGCCGACGTCGGCGCCGATCTCGTCGGCAAAGTCGAAGCCGGCATTCCCGAGGACGACCCGCGAAATCCCGCGGTTATCGCCGACAATGTCGGCGACAATGTCGGCGATTGCGCCGGCATGGCGGCCGACCTGTTCGAAACCTACGCCGTTACCTTGGTTGCCACCATGCTGCTGGGCGGTTTGGTGATGGTCGACCTGGGCGAGCGCGCGGTGCTGTTTCCGCTGGTTCTCGGCGCGATTTCCATCGTCTCGTCCATCGTCGGCACTTTCTTCGTGTCGACCCGCGAAGGCGGCAAGATCATGAACGCACTGTACAAAGGCGTCATCGTCTCCGCGGTCATCTCTGCGGCGGCGTTTTACTTCGCCTGCAAAATGATCATGGTCGATCACGCCATGTCGATGTGGCTATGCACCCTGGTCGGCCTCGGGCTCACCGCAGCCATGATCGTCATCACCGAGTACTACACCGCCACTGAATACAAGCCCGTGCAGCACGTGGCGGCGGCATCGCAAACCGGCCACGCCACCAACATCATCGCCGGCCTCGGGGTCTCGATGAAGGCCTGCGCCCTGCCGGTGCTCGCCGTGGTGCTCAGCATCTGGGCATCCTTTCAGTTGGAAGGGCTCTACGGAATCGCGATCGCGGCCACCGCCATGCTGTCGATGACCGGCATGATCGTGGCGCTCGACGCCTACGGTCCGATCACCGACAACGCCGGCGGCATCGCCGAAATGGCGGGCCTGGATAAAAAAGTACGCGACGTCACCGACCCCTTGGACGCGGTGGGCAATACCACCAAGGCCGTGACCAAGGGATATGCCATCGGCTCCGCGGGACTCGCGGCGTTGGTGTTGTTCGCGGATTACACGCACAAGTTGAGCGAAGTGTTGGGTCATACCACGAGCTTCGACCTCTCCAACCCGGCCGTGATCATCGGCCTGTTCATCGGCGGCTTGGTGCCCTATCTATTCGCCGCCATGGCCATGGAAGCCGTGGGCCGCGCCGCAGGTGCCGTGGTCAACGAAGTACGGCGGCAGTTTCGCGAGATCAAAGGCATCATGGAAGGCACCGCCAAGCCCGATTATTCGCGCGCTGTCGACATGCTAACCAAGGCGGCCATTAAGGAAATGATCATTCCCTCGCTGCTGCCGATACTCGTGCCCATCGTGCTCGTGTTCGTGGTGAATTTCCTGATGGGTCCGGGCTCGGGCGTGCAGGCGCTCGGCGGCCTGCTCATCGGCACCATCGTCACCGGCCTGTTCGTGGCGATCTCGATGACCACGGGCGGCGGCGCCTGGGACAATGCCAAGAAGTACATCGAAGAAGGTCATTACGGCGGCAAAGGTTCCGACGCGCACAAGGCGGCGGTGACCGGCGACACCGTCGGCGATCCCTACAAGGACACGGCGGGACCCGCAATCAATCCCTTGATCAAGATCATCAACATCGTGGCGCTGTTGTTGGTGCCGGTGCTCGGCAAGATGATGTGATGACGGGGGCGCGATGCGTTCGTATCCGATGCGAATAAGCTGACATTCGGCGTCCCTGGCGCCGCCCGAAGGATGCCGCCTGCGTCTCGTCGGGGAGCGACACGCGTCGATGACGGAGCCGTCCAAAGGAGTATTCCTAGCTACGCTTCGCAGGATGCGCAGGCCGCGCAACGCATTGGACCGCAACTATCCGGCCGCCGGCGATGCGCTGCGCCGCGCACTGGAGATCCAACCGGATTCCGGCTTTTCCTTGAGCAGTCTGGCGATGCTGCAGCTGCTGGAGGAAAGCGGCGGAGGCGCTCGCGACCGCGCCGAAAATCGATTTCGAACCGTTCCGCCTGCAGATCATCGCCACGGCCGAGTTCAGCCTCGGTCACGCGACCGAGTCGCAGCAAGCGCTCGATGAGCTGATCGCAAAGCACACCCAGGAAACGGCCTTCCAGATCGCCGAGGCGTATGCGTGGCGCGGCGAGAAGGACAAGGCTTTCGAGTGGCTCGAGCGGGCCTACCGGCAGCGCGACGGAGGCTTGTCCTTGATTAAGTTAGATCCTCCGTTCGACGCTCTGCGCCAAGATCCCCGCTACCAATCAATTCTGCATAAAATAAACCTTTCGGAGTAACGGTCGGGCCGTCACAGATATCGACGTAAAGTCCCCGCGTCGCGCTACACTGGCCCCGGTTACATTCGGTAAACGCAGCCCCAGCAAAAGTCGGGTCCAAGCAGCATGGCGGACGTCTTCGTTTCCTATGCACGCGGCGACAAAACGCGCGTCGCGCCGATCGTAGCGGCGATCGAAGCCCAAGGTTGGTCGGTGTGGTGGGACCCTGCAATCACGCCCGGTCAGGAGTTCGATCGGCAGATCGCCGCCGAACTCAAGCTGGCCGCCGCGGTGCTGGTCGTGTGGACACCGCACTCCGTGACGTCCCGCTGGGTGCGGGGCGAGGCGCGCGAGGGCGCGGACCGGGGTACCCTCGTCCCGGTGCGCTTTGATGCCGCCGAGCTGCCGATCGACGTGCGCGCGCTGCATACGACGGAGCTCGATGAATGGTCGAAGGACCAACGCAGTCCGCAGATCCGGGAGGTATTGAACGCGCTCGGCGCGATCATCGCTCGTGAGCGCAAGTTGCCGCCGCTCCTGCCGAATTCCGATGCTGCACAGGCTGCGGCCCGCAGCGAGGGCGACCGCATCGCGATCTGCGTGCTGCCGTTCACCAATATGGGCGGCGACCCGGAACAGGAATACTTCAGCGACGGGATCACCGAAGACATCATCACCGAGCTGTCGCGCTGGCGGCTGTTCTCGGTGCGATCCCGCTCGGCGTCGTTCCGCTATCGCGGCGCGGCGATCGACTTGCGGCAGGTTGCGCGCGAATTGAACGTTCGTTTCGTCGTCGAAGGCAGCGTGCGCCGCTTGGGCGAGCGCATTCGGACCAGCGTCCAGTTGATCGACGCCGAAACCGGCAGCCATGTCTGGGGCGAGAGATTTGACCGCCGGCTGGACGAGATTTTTGCCGTTCAGGACCGAGTCGTGCAAACGATCGTCAGCACCTTGGTCGGTCGGGTGCAGGTCTCGGATGCGGAACGTGCGCGGCGCAAGCCGCCGTCGAGTCTGGCGGCCTACGAGTGTGTTTTGCGGGCGAATGCACTGCCCTGGGATGACCCCGACGGCGCGGCGGAGGCGGTACGACTGGTCAAAAAGGCCATCGAACTCGACCCCGCCTACGGATTCGCGTACGCATTGCTTGCCTCGCTTCGCCAACAGCAATGGAGCGAAGATGCGGGAGATTCGGACGCCGCATTGGACGAGGCATACGCGCTCGCCATGCGGTCGGTCGCGCTCGACGACGGCGAGAGCACCTGCCACGCCATCCTCGGACATGTGTGCGTGCGACAACGCTCGTACGAGTTGGCTGTGCAATACGCGCAACGCGCGGTTGAGCTCAATCCCAGCAACCAATGGAACGCGGCCGACCTCGGAGCTATTTTGGTCTATGCGGGTCGCTCAGAAGAGGCGCTAACGTGGTTCTCGAAGGCACGCGAGATCGACCCCTACTTCGACCTGGCATGGTATTGGCGCGCGATTTGTCTGGCGTACATGACCATGGGTCGCTATGCCGATGCCTTGTCGAACCTGAGCCACGCGCGCGTGCGCACGTATCGCTACGTGGCGCTGGCCGCCGGATGCCACGCCCAGTTGGGCGACATGGAGCGCGCCAGAGCAAGCACTGTCGAGTGCCTGGCCTCGAGGCCAAACTTCTCGATCGCCCAATTCAAGAGAAAGGAGCCGTACAAGAACCCGGCCGATGCGCAGCAAGTCGCTGCCTCGCTGCGCATGGCCGGCCTGCCGGATTTCGTCGAGCCAGCGTGGGTGAGCGAAGTCCTGCATTTTTGGTTTGCCGAACTGGGGGAAGATCATTGGTTCGTGAAGCGACCCGACCTCGATGTGCGCATCCGCGATCGCTTCTTGCCGCTGCACGAGCGAATCCTCGCGCAACATGAATCCGTCGCGTCGGGTGGACGCGCCGTGCTGGCTGCCGTAATCGTCCTCGATCAATTCTCGCGCAACATGTTCCGCGACACGCCGCGTGCTTTCGCCGCCGATCCCAGCGCACGTCAACTAGCGAGCGCCGCTATCAAGCAGGGGTTTGATGCCGCGATGGAGAAAAGCGAACGGTACTTTCTCTATCTGCCATTCGAGCACAGCGAGGATCGCGAAGATCAGGCGCTCGCGATCGATTTCATCGCACGCCTCGGCAACGAGGACTGGACCCGTGACGCGCTCGCTCACAAGGTGATCATCGATCGCTTCGGCCGCTTCCCGCACCGCAATGCAATCCTCGGCCGAAATTCGTCGCCTGAGGAACTCGCGCTTCTCACGCAAGAACGCGAGCAATGGTTCTGAGCGGGCCGCCGTTCAAATATCGAAGTAGATCGCGTCCGGCTCGGCGGCGCCGTCGCGCGTCAACACGCGCAGCTCCGGCTCCTTGAGCGACACGCGCGAGCGCGGCGGCACGCTGCGCGTCAAGAACACCGAGCCGCCAATGACACTGTCGGCGCCGACCACCGTTTCTCCGCCGAGCACCGTGGCGTTGGCATACAGGGTCGAGCCGCTCTCCACCGTCGGATGGCGTTTCTTGCCGCGGATGATGTGGCCTGCCGCATCGCGCGGAAAGGACAGCGCGCCCAAGGTCACGCCCTGGTACAGCTTGACCCCTTCGCCGATGTGCGTGGTCTCTCCGACCACGACGCCGGTGGCATGATCGATGAAAAACGCGGGGCCGATGTTCGCCCCAGGATGAATATCGGCGCCCGTCTTCGAATGCGCCCATTCCGTCATGATGCGCGCCATCATCGGCACGCCGAGGTCGTATAAAGCATGGGCGATGCGATACACGCTCACCGCCAATACGCCGGGATAGGCGAGAATCACTTCGTCGAGATTGGTGGCCGCGGGATCGCCGTCGTATGCCGCCTGCACATCGCGGATCAGCAGGCCGCGGATCTCCGGCAGGCGATCCAAGAAAATTTCCGCGAGTTCATGGGCCCGCGGTGCACATTCGCGGTATTCAGGCCGTCCCGCCTCCGCGCGCGCAGCATCGCGCTCGCGGCCGTAGCAAAGGCAGTGCTCCATCTCGCGCTCGAGTTTCGGAGACAACACCGCCAGCGACTCTGCCACGTAGGCGCGCAGATTCTCGCTGCTCAAATCGCGGCGGCCGAAATAGCCGGGGTACATCAAATCGAGCACCCCTTCCAAGATTTCGACGATGGCCTCGCGCGACGGTAGATAGCGATGCGAGATGCGTCGAGCACGTTCATCGCCCGCGTAGCTATCGAGAAACTCTTCGGTGAGTTGCTCGAGCGCGGAACGCGGCGCCTGCGGTTGCGCGACGGCTTTCATCGAGTGCGGCTACGCGACCGCCTGCATCTTCTCGACGTCCTCGAACAGGCCTTCGAACAATGCACCCGACAGGTAGCGCTCGCCGGCATCCGGCAATATCACGACGATGGTTTTGCCCTTCTGCGCAGGCTCGCGCGCCAGGCGCAGCGCCACGGCCATTGCCGCGCCGCACGAGATGCCGCTCAGCAATCCTTCTTCGCGCGCCAGACGGCGCGCGGTCTCGATGGCCTCTTCGTTGCTGACCTGCTCGACGCGATCGACCAACGACAAATCCAGGTTCTTCGGAATAAAACCCGCGCCAATGCCTTGGATCTTGTGCGGCGTCGGCGTCAGCGGCTGGTTCGCCAAGGTCTGCGTGATCACCGGTGAATTCACCGGCTCCACCGCGACGGTGAGAATCTTCTTGCCGCGCGTATTCTTGATGTAGCGCGATACACCGGTGAGCGTGCCGCCGGTGCCGACGCCGCTTACGAACACATCGACTTGGCCGTCGGTGTCATCCCAAATCTCGGGTCCCGTGGTCTTTTCATGGATCCCGGGATTTGCCGGGTTCTCGAATTGCCGCACCAGCAAGTACTTGCTCGGATCGGCGGCGGCCAACTCCTCGGCCTTGGCGATGGCGCCTTTCATGCCCTTGGCGCCGGGGGTGAGTACAAGCTTGGCACCGAACGCGACCAGCACCTTGCGCCGCTCCATGCTCATGGTCTCCGGCATGGTGAGCACGCAGCCGTAGCCGCGGGCGGCGGCGGCGTAGGCGAGTGCGATGCCGGTGTTGCCGCTGGTCGCCTCAACGATGGACATGCCGGGTTTCAGCGTGCCGCGCTCTTCGGCGTCCCACACCATGGCTGCGCCGATTCGGCACTTCACCGAGTACGCGGGATTGCGTCCCTCGATCTTGGCCAAAATCGTCGCGCCGCTGCTCGCGTCCAGTCGATTGATTCGCACTAAGGGTGTGCGGCCGATGGACTTGGTGTTGTCCTCGTATACATGCATAGGTCACCTCATTGACTATGGTCGGATTTTCCTCCTAAGCCGGAGGAAAATGCCATAGATTTGTTATGAGGTTCTGCCGCGGGGTTATAAGCCTAGGGGGCGCTCGGCACCATCGACAGCGGCTGTGGCCGGCCCACCACGAATCCCTGGACGAAGTCGATGCCCATGCCGATGACCTTGTCGAGAGATACCTGGTCCTCCACCTGTTCGGCAACCACCCGGAAATTGAGGCTGCGCGATAAATCGATCATGGCCGCCACCATGGCCTGATTGACGCTGTCCGCGGCCAGATTGCGGATGAACGAGCCATCGATTTTCAAGTAGTCCATCGGCAGTGTGCGCAGAGTCGAGAACGAGCTCAAGCCGCTGCCGAAATCGTCCAGCGCGAACTCACAGCCGGTGCCGTGCAGCACCGCGATAAAGCGCTGTGCATGATCGAGGTTCGCAACCACCGAACTCTCGGTGAGTTCGAAGCAAATGTCGGCCGGGTTGGCGCCGGTATGATCGAAGCAATCGACCACGAATTCCAAGAAATCCGAATCGCCGAGCGTTTGTCCGGCAATATTGATCGCGACGCTGCGGCCCGGCGGCAGTTTCATGCCGCCGCGTCCCAACGCCGACAGCACGGTCTGCACCACCCAGCGATCGATTTTCGGCATCAGGCGAAAACGCTCCGCGGCGCGGATGAATTCCGCGGGTGGTACGCCCGGCTGGCCGTTCTCGCCCTCCAGGCGCACGAACACCTCGAGCGCCGGACCGCGCACGCCGTCCGGACGGGCGTGCACGATGGGCTGGTAGTAGAGCTCGAACTTGTTGTCGCGCAACGCGCCTTGCAGCTTCTGCAGCCAATGAATCTCGCCGCTGTGCCGGGCGCTCGCTTCTTCGCGCGCCGAATACACGTGCACGTGCAGGCCGCCCTGTTTTTTGGCCATGTAGCAGGCTGAATCGGCCGAATTCATGATGTCTTCGATGGCACCCTCGGCGCCGCTGCCGATTTCCACCAAGCCGATGCTCACGCCGATGCTGAAAATCTTGTCTTTCCACACGAAGCGGTAGTCCGCGACCGAGCGCACCACGTCGTCGGCGATCTGCCGTGCCTTCTCCAGCGGGCACCCCACCAACAGCAAGGCGAATTCGTCGCCGCCGATTCGGCCCACCGTGTCGGAATCACGCACGGCCTCTTTGATGAGCGAGGCCACCTCGCGCAGCATGTTGTCGCCGGCCGTGTGGCCGCAGGTGTCGTTGACGACTTTGAAACGGTCGAGGTCCAGATAGCAGAGCCCATGTCCGACCTTGCCGGTCTGCGCAGAATCCATGGCCTCCTGCAGGCGCCGCTCGAACTCGCGGCGATTCACCAAGCCGGTGAGGGCATCATGGCTCGCTTGGTAAGTCATTTGACGCGTGAGCCCGCGCAGCTCGCTGGTGTCGTGCAACACCAGCACCGAGCCGATGATGTCCTTGCCGTCGAAACGCAGCGGCGTGACGCTGATTTCGACCGAGCGTTCGGGGCCTGCGTTCGCGGGCACCAGCACCGCGCGCCGCCCCATCGTCACCCGGCCGCCGGTGGTCAGGGCCTTGCGCACCGGATCTCCCAGCGAATGGCGGTCGGACTCATCCACCAGCGCGGCGACCTCGGAAAACGACTTGCCCATGACCTGATCGAAGCGTTGGCCGAGCAAGCTCTCGGCCGCGTGATTGATATAGTCGATGCGGCCCTCGGCATCGACCGTGATCACGCTCTCGCCCATGGCGTCGAGCGTGACCATGGCGCGCGGCCGCGAGGCGACCGGGGTTTGCGCGCCCTCCGGCAGCATCTCGAGCACGGTCAGCAACAAGGCCGGCTCGCCGCCGCTCTCGATCACCAGGCTCGACAGTTCGACGCGCGTCACCTGCGCCTGCGCGCTGACGAGTTCGACCTCGTAGCGCTCGGCTGCGGGTTCGCCGGCCAGCCGGCGGCGCAAATTGTTGGCGACCAGATCCACGTACTCGGGCTGGACGAAGTCGGTGAGCGGCTTGCCGACGACCTCCTCGGCGGACAAATTGAGCAGCGCCAGAAACCGCGAATTGGCGAACAGAATGCGATCGCGGTGGACCAGGACCGCGTCGTGCACGGTCTCGACCAAGCGCTGCAACAGCTGCTCGCGATCGAGCAGGCGCGCGCCGCGCTCGTCGAGGTTTTCCAACAATTGGTTGACGGCCGAACCCAATTGACCGAGTGACTCGGTCTTGCCCTCAAGCCCGATGCGCCCGGCCACGCCCGCTTCGCGGCTGAGCTGCCAAACCTGCGCCGAGAACTCGTTGACAGCGCGCTCCTGGCGGCGTTTCCACACCACCAGTACAACCAAGGCAATCGCCAAAACGGCCGAGGTCAAACACCACATTTCGACGGGAGACAAGATCAACGCGGACCTCGATAACGACGAGTCAATACGACGCTTGATCTTAGAACCCGTGCCGGGTTGGTCACGTCGCGAATCATCGTGTAACTAAGAATAACGCACGGGCATGGCATACCCTGTCAAAATTGACCATAATCAACGGCCTTATTCGCCCTCGAGAAATCATGGATACGTTGGCCGCTCGGCAGCAAATGGTGGATCAGCAGATCCGCACCTGGGAAGTTCTCGACCCGCGTGTTCTCGATGCGCTCTGTCAAGTTCCGCGCGAAGCATTCGTGCCTCCTGACTATCGCGAGCTGGCGTTTGCGGATGCGCCGATTCCCATCGGATTCGGCCAATCGATGCTGGCGCCCAAGCTTCAAGGCCGCATTCTGCAAGCACTCGCCGTGAACGCCACCGACAGCGTTTTGGAAGTCGGCAGCGGATTAGGTTATCTGTCCGCCTGCTTAAGTTTACTCGGTGCGTCGACTCATTCGATCGACATTCATGCGGAACTGATCGAAGCGGCGCGCGCGAACTTGGGTGCAGTACCCCAGGCGAAGGTGCAATTCGAGCTTCGCGATGCATTCAGCGCCGAGCCGCTTGGCGAATATGACGTGGTCGCGGTCACCGGTTCGTTGCCGGTGTATGACACTCGCTTCCAGAGGTCTCTGCGCGTCGGCGGCCGGCTGTTCGCGATCGTCGGCGTGGCGCCGGTCATGGACGCCGTACTGGTGCGCCGGGTCGACAACGACGAGTGGATTCGCGAGAGCCTGTTCGAGACCGTCGTCGACGCACTGATCAACGCCACGGCGGCACAGAAGTTCGTGTTCTGATGGTCACCGACATGAGTCCGAAGGAATTCGTCGAACGGCGCGCGGGCGGCCGCAAAATGACACTATTGGACGTGCGCGAGGACTGGGAAATCAAACTCGCTCCGGTGCCATCCGAGCTGGTCCATATCCCGATGGGACAGGTGGCGGAGCGGCTCGATGAACTCGACCCGCAACAAGAGACGGTCGTCATTTGCCGATCCGGCGGCCGCAGCGGCGAGGTGGCGCGCTTCCTCTCGACCCAGGGTTTCGTTTCGGTGTACAACCTCGCCGGCGGCATTTTGGCGTGGTCTCGGGACCTCGACCCACAAATACCGCAATATTGATCCATCGGGATCTTGACTCACTGGGTGATATGGTTATATATAACACCATATGACCCATTGCCGATCGAAGAATATGAAGCGATTTTTGACTCTAGCGGCGTTGATTTTGGCGTCCTCCATGGCACCGGCCGCGGATCTTCTGGCGGTCTACCAGCGAGCCCTGCAAAACGACCCGCAACTTCGCGAGGCCGAGGCCACCCGGCTCGCCGCGCTCGAGGCCAAGCCCCAGGCATTGTCCGCACTCTTGCCGCAACTGTCGGCGAGCGGCACCGTGTCTCGCGAAAAGGACACGGGAGCGACCAATACCACTGAACCCGTCTCCACGGGTCCGAGCCCGACGAGCCCGACCGTGCTCGAAAGCTTTCCCTTCGCCGGCCGAGTCGACACCACCACGCACCGCTACGGACTCGATCTTAAGCAAAACATCTTTCGCTGGGAAAATTGGGTGGCGCTGAAGACCGCCGACTCCCAAGTCGCGCAAGCCGAGGCTGACTACCAGGCCGCGCAGCAAGATCTCATGGAGCGCGTCGCGCAGCGCTACTTCGATGTGCTCGCCGCGCAGGACGACCTCGAGGCGCAACAGGTCGCACTGCTCTCTATCCAGCGCCAGCTCGATCAAGCGGAATCGCGCTTCCAGATCGGCCTGATTGCCGTCACCGATGTCGAGGAGGCGCGCGCCGCGCATGACAGCGGTGCGGCCGCCGTGATCGCCGCCAAGCGCACGCTCGCGTCCAATCAGGAATTGCTGCGCGAGATCACCGGCGATGGCTTCGACTTTCTGGCACGCCCGATCGAGCCGTTCGAACTGACGAACCCGGATCCCGTCAGCGAAGATCGCTGGGTCGACATGGCCTTGCAACAGAATCTATCGCTGGTGTCGAGCCGGCTGGCGGCCGACATTGCGCGCGAGAACGTGAGCTCCGCCCGCGGCGGCCATTTTCCAACGCTCGATTTGGTGGGTGGCGACTACAAGGCGACCAGCAACGGTACCGATACGTTCAACGACGGTACGCCGGCCGGCGGTACCACCTTGAACCAAACACAGCGCACCATCGGCCTACAGTTGACCTTCCCGATCTATTCGGGCGGCCTGGTCTCATCGCAAGTGCGTCAGGCGGTATACCAGCACCGCGCCGCCAAGGAGCGCGTCGAGCGAGTCGCCCGGCAGACCGAACACGACGCGCGCGATTCCTATCTCGGCGTGCTCTCGGAGATCTCGCGGGTCAAAGCGCTGCGCCGGGCGGTGCAGTCGAACGCGATCTCGCTGCGGGCCACGGAATCAGGCTATGAGGCCGGCACCCGAACCGCGGTGGACGTGCTGCAGTCCCGACAGCTCTGGGTACAGGCAACGACCGACTATTCCCGCAGCCGTTATGACTACATGCTGAACGTGATCAAGCTGCAGCAAGCCGCCGGTACCTTGTCGCAACAGAGTCTGGAAAAGATCAACAGCTTGCTCAAGGACTCGCCCCCGCCGCCGCCGGCGTCGGCGTCGGAGATGCCGGATCCGGCAGCAACGGTTCGATGAGCTCGAGCAGACGCCGCACGCTGCCGCGATTCACCTCGACGATGTGCCGGCCGTTCTCGCCCATACGCTGACGGGCGGCCGGATCGTTCAACAGGGATCGCAGCGCCGCCGCGAGTTCCGCCGCATTCGCGACCTCCAATGCGGCGCCCTCTTTCAAGAGCTGCCGAGCAATGTCTTTGCCGTTCGCATATGAAGGTCCGGTCAACACCGGCAGTCCGAGCGCCGCAGGTTCCAATAGATTGTGGCCGCCGATCGGCACCAAGCTGCCGCCGACGAATGCGACATCCGCTGCGGCGTACAGCGCCGCAAGCTCGCCCACCGTGTCGACCAGCACCACGTGTGTCGCGCCCGTAGCGGCCGTGCCGCGGCTGCGCCGCGTGAAGGGCACGTTTTGCCGACGCAGCAAATCGGCCACGCCGTCGAATCGGTCCGGGTGCCGCGGCA
>Ga0302320_10008157_pt1 | contig 22852 bp, 17 predicted proteins | sample Bog_T0_3_FD_202130 | JGI IMG/M metagenome (GOLD analysis project Ga0302320, IMG submission 202130) | Peat permafrost microbial communities from Stordalen Mire near Abisko, Sweden - Bog_T0_3 | ecosystem: Environmental > Terrestrial > Soil > Wetlands > Peat | place: Sweden: Abisko, Stordalen Mire... | reverse complement strand
TTTCGTCTCCAAGAACGTCGGTGGGTTTCCCGAATACTTGCTCGAAAACGTCCCGGCGCAGTCAGCGTTCGGGCTCAAGATTGATCAACCCTCGATCTACTACGGCGAGTCGATGAAGGGTTATCGCATTGTCGATACCGACATCAAGGAATTCGACTACCCCAAGGGCAACGACAACGTCTACACGAGCTACGCCGGAAAGGGCGGTATCCCGCTGGACAGTCTCTGGAAGAAGCTGCTGTTCGCGTGGAACAAGGGCGACGTCAACATTCTCTTCACCAGCTACCTCAAGCCGGGGAGCCGTATTCAGATCCACAGGGACGTGCGCGAGCGCGTCGCCGAGATCGCGCCGTTTCTGCGTCTCGACAGCGATCCCTATCCCGTGCTGAGCGAGGGCAAGCTATACTGGATCCAGGACGCCTATACCGGCTCCAGCTATTTTCCCTATTCCAATCCGCAAATAACCGAGCCGTTCGTCGCGTCTACCCTCGTCAATTCCCCCTTCGGGCCGAACGGCTTGGGCGGTCAATTCGCAGGCGGCGGCGGAAACGCCATGGCGCCGGCGCCGGTGCTCGACGGACTCAACTATGTGAGAAACTCGGTCAAGATCGTTGTCGACATGTACGACGGCGAGGTGAACTTCTATGTCATGGACCCCAAGGACCCCGTACTCGCGGTCTACCGCCGGGCCTTCCCCGGCGTGTTCAAGACGCTCGACCAGCTGTCGCCGGACCTCAAGGCGCATCTGCGCTACCCCGAGGACATATTCGGCGCTCAGGCCAATCAGTACAAGACCTTTCACATGACCGACCCCCAGGTTTTCTATAATCGCGAGGATCTCTGGGCAGCGCCGACTGAGACCTATTCCGGCGAAATGCAACGCATGGAGCCGTATTACATTCTTGCAAAACTGCCGGGCAGCGCGGACCTCGAATATATGTTGATGACGCCGTTCACGCCGCATAACCGCGACAATATGATTTCCTGGATGGCGGCGCGTTCCGACTTTCCTGAATATGGCAAGATGCTCTTCTACGAACTCCCGAAGGACAAGCTGATCTATGGCCCCAACCAAGTCGAGGCGATGATCAACCAGAACACCACCATCTCGCAACAGCTCACGCTGTGGAACCAAAACGGTTCTCGGGTGATCCGCGGCAAGCAGATCGTGACGCCGATCGAGAACTCGTTCCTCTACGTAGTCCCGCTCTATCTGACCGCCGCAGCGACCGATTTTCCGCAGCTCAAGCGCGTCATCGCGATAGCCGGGGATCGGGTCGTGATGGAGCCGACCCTCGATGAGGCGCTCGCCGCGCTGTTCGGCGCGCATCCGCCCAAACTCGTCGGGACGGCGGCGCCGACGGAGGCGCGCGCAGGCTCGGCCGACACCGTGCAGGCTCGTGAGCAATTCGAGGACGTCGAAAAGGCCGCGGGTCGGGGAAATTGGACGAAGTTCGGGGGCGCGATGGACAAGCTTAAGGAAATGTTGGCCAACCCGCCGCCCGCCGCCGCGCACGACTGACAGCGAGAAGACAGGAGCGAAAACATGCAACGACGCCCGCTGAACATTTCCGCTGTACTAGCGATCGCGATCGAGCGCCAAGTTGAGGACCTCATCGCGGACGCCAAGAGGCAATGCGCGCTGCAGCGCCCGACCGACGGCGAAGCCGATCGCCGGCGCGAGTTTCTCGACGTGTTACGGTCCGGGTCGGAAGCGCCCGGGTTGAAAGATCCGGTCGGCGAGCCGAATTCCGTGCAACGTCTGGACATTTGGAAGCGGCTGCAATCGCTGTTCACGCCTTGGCCGTTGCGCGGCTGATCGAGGTCGCCGAGGCGAGCGCAGCGGCGGGCGCCGTCTGAGTGTTTTCCGTGGCTGGCGTCGATCCGCGCTTCGCCGCTAGACTCGCCGCGCCGCCTCCCGCGAAGCCCGAAGTGGAGTTCAAGATCATGTCTGACATCAAGCCCGACGACGGAACTGTCACCTACGCTGTGCGGGAGGCCGTGGGGGTGTTCGAAAGCGCCGACGCATTGGAAGCCGCCGTCGATAAGTTGGAGGCCTCGGGCTTCAACCGCGCTGTAATTTCCGTGCTCGCCAGCGACAAGGTCGTTAGGGAGCGCCTGGGTCGGCTGTACCGCTCCGTCAACGAGATCGTCGACGATCCCCGGGCGCCGCTGGCGATCTACGTGCCCCAAAGCTCACGGGTTGAGGGCGAGGCCGCGCTCGTCGGCGTGCCGCTCTACATCGGGGGACTCGCAGGCGGGCTTGCGGTTGTCGCCTCGGGCGGCGCCATGGCGTTGGCCTTCGCCGCCGCTATCGGCGTCGGCGCAGTCGGGGCCGGCTTGGGCGGCCTGCTCGTGCGCGTGGTTGCACATCGTCATATCCACCGTGTGCGCGAACAACTGGCGCAGGGCGGGCTCGTGCTCTGGGTCAGCGTGCGCGACAACGAGACCGCCGCGCATGCGCTAGCGATTCTGATCGACGCCGGCGCCCGCGATTCGCATCTGCACGAAATCGAGCGGGAATGGACCTTGAAAGACCGCCCGTTCGCCTTGGCGCAGCCCGATCCCTTCCTGGAGGCCGATCCGGCGTCGTCGTGACCGGAACGGGCGATCACCGGGGTCCGAGGCGAGACTGGCGACGCGTCCATCATTCGCCTTGGTTCTGGCTCGGCGTCACGATGTGCATGGCCGCAATCCTGATCTACGTGTTTTCGGAAGACCTCTCCTTGGGGCTCCGCCGCCAGGGATCGCTGGAGACGGGCTCGACTCGCGCCCTCACGCTTCCCACGAATCCGTGAATGGCTCGCCCAGTCCAAGTGGCTAACCATGCCTCTGGTCTCTTTGCGTCGCTGGTGACGGAGCGACCGCTTTCGTGGGTTTCCGCTCCCGCCTTCGCGAACTATCGGAAGGCTTCCCACTCCGGCTCGTTCTGAAAAATCCAGTCGTAATATTCCTTCTGGCTCAGGGCGCTCGCGGCGGCCGCGTCCAGAACGACCTTGCAGCGGGGGTGGAGCTGGACCGCCGAGGCGCTGATCATCGCAGTGATTGGCCCCTCGACCGCCTTTGCCAGGATTCCAGCCTTGGCCGCGCCCGTCGCCAGCAGAATGATTTCGCGCGCCTCTAGGATCGTTCCCACGCCCATGGTCAGCGCGCGCTTCGGCACACGATCCGGATCGCCGCCAAACATAGCGGCGTTCTGGCGCCGAGTCTTGGGCGTCAGCGCCTTCTCGCGCGTGCGCGACATCAGTGCTGACAGGGGCTCGTTGAATCCAATATGGCCGTCGTCCCCGATCCCGAGGAGTTGGAGGTCGATGCCCCCGACGTCCTTGATCAGCCGCTCATAGTGCGCGACCTCCGCGCCGAGGTCTGCAGCCATGCCGTCGGGCACATGGGTATTGTCGCGCTCGATGTTGATGCGATCGAACAGGCGCTCGTTCATGTAATGACGATAAGACTGGGGGTTGTCCGGCGGTACGCCGACATATTCGTCGAGGTTGAAGCTGTGGCTGCGCGAGAAGTCCACCCCAAGGGCCGCGAGCTGGTCATAGAGCGGCTCCATTGTTCGACCCGTCGCCAGACCCAACACGAGATTCGGCTTGGCGCACACGCGCGCGCCGATCAGTTGGGCGACGAGCGCCGCGGCGGCGTCCGCGTCCGGTCGAATGACGATTTCCACGGCTCAAGCCCTCCCATGTCCAGGGAAAACCGTATCCAGGCTGTCCCCGGCCGCGATGAAACGACCTTTTTCGAGCACGTCGTGAAACTGCCCTTCGCTCCAACCTCGCAGACGATACAGCGTCGCGAAGGCGAAGCTCGGCGCGTCCGTGCCCTGTCCGCCCACCAACTCCGCGCCTCGGCGCACGTTGTCCATCATCCAGCCGGGAAGGCGCAGGTGGTAAGCGTTGCGCGAGATCTCGCCCACATGCTGCGACAGCGCTGCGACCAAATCCGCGAGATCGCCGGCCGAAGATTCGATCATCAGGTTGGGCGTAGCCATCGCACGCCAATATTCGGTCTCGACCACGAGGCACGCGAGCGTCGGCAAGCTTTGCATGGACTCGACGACGAGATGATGGACGCCAACATGCGTCGTGTTCCAATCCTCCGCATGCGGCAGGAAGACGACGCCAGGCCGCTCGTCGGTCAGCACGTCGGCCACCGCCTCGACGGCCAGCGCCCAGCGCGCCGGATCGCGAGCGCGCGCGGCCAGATTGATGCCTTCCAGGCCGGTTCTGTCAGGGTTGACCAGACCGAAGCCGACATAGCCACAGGCGGCCTGCAACTCGCGCCAGCGGCCGCTTCTGCGTTCGACGCGACTTCCAAGCGTCACCGCCACGTCGGTCACGGCGAACCCGCGCTCGCGCAGCAGCCGCAGCGACAGCGCCCCTGTGATCACTTCGTCGTCGGGATGCGGGGCGAAAACAAGGGCCTTGGGCGCTCCGCCCCCGTTCGACGAGGCTGTCCGAGGCTTCATCTTCGCCGCGCCAATCGCCGCGCCGTCATGTAACGCCGACACAAAGCGTTCGACCCAGCTTTCGTAAGGGTTTCCCACTGTCATCGCTTGTCTCTCACGGTCAATGCCGCCCGCGCCATGATCAGCGCGCCTTGAACCGAATCGTAGCGTGCGGGCTTGAGGCGGGTGCGCAGCGCCTTGCCAAGGAAGGGCTCGTAGAACGTCCCCAACCCGCCGAGCATGCAGCACAGCAACGGCCGCTGGCTCTTGTTGGCCAACGCGAGGCCTACACGGTCGAGTTCGGCGGCGGCGGCGCGCACGATCGAAAGCGCGAGCGGGGTCTCGTTTTTCGCATGTTCGACCACCAGCGGCGCGAGTTCGCCGAACTCGGTTTCACCCGCCGCGTTCGCCCAGGAGACCAGCCGACCCTGTACACCCTCGAACCGTGCGTATACGGCCTCCAGCAGCGGATCGACGGGTTCCCGTCCATCGAGCCATTGCAGCGTCCTGCGGGTGGCCTCCAGCCCCAGGAGCGCGCCGCCGCCCTCGTCCCCGTGGGGGAAGCCCCAGCCGCCCACCCGACCCTCGCGTCCGCTCTCGACCTGGAACCCGATAGTGCCCGTGCCGACTGCGATCACCGCCCCGTCCTCGCCGCCGTGGGCGCCCAGGCAAGCCGTGTAGCCATCCGACTTGACGACGAGACTGGCGAAAGGATGGGGCGCGGCGAGGAACTGATCGCGAGCCGCCGCGACTTCCGTTCCCGCGATTCCCGCGCCGCAGTGAAGGCGTCCGGCGACGTCGTCGAGACTGAGCCCGGCCTGCGAAAGCGCCTCGGCCAGCGCCTCTTGGATCGAGCGCCAGCTTTCTGCGACCGAAAGGCGAATGTTCGCGGCGCCGCCACGTCCATGTCCAAGGACGCGGCCTTTCGCGTCCTCGATGCGGAGAAGCGTCTTCGTGGCGCCGCCGTCCACGCCGACGAACAGGTCGGGGCCGCCTTGGGTCGGGCTCATGCGGCGCCGACCCGCGGCGCGCCGGCCGCGCTGTTGCTCTCGAAGGAATGCTCGATTTCCTCCAGCGTCTTGCCTTTGGTTTCCGGAAGCACGAAAGCCGAGATGAGGAAATAGACGACCGTGCAGACCGCCCAGAACGCGAACATTGCGTAATAGCCGTAGTAACCGACAACGGGTAAGAAAACGCCGGCCATCAAGGTCGAGACGCCTTGATTGACGAGCAGAGCGATGCCCATGCCCGTCGATCGGATGCGCGTCGGCATCAGTTCGGACAAAGCGAGCCAGACCACCACGCCCGGCCCGACCGCGAACGAGGCGATGAACAGGCACATCAGCCCCATCATGAGCCAACCGGTGGCCTCGGTCGCAACGGGTCCGAAGCTGGCGCGCTTGATTTTCAGCGCCGCAGCGTTGTCAGGATCGGCGGCAATGCGAAGCACGGGGTCCGCGTCTGTGCTCAGCACCGTGTCCACCTTGTCGCCGCCGCCGCCCCGATCGTAGTAGACGGTCAGCACGGAGGCCCGGCCAGCCGGGATCTCGCCGAGAGACGCGGCGTTCAACGGTATCGCCAGTTTGCCCGCGCTCACGGCGGTCTGAACCTCAGCGCGCACGTCGTGGCGATCGGCCTCGACGCCATGGAACACGAACGTCGCGGCGGCTAACGCAATGATGATCCCCGCCGTGCCGATCTTGAGCAGGAACGTTCGGCCTTTGCGATCGACCAGGGCGACTGCCACAAGCGTCATGACGCTGTTCAGTACGACAACGGCGACATCGCCATAGGTCGCCAACGAGGGGTTGAGCCCCGCCTGCTTGAGGATGACGACGAGGAAGGCGAGGATCGAGTTGATCCCGGTGGTTTGGTTGAGGCCGAGAATCGCGCAGGCGAGCAGGAACGGCAGTATGTATTTGCGTCGCAGCAGTGACCCTACCAAGCCTGATGGCGTTGCGGGGGCCGCATCGGTTGGCTTTTCGATTTCCGCCAATTCCAACTTTGCCTCTTCCTCGGAACAGGAACGGCGAATCGCCGCCAACGCCTCGTCGCGCTTGCCCCGACGCAGCAGCCAACGTGGAGATTCGCTGATGAAGAACGCGCCTACCAGGAAGATCAGGCCGGGATAGACAACGGAAAGGAACATGCCGCGCCAGGCCGCGTTATCGGCGGCCGTGATCAGGGTCGCGTTTCCGGCCGCCGCCTTGATCGCTTCCTCCGCGCCGCGCGTATAGGCCAATCCGACCACAGACGCGATCGCAATGCCCACCGTGAGCATGAACTGGAAAATGCCGGTGCCCGCGCCCCGGGTCTTGGCGCTCAGGCATTCCGCGAGATAAAGCGGAACGACGACTGCGATGACGCCTCCGCTCATGCCCTGCAGCAACCGCCCCGCGAAAAGCGGCAGGAAGCTCTGCGAGATCACGATCAGCCCGACGCTGATCACGAACATGAGGCCGCTCACGATCATCATCGTCTTGCGCCCCAGCCAATCCGCGAGCACGCCCGCGACAACGGAGGACAGCATGCTGCCGCCCATGACGGCGGCCACAATGATCGATGTCTCAAAAACGGTAAGGTTGATCGTCTGATTGAGATAAAGCAACGCCGCTGCGATTATGCCGACGTCTATTCCGTAGAGCAGGCCGCCCATGCCCGAGATGAAGAGTAGATACCAGCGATAATACTTCTTGCTGTCGACGGGGCCGGCGACGGAGACCGGCGGCGGCGCCCGCTTCGGGGACCCGGCGTCTGCTATGGCTCCTTGTACGCTCATGGGAAGGTCTCCAGAATCGATGAAACCCGTGTCTAAACTTTGCGCGAACGCGTTCCGGCGCGCTGGCCTCGATGAGCGAGGCCGTTCAACGACGACAGTAGGAGGGAAAATGCGTAGGCGACCAGCCTCGGATTCTACTTAATTGAGTGTTCCCGCGATATGTCTTTCGACCGTCCGCGATCCTGCGTTCATCGGCTCGACCGCCATCGCGATGTCGCTTTCGCGGCGATCCTGATCGCGGGCATGTTCCGGCAAAGAATGCGTATATTCCGTTCCTCGCGCTCAGTCGCAGTATCAGCTAACCCAATCGGCGCCGCTTCGGAAGCCGGCGGCACGGACAACATAGCCATTTGGGTCTACGAGGGCGGAGCGGGAGGCGAAGTCAGACGATGAGACCGTTGCGGGTGCTGGTCGTCGAGGACGATTCCATGATTGGTCCGCTTCTCGCCGAGGTGCTGGAGGATCTCGGTCATGTCGTCGTTGCTGTGGTAGTTGACGCGGACGCGGCCGTCGTGGCGGCCAGAGATTGCCGACTGGATTTGATGATCGTCGATATTAAGCTGGGCGAGCGCAGCGCCGTCGCGGCGGTCAGAGAGATCCTTCGCCAAGGTTTCGTGCCGCACGTGTTCGTCACCGGCGATATCTTGCGCAACCTCGAACTCGGCCCGGATGCGGTGCTGATCCAGAAGCCGTATCGTAGGGCCGACCTTGAGGCGGCGATCGCACGCGTGATCGGTGGCGCCTCTCAGACGATCGAGCCCGCGGTCGTATAGCGGCGCCCCACGAAGTCAGCGCCATCGCGCGGCTTATGCCAGAACGCCCGGCGCAGCGTTCCAGAGCGCGACGACGGGAATCGTCGGATGGTCGCGATCCCATGACAGAACGCCCATCGACGCGGGACCGACCGAGAAATGGCTGCCCTCGGCCGTCGCGAGGCCGATCCATCGGGCGACAAATACGCTTCCGAATTGCCCGTGCGCGAATAGCGCGACGTCGCCGCCGAGCGCGCGCAGCCGCGCAATCAACCTATCCGCGCGGGCGCCAACTTGATCAGGCGACTCGCCATGCGGACAGCCGTCGCGGAAGATGTTCCAACCTGGGCGACCTTCCCAGATATCCGTCGTGCGGCAGCCCTCGTAATCGCCGTAGTTCCACTCCGCGAGATCGGGCTCAATAATCGCTTGGAGCCCAAGGCCAGCGAGCTCACAAGTCAAGTGCGCCCGAACGCGCGGACTCGTGAACACGTGTGCGAAGTCGATCGCAGCGGTCCACGGCCGCAACGAGCAGGCCTGTGTTTCGCCATGGGATGTCAAAGCGATGTCGGTGACCCCGGTGTGCCGGCCCGACAGCGACCATACCGTTTCGCCGTGGCGAAAATAGAACAGGCGCGGCGGGACGAAACTCACGTTGCGCTTGCCTCCGTCGCGGCGGAATATCGGCCTTGTCGCGCGGCGCGATTGCAGCGCGCTCGGTGCAGCAACGCCGCCTGGGCCCCCGCCACATTCGCGTCGCGCCCCGCCCAGGTTTCCAACGCCGGTTGTTGGATCGCTCGCGCGTAGGAGAAGGTCAGCGTCCAAGGCGCCGACGCGACCGGCGAGGGCGTAGCGTTCATCGCATTGAGTCTTGCAGAGGCACGTTCGCCGGATTGGCCGCCCGAGAGAAAGGCGACGCCGGGAACCTCGGCGGGAACGACGCGGCGCAACACGCCAAGCGTCGCCTCGGCCACCTCGGCGGCGGCAGGCCGCTCCGGACTGGCCGCTCCTGGCAAAATCATGTTGGTCTTGAGGATCAGCGCTTCGAGCGCGACGCCTTGCTCGCATAGAGCAGCAAACAGGGCGCGCAAGACGGTCTCCGTCGTCTGCGCACAGGCCGCCTGGGAGTGGCCGCCGTCCATGATCGCTTCCGGCTCGACCACAGGCACTAGGCCAGCTTCCTGGCAGAGCGCCGCATAACGCGCCAGCGCGTGAGCATTGGCGTCGATGCAGCCGCGGCTCGGCCGCCGCTCACCGATGGCGAGCACCGCGCGCCACTTGGCGAAACGGGCGCCCATCTCATAATACTCCCGCAAGCGCCCGCGCAGGCCGTCGAGCCCTTCGGTCACCTTCTCGCCCGGGCGCCCCGCCAGTTCCTTCGCCCCAGTGTCAACCTTGATTCCGGGAACGATCCCGGCCCTCTGGATTAACTTGACGAAGGGTGTCCCGTCCGCTCGGCTCTGCCGGATTGTCTCGTCGTACAGGATCATCCCGCTGACGCACTCGGAAAGGCCTGGCGTGGTAATGATGAGTTCACGATAGGCGCGCCGCGCCTCTACCGTTTGAGGAATTCCGGCCGCGGCGAAGCGCTTGTCGCAGGTGGCGTTGCTCTCGTCCATCGCCAGCAGGCCCTTGGGATAGGCGAGCAGAGCCCGCACGGTTTCAATCATCTGTCGCATGGGGGTGGTCCTCTTGGCCGACGAACGCCCTTCTCCACTTGCCGGAGAAGAACTTTTCGCCTCAGCTTGGCGACGACCATTTCCAGTTCCGGATCTCCGGCAGATCCTCGCCGTGCTCGTCGATGAAGTGTTTGTGCTCGATCAACTTGTCGCGCATCTTCTGTTTGAGATAGGCGCCCTTGCTGCCGAGATGGTCGAGGTTATCGACGACGAGCTGGACCAGATGGAAACGATCGATGTCGTTCTGCACGCGCATGTCGAACGCTGTGGTGATCGTGCCCTCCTCCTTGTAGCCGCGAACGTGCAGGCGACGGTTGGCGCGTCGGTAGGTGAGGCCGTGCACCAACGAGGCGTAACCGTGAAAGTTGAAAATGATCGGTTTGTCCTTGGTGAACAGCGAGTCGTAGTCGGTCTCGCTGAGGCCGTGCGGATGCTCCGCGGCGGGCTGCAGCCGCATCAGATCGACGACGTTGACGACGCGGATCTTGATGTCGGGCAGGTGCTCCCGCAGGATCGAGACCGCTGCGAGCGTCTCCAGGGTCGGGGTGTCGCCGCAGCAGGCCATCACGACGTCGGGTTCGGCGCCTTGGTCGTTGCTCGCCCATTGCCAGATGCCGATGCCCTGCGTGCAGTGAATCACGGCCTCCTCGATGCTCAGCCATTGCGGCAGCGCGTGCTTTCCCGCCACGACCACATTGACGTAGTGACGGCTGCGCAGGCAATGGTCGAACACCGACAGCAGGCAATTGGCGTCAGCGGGAAGATACACGCGCACCACGTCGGCTTTTTTGTTGATGACGTGATCCAAAAATCCTGGATCTTGATGGGTGAAGCCGTTGTGATCCTGCTGCCAGACATGCGAGGCGAGCAGATAGTTGAGCGAGGCGATCTTGCGCCGCCAAGGCAATTCGAGCGTGACCTTCAACCATTTCGCGTGCTGGCTGAACATCGAGTCGACGATGCGAATGAACGCCTCGTAGCTGTTGAAAAGTCCGTGCCGGCCGGTCAACAGATAGCCCTCCAGCCAGCCCTCGCATTGATGCTCGCTGAGTTGAGAATCGACCACGCGGCCCGCCGGCGCGAGAAACTCGTCGTCGTCGATCGTGATCCCGTCCCATTGCCGATTGGTAACCTCGAACACGTCGCCGAGCATGTTCGATAGCGTCTCGTCGGGGCCGAAGATGCGGAAATTGCGGTTGTCCAAGTTCGCGCTTGTCACGTCGCGCAGGAACTTCCCGAGGACAAGCGTGTCTTGCGCATCGACGGCGCCGGGCGAGACGACCTTGACCGCGTGGGCGCGAAAGTCCGGCATCTTTAGGTCCCGCAGTAAAATGCCGCCGTTGGCGTGCGGGTTGGCGCCCATGCGGCGCGCGCCCTTGGGCGCAAGCGCCGCGATCTCGGCCTTCAGCGTCCCGTCAGCATCGAACAGCTCCTCTGCGCGGTAGCTCCTCATCCAGCTTTCCAGAAGCTTCACGTGGTCGGGATGTTTGGTGTCGACGAGAATCGGCACTTGGTGCGCGCGGAACGTGCCCTCGATCTTGAGACCGTCCACTTCCTTGGGGCCGGTCCATCCTTTCGGCGACCGCAGCACGATCATCGGCCAGAGTGGACGCGTGGCGTCGTTATGCGCGCGCGCGTGCTTCTGGATCGCGTGAATTCTACCGATGGCGTCTTCCACCGTCGCCGCCATCAACCGGTGCATGACCTCAGGCTCGTCGCCCTCGACGAACAGCGGTGTCCAGCCGCAACCCTCGAAGAATTTTTGCAGTTCGTCGTGCGATACGCGGGCCAGGATCGTCGGATTGCTGATCTTGTAGCCGTTGAGATGCAGGATCGGCAGCACGGCTCCGTCTGTGATCGGATCGAGGAACTTGTTGGACTGCCAGGCGGTGGCGAGCGGCCCGGTCTCGGCCTCGCCGTCGCCGACGATGCAAGCGACGATCAGGCCGGGATTGTCGAAAGCGGCGCCGAAGGCGTGGCTCAGCGAATAACCGAGTTCGCCGCCCTCGTGGATGGAGCCAGGCGTCGTCGGCGCGACGTGACTCGAAATGCCGCCGGGAAACGAAAACTGCTTGAACAGCCGCTTCATCCCGGCTTCGTCCTGGCTGATGTCGGGATAGATCTCGCTGTAGCTGCCTTCGAGATAGGTGTTGGCGACCAGCGCCGGACCGCCGTGCCCGGGCCCAGCGATATAGATCATGTCGAGATCGTGCAGCTTGATGGTTCGATTGAGATGAACGTAGATGAAATTCTGCCCCGGCGTCGTGCCCCAATGCCCGACCACCAGCGGCTTGACGTGCGCCAGTTTCAGCGGCTCGCGCAGCATCGGATTTTCGTAGAGATAGATCTGACCGACCGAGAGATAGTTGGCCGCGCGCCAATAGGCGTCCATCAGGCGCCATTGCTGCGAATCGAGTTGCGCGTGGCTCTTAGCGAGGGCCGAGGCGTCCGCCTCGTCCTTCAGCTCCTGGGGAGATACGATGACGTTCATGGTTGTTTGTCTCCGGCCGCGCCGGGCGGTCGACGCCGGCGATATTTCTCGATCGTGAACTCCAGCGTCGTCCGAATTCGGCAGACGCATTGAATCCCTCGACATCGACGGACGCGGTCGTGACCGCGCCTCGTGACACTTTCTAAGCGTCCGAAACACTCATAGCGCCCAGGTGGCGCAGGCTTGCAGCCTCGGAAAATACTTACGATGGGCTTCACCCTTCGTCTGAGTAGTTTCCGAGTCTCGCCGCGAAGCATGATGTCGACAGACAATAGGGGTGGGCAGAGGCCGGAATCGCTCCTGCCTGAACATTCCAAGAGGAGGTCTTCGATGCGCGCTCCGAGACATTCGCTTTGTGTCAGACATGGCTGGCGGGCGAGGGCGTCTTTTCGGCGCACACCGGCGACAGCGGAGAATCTCTCGTGAGCGCGCTTCCCTCCAAGGGTCCCGGCAGCCAGCGCCCCCCGGCCCCGCGCGTCGCGACGCCGTCTTCGTCCGCGCCGACCTCCACTTCTCCGAGTTCGTTCTCAGCGTGGCTCGGCGTGGTGCTTGTTGTTGTCCTGTTCTCCGGCGGCCTGTTTGGTTATGACCAAGGCGTCATTTCCGGAGCGCTCACCGGTATCAAATCGACCTTCACGCTGAGCCCGCTCATCGTCGAAGTGGTCACCTCCTGGGTCACACTCGGCGCGTTGCTCGGCGCCCTGGCGGCGGGCGAAATCGCAGATCGGATCGGCCGCAAACGCACGGTGCTGATCGCGGGCGCGCTCTTCACGCTGGGCGCTGCGGTCCAGGCCTTCGCGCCCGACACGGCGGTCCTCGTCGCCGGCCGCCTCATCGTCGGGGCGGGCGTCGGCGTCGCGGCGGTGGCTGCGCCGCTCTACGCGGCGGAGCTCTCGCCGGCTGCGTGGCGCGGTCGCTTCGTGTCGTCCTATCAGCTCGCGATCACGATCGGGATATTCCTCGCTTATCTCGTCGATGGCTGGCTTTCGGCGAGCGAAAGCTGGCGGGTCATGCTCGGCGCCGCCGCCGTGCCGGGTCTGCTGCTCTTCATCGTCGCCCTGGCCGCGCCGGAATCGCCGCGTTGGTTGATGAAAATGTCGCGGCGCGCCGACGCGGCGGTCGAATTGAAGAAAGTCTCGCCGAAGGCGGATGTCGAGGCCGAACTGGGCTCGATCGATTTGGCGCTCGGTCGCGAGTCCAGCGGCGCGACTTGGGGCGAGGTTCTGCGCCCCGAATGGCGCAAGCCGCTCATGGTCGGGCTCGGACTCGCGATCTTTCAGCAGGTGACCGGCATCAACGCCATCATCTATTACGCCGACCAGATTTTCGGCGCCGCGGGGTTTGCGACCGAAGCGTCCCGCACGACGGTCACGACCTGGGCGATTGGCGGCGTGAACGTCCTCGCGACCCTGATCGCCATCGCCTTCATCGACCATTGGGGTCGCCGCAACTTGTTGCTGACGGGATTGATCGGGATGACGGCGAGCCTGCTTGTCGTCGGCGCCGCGTTTCGCTTCATTGCCCCCGCCGCGCCTGGCGCCGCCGCCGCGATCGCGGGACCCAGCGTCGCGGGTCTTGTGACCCTTGTGGGCCTCGTCGCATTCATCATTTCGTTTGCCTTCTCGCTCGGACCGGTGGTCTGGACCGTCATCAATGAGATCTTCCCCGGCCGCATCCGTGGTCGTGCAGTGGCGGTTTGCACGGCGGTGAATTGGGGTTCGGCCTTCCTGGTCAGCCAGTTCTTCCTTTCGCTGGTCGACGGCATCGGCAGTTCCGCAACCTTTTGGCTGTTCGCGCTCCTCAGCGTTATCGGCTGGGTCTGGGTGTATGTCTACGTGCCGGAGACGAAGGGACAGACCCTGGAGCAGATTCAGCTGATCTGGAAGGGACCTGCCAAATGATGCTAATTGCGGGAGACATCGGCGCAACGACGACGCGCCTCGCCCTGGTCTCGGCCGAGGCGGGGCCGCGAGAATTCGTCGCCGAGCGGGAGTTCCATACTTCGGACTACAAGGGTTTGCAGCCCGTCGTGGAAGCCTTTCTCGCCAAGCTCGGCGCCCGCGCGGAGCATGCCTGTTTCGACGTCGCGGGCCCGGTGACGGGCGGTCGCGCGCACCTGACCAACCTGGGCTGGGAGTTCGACGAAGCGGCGCTGCGCAATGGACTGGGACTGAAGACCGTGACGCTTCTCAACGATCTCCATGCCATTGCGCAAGCCGTGCCGCACTTGACGCATCGGGACATGGTAACGATCAACGCCGGCGCCGCCCAGGACCACGCTCCGCTCGCGGTGCTTGCCCCGGGCACGGGCCTCGGCGAAGCCTTCTTGATCTGGGGCGGGGCGAATTACATCGCCTGCTCCTCCGAAGGAGGTCACGCCGACTTTGCGCCGACAAATCCGACGCAAGTGGGCCTGCTGGCGTTTCTCGTCGCGCGCTACCGTCACGCCGCCTATGAGCGCGTAGGCTCGGGCTCGGGTCTGGCGGATGTCTACGACTACGTGCGCTCGCTCGATCCCGCAGCGGAGAATCCGGCCTTCGCCGCGGCGCTGTTCGCCGCCAAAGACCGGGCCCCCCTCATCATGGACGCTGCCGCGAACGACCCCGCCAACAATCCGCTGGCGTCGCAGACGCTGCGCATCGTCATCGACGTCTGGGGCGCCGAGGCCGCCAATCTCGCCCTCAAGGTGCTGGCGACGGGAGGCGTCTATCTCGCGGGCGGTCTGCCGCCCCGGGTGTTGCCGCAACTCACCGACGGCGCCTTCCTGCGCGCGTTCCGCGCCAAGGGTCGCTTCGTCGATCTCCTGGGCGCGATCCCCGTCCATGTGATCACGATGAACGCCGCGCTGCTCGGCGCGTCGATCCACGGGTTGGAGCAGATGAAGGCCGGGTGAGGGGGCGGCGCGAGGCCGACGTTCGGCTCTTCTGAGGTCCAGTTTTCCGCTCCAAAGGCCGCGGGCTGCCTATTGCGGCAACGGCCCGCGACTTTGGCGTAAAGCCGGCGGGAACTGCCCGACTTTCAACTCGCGGCGACGATCCAGGCGCGCGCCTGCTCGGATTCTGACGTGGAATAGAATTTCATCACGCCCGGCATCAGAAAGCTGAACAGCTTCATTGTATGCGTGATCCATTCGACGTCGGTGACGATGGCGAACCGCTCCCACCGCGTGAGGTGCTCCATACCGACCGTGAAGTCTTCCCACACCGCGCCGGGATCGATTCCGGCGAAGTCCGCTGCGGTTTCGTAGTAGAGTCGGATCCTCCGATGCGTCGCCAGCGCCTTCTCGACGACGGGAACGAGGACGGAATCATAGTCGGCCTTCGTCACCCGCCCCTTGCATCTAAAGGCGAGAACATTGTCTGGAAAATTCGGCAGCTGCTCGATCATGGAGTTTCTCCTCTGTGCGTTAGCTTAGTTGTCTGTGTTCGGCGTCTCGAGCGCCCGAACTTTCGCCAGACGCCGACGATGCCGCTCGGCCCCGGAAAACCGGGCGGCAAGAAAGGTCTCGACGAGTTGCAGCGCAAGACCGCCGCCGACCACCCTCCCGCCCATGCAAATGACGTTCATGTCGTCGTCCTCGACGCCCTGCCGCGCAGAGAAGACGTCGTGGATGAGCCCGGCGCGAACCCTGGCGATCTTGTTGGCCGCGATGCTGGCGCCGACGCCGCTGCCGCAGAGCGCAATCCCGCGCTCGACCTTGTCTGCGGCGACCGCGCGCGCGAGTGGAGCGACGAAATCGGGATAGTCGTCGGAGGGGTCCAGCGCCGCGTCGCCGAAATCGCGCACCTCATGGCCCCAGGCGCGCAACGCGGCGGAAATTTCGCTCTTCAGCGCGAAGCCGCCGTGGTCGGATGCGATGCCGATGCGCATTTGGCGGTTCCAAAGCTTGGATTGCGGGATGTTCGAATGAGGCGCGCCTACGGGACCGTCAAATTGACTTCGCCGCGCTCGCCAGGATCGCCTCGAATTGGAGGTCATCGAGGCTAGCGCCGCCAACCAAGGCGCCGCCGACCTCCGGCAGTGCGAGGATTTCGAGCGCATTCGCGGGCTTGACCGACCCCCCGTAGAGAATACGGACTTGTCTGCCGTGCTCGCCGAGATGGGCGACGAGCGTCTTGCGGATGTGCGCGTGCATCTCGATAATCTCCGGGTTCGTCGGCACGCGGCCGGACCCGATCGCCCACAACGGTTCATAGCCGATCGCGAGGTCGCCTGCCTGCATCCCGGCGGGTACGCTCGCAACGATCTGAGCGCCCACGATCGGTAAGGCGTCGCCGCTTGCGCGCTGAGCGCCGGTCTCGCCGACGCATATGACAGCCAACAATCCCGCGCGCTTTGCGGCGGCAGCCTTTGCGGCGACGAGCGCATTAGTCTCTGCGTGGTTTTGACGGCGCTCGGAATGCCCGACGAGCACGGCGCTCGCCCCGGCGTCGCGCAACATTTCGGCGCCGATGTCGCCCGTATGCGCGCCCGAAGCTTCGGGATGGCAATCCTGTCCGCCGATCTCGAGGCGGCCCTCTGCAATGCGCGTGGCATCCCTGATCAACGTCGCGGGCGGGCAGACGAGGACGTCGATTGCGGATTCGAACTTCTGCGCCCAAGCGGCCACCAACTCGATTTTCTGGAGATCGGCGCGAAGCCCGTGCATTTTCCAGTTTCCTGCGATAAGCGGGCGCATGAGTTTTTCCTTCGTGTTTGACGCCGCTGGCTCGGTTCACTGAGGTCAGTGAGCGGAATCGGCGACGACGGTGAGCTGCCCCTTGTCTGCGCCGTTGGCGCGCGCCGGCGTCGATCGATCCGCCTTCTCGAGCAGATCGAGGAAGGGCTTCATGATGTCGATCGGCATCGGGAACACGACCGTCGAATTCTGTTCGGCGCCGATTTCCGTCAGGGTCTGGAGATAGCGCAGTTGCATCGCCGCCGGCACGCTGCCAAGAATCTTGGCGGCGTTGACGAGGGTTTGCGAGGCCTGGAATTCGGCCTCGGCGTGGATAACCTTGGCGCGGCGATCGCGTTCCGCCTCGGCCTGCTTGGCGATCGCGCGCACCATGTTGTCGGTGAGTTCGACGGTGCGGATTTCGACGTTGCTGACCTTGATGCCCCAGGTCTCGGTCGCCGAATCCAGGATGCTCTGCACGTCTTCGCTGAGTTTCTTGCGTTCCGACAGCATTTCGTCGAGCTCGTGCTGTCCGAGCACCGCGCGCAACGTGGTCTGCGCGAGCATGTTGGTCGCCGGCAGAAAATCCTGCACCTTGATGATCGCGCGTTCGGGGTCGACGACGTTGAAATAGAGCACCGCGTCGACCTTCATCGACACGTTGTCGTGCGAAATGACGTCTTGGCTCGGAATCTCGATCACCTGGATGCGCAGATCCACCCGAACCATTTCCTGGATGAACGGAATCAACAGGACGAGACCGGGACCCTTGACGCGCTGAAAGCGTCCGAGCGTGAACACCACGGCGCGTTCGTATTCGCGCAGGATTCGCACCGAGGCGATCAACAGAACGACCGCGGCGAAACAGACAAGCGGAAGGAGGTAAGCTTCGAGCAGGAACATGGCTGGGGTCTTTCCCGGGTGCGGCGCCATTGCCCCCTCAAGGGGAGGCGATCGGAAGGCGGCAGCATTGCCTCGCTGCAATCCGATCCGACAGCCTCGGAATCTACCCATGCCGGCGCGCAGGGGTTTTCCGAGGGTTGGCGCGGGCGACGCCTTCGGCAACATTGACCACGCCCAACCTCTCTCGGAGAGCGCCCAGATGAACGACGACCGACGAGCCCCGGCATGAGTTCCGACCGCGCGATCCTCGCGCTGAACGCCGGCTCCTCGAGCCTCAAGTTCGCGCTGTTCGAAATCGGCGCCTCGCTCGACTTGACCGCGAAGGGCGAGATCGAGAACCTCGACGCGTCGCCGCACTTCGTCGCCTATGACGCGAGAGGCGCCAAACTGGCGGAGACCCACGGTGCAACCTCAGAGTTCGCCGCAACGCTCGGACACCTACTGAAATTCGTCGACGAACACCTCGGCGCTGCGCGCCTTTACGCGGTCGGGCATCGCGTCGTCCATGGCGGTGTCGCGCATGTCGCGCCCGAGCGCGTGACGCCGGCCTTGCTAAGCGCCCTGGACGCGCTCGTCGCGCTCGATCCGCTGCATCTGCCGCACAATATCGCTCCCATACGGGCGCTCGCCTCGGCGCGCCCCGAACTCGCCCAGGTCGCCTGTTTCGATACCGCCTTTCATCACACCATGCCGCGCGAGGCTTCGCACTTCGCGCTGCCGCGCGCGTTGACGGAAGCGGGCGTACGCCGCTACGGCTTCCACGGCCTCTCCTACGAGTTCATCGTCGAACGATTGAAGAGCTCGGCGCCCGCGTTGGCCGAGGGGCGCGTAGTGGTCGCGCATTTGGGCTCGGGCGCCAGCCTCTGTGCGATCCGCAACGGCGTCAGTGTCGCCACCACCATGTCGTTCAGTCCGCTTGATGGTCTGATGATGGCGACGCGCTGCGGCGCACTGGATGCAGCCGTTGTGCTTTATCTGGCGCGAGCCGGCAATACCCTCGCGGAAATTGAGGATTTGCTTTATCGACGGTCCGGCCTCCTCGGCGTCTCCGGGATCAGCGGCGACATGCGCGTGCTGATCGCGAGCAAAGACCCCCGCGCGCGCGAGGCGTTGGACCTTTTCACCTATCGCGCCGCCATCGAGATCGCGAGTTTGGCCGGAGCGCTCGGCGGTCTCGACGGCCTCGTGTTCACTGCCGGGATCGGCGAACGCGCGCCGTCCATCCGCGCCGAGATTTGCGCGCGGCTGGGCTGGCTTGGGCTCCGTCTCGACCTCTCCGCCAACGTCGGAAACGCAAAGCGCATCGGCGCGCCGGACAGCCAGATCGACGTGCGCGTCATCGCCACCGACGAGGAGCAAATGATCGCGCGCCATACGCTGGCGGTCACCAACGAAGCCGCAACTGCGTAGTTCCCGATCCTTACCCCGGCGCCGCCAGGGTGGTAGCGCTTGATTCGCCCCCCTTGGGACGTGCGCATTGAACGGAAGAGCGACGCCATGAATCCGCTTCAGCAACTCGACGCCTGCGGTCAGTCCCCTTGGGTGGATCATTTGAGCCGGGCATTCGTCGTCGACGGCGGGTTGAAAGCGCTTGTCGAAAACGACGGCGTGAAAGGCGTGACCTCGAACCCATCGATTTTCGAAAAGGCCATCGCGGAGACCGACGAATACGCTGGGGCCATCTCCGAGTTCCAGGCCATCGCCGACCACAGCGTGAACGCCATCTACGAACATCTGGCGATCGCCGACATCCAATCGGCCGCCGATGCGTTGCGCGGGGTCTATGACCGAACCAACCGCCGCGACGGCTACGTCAGCCTGGAATGCTCGCCCTACCTTGCGCATGATACGGCCGCCACCGTGACCGAAGCGCTGCGCCTGTGGACGGCCGTGGCGCGACCCAATCTGATGGTGAAGGTCCCCGCCACTCCGGAGGGCATTGTCGCCATTCGGCGCCTCGTCGGCCGGGGGTTGAACGTCAACGTCACCCTGCTGTTTTCCATTGAGGTCTACGAAGAGGTCGTTGAGGCGTATATGGCGGGCCTCGAGCAATTCCGGGACGCCGACGGCGACCTCTCCCGGGTTGGCGGCGTCGCCAGTTTCTTCGTCAGTCGGATCGATCAGGCCGTTTCTGCGCGTTTGGACGCCCTCGGTCAGAAGCTGCAGACCGAACATCTGCACGGCGTGGCGGCGATCGCGAGCGCCAAGATCGCCTATGGCCGCTACAGCGACCTGTTCTCCAGCCCGCGCTGGCGGCTATTGGCCGCCTCAGGCGGCCGAACGCAGCGTCTGCTGTGGGCGTCCACGAGCCCGAAGGACCGCAGCTTCAAGGACACCAAATATGCCGACGCGCTCGTAGGCCGTAACACGGTTGATACGATGCCGCCGGCGACGATGGATGCGTTTCGCGATCACGGGACTGCAAGTCCAGACGCGATTCGGCTTAAGGCCGAGAACGCGCGCGCGACTCTTGCGGAGCTGGAGCTGCTGGGAGTCTCGATGGGCGAGGTCACTTCACAGCTGCTGAAAGAAGGCGTTCAGGGATTCGCAGACGCTTTCGATAAGATGCTAGGCGCCGTTGCCCACCGTCGCTCTGAAACGCTCGGGGACTCGACCCAGGAAATCAGCCTCGGCAGCCAAGACATGACGGCGGCATTCGAATCCGAACTTGAACATTGGCGAGACAGCGGCCGCATTCGACGGCTGTGGGCCGGCGATCCGTCGCTGTGGAGCGGAGCGGACGAAGACAAGTGGACGGGCTGGCTCGGCATCGTCGAGCAGGAGCTCTCGGACGTCGAGAGACTGAAAGATTTCTCGGCCGAAGTGAAATCGCGCGGCTTCCAGCACGTCGTCTTGCTGGGCATGGGAGGATCGAGTCTCGGTCCCGAGGTTCTCGCCGAGACCTTCGGCCCCCAATCAGGCTGGCCAAAGTTCCATATGCTCGACGCCACCGATCCCGCACAGATTCGGACCATCGACAACGCGATCGACGTCGCCAAGACGCTGTTCATCGTCGCCTCAAAATCCGGCAGCACGCTGGAGCCGAATATTTTCTTGAGTCATTACTTGGCCAGCGTGAAAGCCGCCCTGGGCGCCGAGAAGGCGGGCAGGTCGTTCGTCGCGGTCACCGATCCGGGGTCGCCGCTCGAAGGGACAGCCAAACGCGAGGGCTTCGCGCACATCTTCAAAGGCGCCCCCTCGATCGGCGGCCGCTATTCCGTCCTGTCGAAGTTCGGTCTTGCGCCGACGGCGGCGATCGGCATCGACGTCGAACGTCTACTCAAGACCACGCGATCAATGCAACGATCGTGCGGCGCTGACGTACCGCCGGCCGAAAACCCGGGCGTGCGCCTCGGCGTCGCGTTAGGCGTCGCAGCGACGCGCTTTCAGCGCGACAAAGTCACAATCATAGCCTCGGAAGGAATCGCCGATCTCGGCGCCTGGCTCGAGCAATTGTTGGCCGAGAGCACCGGCAAGCTGGGGCGCGGCCTGATCCCACTCGCCGGCGAACCGATCGGGGCGCTGGAGGCCTATGGCGCCGATCGGTTCTTCGTCTACCTCGAACTGGAGGGAAGGCCAGATCTAGCGCGGCGGGACGCCGTGGCGGCGATCGAGCGCGCCGGACATCCGGTCGTGCGCATCGGCGTGAAAGATGTTTGGAGCCTCGGCGGCGAGTTCTTCCGATGGGAGATCGCCGTCGCCGTGGCGGGATCCATCCTCGGGATCAATCCCTTCAACCAACCCGACGTCGAAGCGAGCAAGGTTGGCGCGCGCGCGATGACGGACGCTTACGAGAAGACTCATAGGTTGCCCGAGGAAACGCCGATCTTTCGTGACAACGGCGTCGCGCTCTACGCCGACCCCCGCAACGCCGAGGAACTCGGTCGGCACACTTCGCTGACAGGCTATCTTAGAAGCCACTTCAGCCGGGTCAACGCCGGCGGACCCGCGGGCGACTATGTCGCGCTGCTCGCCTATGTCGAGCGAAACTCGGCGCATGCGCACGCCTTGACGCAGATGCGGGCGCGAATTCGCGACAAGACGCGCGCGGCGACCTGTCTCGGATTCGCGCCGCGCTTTCAGCACTCGACGGGTCAGGCCTACAAGGGCGGACCCAATTCCGGCGTGTTCCTGCAGATCACCTGCGACGACAGCGGCGATATCGACGTGCCCGGCCATGCGTACAGCTTTGGCGTCGTCAAGGCGGCGCAAGCCAGCGGCGATCTCGCGGTTCTCGTCGGGCGCGGGCGCCGTGCGCTGCGCGTTCACTTGAAGGAAGTGGACGCCGGGTTGGTCGAACTCGGCGCCGCGATCGATGCGGCGCTCACATAGAGCCTGACACTTACGCGGCCGCGCGTCTCTCGCGCGCAGCCCCGTGCACGCGAGCGGCGACATCAGCGCTAGGCCGCCGACGTCGTCAGATCCGAACCCTTGACTGCGCGAGGAGGAGCGAATCCTGTTGAATCGTATGTTCCTGATCGCAGCCGCAATCGCGGCCTGCGCCGTCGCCGGATGGTTCTTTCTGCGTTCCAAGGCGCCGGCGCTCGTCGCGTGGCAAGGCTATGCGGAAGCTGATTTCGTGAAGGTCGGGCCGACCTTGCAGGGACTCGTCACGGCTCTGCACGTGGCGCGCGGCGATCGAGTGGAGAAGGAGCAACCCCTCTTCGAGCAGGACAATGCCGACGATCGAAGCGCGGTGTCGCAAGCCGCGGATGTCATGCAACAGGCGCGCGACAACCTGGCGAACCTGCAGAGTGGAGCGAAGCCGACCGAAATCGCGGCGGCCGAGGCCAATCTAAACGACGCCGTGGCGACACGGGACAAGGCCAAATCCGACTTGGAACGCAACCAGTCGTTGCTGAAGACCGGCGCCGCCACCAGGCAGTTGGTCGACGACGAGCGGGACGACCTGCGCTCGGCGGCGGCCAAGATAGCGGCCATGCAGGCTCTGCTCGATCAGTCGAGGGCGTCGTTGGGAAGGCGAGGGGAAATCACCGCGCAAGCCGCCGCGGTCGAGGCGGCGCAGGCCGCGCTCGCTCAGGCGAAATGGCGGCTCGCGCAGCGTTCGGTTGTAGCGCCGGCCGCTGGCGTCATCGCCGACGTGCTGGCCCGGCCGGGCGAGACGCTCGCCGCCGGCT
>Ga0302320_10008154_pt1 | contig 22862 bp, 25 predicted proteins | sample Bog_T0_3_FD_202130 | JGI IMG/M metagenome (GOLD analysis project Ga0302320, IMG submission 202130) | Peat permafrost microbial communities from Stordalen Mire near Abisko, Sweden - Bog_T0_3 | ecosystem: Environmental > Terrestrial > Soil > Wetlands > Peat | place: Sweden: Abisko, Stordalen Mire... | reverse complement strand
ATGCGCACTGGCGGCTCGGGCGGGACGCACCCTTGCGTTTGAACGCCACGCTGATTGGCTGGATCGAGTTTGAAGCGATGGGCGACAATCTGGCGGCGCGGCTGACCGAACTGGCGTAGAGAACTGCGTAGAGAACTGGCGTAGAGAAGAGAATCAGGAAACGTAACTCAAGACGGAACTTCGACAGGAACTTCTACGGGGAACTCGAGAATGATCACTGCAGAGACGGAGACCGAGACCTTTGGGGTTCCATCCTGGCCGATTTCAGGCGGGTTCGGCGCCTGGTGGTTTGCCTGGTGGCGGCGCACCCTGCGTCTTAGCCGCCGCCGCTCGAAGCATTTGCGGCTGTGCGAAAGCCTGGCTCTGGGTGACCGGCGTTTTGTGGCCGTGGTGGAGTTTGAGCGGGCGCGGTTTCTGCTGGGAGGAACGGCCTCGTCTCTGGTGCTGTTGTCCCGGTTGGAGGATGCGGACCGCGGCGAATCGGGAGAGGAGCGGCGAGGCGAGACAGGGAACGGCCGGCCAGGGGAAAAATGTTGATGGGATCATTATGGGGGCAGCGATGGACTTCACTCTGGACTCCACGGGTTGCGAGCGGCGTGATTTCATGGTTGCTTCGTCCGCGGCATCCGACCGGCTTGAACTGGACGGCTCCCGGCGGGTCCAGCGGTTCGGTGCCCTGGAACATCGTGGTGCTGATGAGTCTGCTGACGCTGCTGCCGGCGATTCTGGTGGCGCTCACTCCCTTCACCCGGCTGCTCATCGTGTTTCATTTCCTGCGGCAAGCACTGGGCACGCAGACGGCGCCGAGCAACCAGACGTTGATCGGGCTGGCGCTGGTGCTGACTTATTTCCTCATGCAGCCGGTGGGGACCTCGATCTATCAGGTGGCCGTGGTTCCGTTTCAACTGGGGCAGGTGGACGCACTCGAAGCGGTCGAGCGCGGGGCTCCCCCGCTGCGCCATTTTATGTTGAAGTACGCCCGGGAAAAAGATCTGGCGCTGTTTCTTGAGCTGGCCCAGGTACCGCGTCCGGCGCGCGCCGATGAGGTCCCCATGCGAGTGGTGGTGCCGGCCTACATCCTCTCCGAGCTGAAGACCGGATTTCAGATCGGAGTGGCGCTGTTTCTCCCCTTTCTGGTGATCGATCTGGTGGTGGCGGCAGTGACCACGTCGATCGGCATGATGCAACTGCCCCCGGTCATCATCTCGACCCCGCTGAAGATTCTGCTCTTTGTCATGGTCGACGGATGGAACCTGCTGGTGGGCTCGCTGATGAAGAGTTTCGCGTGACCGTCCGGCCTGAGGCGCAGCTGTCTTCTGCGCAGCATTTGCCGGGAAGGAAATGAAACGCATGGGATCGGATCAGATCGTAGCCCTGCTGCGGCACACCATCGAGACCGCGCTGTGGATGGGGGCGCCGCTGCTGCTGGCGGCGGTCGTGGTCGGACTGCTGATTAACGTGCTGCAGGTGTTGACCTCGCTGCAGGACCAGACAGTCTCGACCGTCCCCCGGCTGGCGGCGGTGGCGGCGGCGATTTTGTTTCTGATGCCGTGGATGGTGCGCCGGATCGAAATGTTCACCCTGCAACTGTTCTCCGATTTCCGGCCCTTTACCCGGTAGCGGGGAGAAAGCGTGTATGACCGACGGCTTGCATCTCGAAGAACTGCTGGCGGCGGCGGTGTTTACCGGGGCGCGGGTGTCGGGCTTGATGGTCTTCTGTCCGTTTCTCGGGAGCGACGCCGTGCCGGTCCCGGTGAAAGCGGGATTGACTTTGCTGTTGACGATTCTGTTGCACCCGCTGCATGGGCCAATTGGTCTCAGCCTCGGACCCTGGCAGTGGCTGCAGGTCGCTTTGGGCGAGGTTGTGGTTGGCGTGGTGCTCGGCCTGGTGACCAGCCTCCTGTTTGAAGCTGCGGTGATGGCGGGACAGATCCTGGGAGTGCAGATTGGCTACGCGCTGGCCAACATCTTCGATCCCCAAACCCAGGCGGATACCCCAGTGCTGTCGGAGTTTCACCGCATGGCGGCCTTGCTGATTTTTCTCGAACTCGACGTGCACCACTGGCTGTTGCGGGCGCTGGTCCGCAGCTTCGCCTATCTGCCGCCGGGAAGCGCGTCGATGACGCTGGGGGTGGTCGGCGGCCTGCTGCACGCGGCCGGAGGGATTTTTCTGGTGGGGGTGCAGATCGCGGCGCCCTCCCTGGTGGCGACCCTGGTGGCCGACGTGGCGTTGGGATTTCTGGGGAAAGCGTCGCCGCAGCTGCCGGTTCTGTTTATCGGGATCGCGGTCAAGAACGTGTTGGGGCTGGCGGTGCTGCTGGCGGCGATCGCCTACTGGCCGCACATGTTCGGGCAGCAGTTCGCGCGCCTGATCCAGGTTTCCGAGCACCTGCTGCATCTGGCGGGAAGAAGTTGAACCGTTATGAGTGAGTGCAAGCGTGGCTGACGGCAAGACCGAGAAAGCGTCTCCGCGGCGGCGGCAAAAAGCGCGCGAGCAGGGGCAGGTGGCGCGCAGCCGCGATCTGACGGCGGGCCTGGCGGCGATGACGGCGGTAGTGTTCTGCGCCTGGCAGATGCCCGCCTTCGCCGGCGACTGGCGCAGCCTGTTGCGCCAGGAACTGAATATGGCGGCGACCCATCCCGACCAGTTCGTCCCGGTCTGGCGCAACGGGCTGACGGTGTTTCGCGGGGTGGCGCTGGCCGCGGCCATGAGCTGGCTGGTGGCGACGGCGGGCGGCCTGGCGCAGGGGGGAGTGGTGTTCGCGCCCTCGGCGCTCGCGCCCAACTGGAAGCGCTTCGATCCCGCCAGCCACGTGCAGCAGTTGTTTTCGCTGGGCGCGCTGAGCCGGCTGCTGAAATCGCTTTTGCCCACCGCCGTGGTGGTGTATTTCGCGGTGGGCGTCATGCTGCGCGACTGGCGATTCCTGCCCGCGCTGCTGCGCGGCAATGGCCGGGCGCAGGCGGCATTTGCCACCGGAAGAATGTTTGAGGTGGCGTGGAAAGGCTCGCTGGTGCTGCTGATCTGGGCGGCGGTCGACTACATGCTGGAGCGCCAGCGCCACGAAAACGAGCTCAAGATGAGCAAGCAGGAGCAGAAAGATGAATTCAAGGAGATGGAAGGCCATCCCGCCATCAAGCAGCGGATCCGGCGGCTGCAGCGCCAGAGCCGCCGCCGCCGCATGCTCAAGGACGTGGAGCGGGCAGCGGTGGTGATCACCAATCCGACCGAATTTGCCATCGCCCTGGAATACCGGGTCGACATGGAGGCTCCCATCGTGGTGGCGAAAGGGCGCAATCTGATCGCCGCCCAGATCAAGGAAATCGCCCGCTGGAAGGGCATTCCGATGGTCGAGAACGTTCCCCTGGCGCACGCGTTGTATCGCGCCGTGGAGGTGGGGCAAGCCATCCCGGCGCAACTCTACACCGTGGTGGCGGAGATTCTGGCAGCCATCTGGCGGGCTCAAACCCGGGCAGCGCGGGAACCAAATCCAAACGCTCAAAATAGCGGCGCTCAGAATGCCGCCTCGCAAAATGCCGGCCCGGCCGCAGGACGGGGGAACTAGCCGATGGCCGCCACCGTAACCGCGCCCGGCTCCGCTGGCGTTGCTCCGGCCACCGTTTCGAAAACCATGACTGCTCCTTCCGCCCGCAAAAAAAATACCGCCTCGGAATGGATCATGCCGATCGCGGCCGTGGGCCTGATCTTTGTCATGCTGGTGCCGCTGCCCAGCTTTCTGCTCGATCTGTCCCTGGCGCTGAGCATGACCATCAGCGTGCTGGTGCTGCTGTCGGCGATTCAGATCCTGCGGCCGTCGCAGTTCTCCGTGTTCCCCAGCCTGCTCCTGTTGCTGACTCTGTTTCGCCTGTCGCTGAACCTGGCCTCCAGCCGGCGCATTCTTCTGCACGGCAACGAAGGCCCGTCGGCGGCCGGGCATGTCATTCAGGCCTTCGGGCAGTTCGTGGTGGGCGGCAATTACGTGGTGGGATTCGTGCTGTTCATGGCCCTGATCGCCATCCAGTATCTGGTTGTGGCGCACGGCGCGGTGCGCACCGCGGAGGTGACGGCGCGCTTCACCCTCGACGCCATGCCCGGCAAGCAGATGGCCATCGACGCCGACTTGAATGCCGGCCTGATCAATGAGGGCCAGGCCCGCGCCCGCCGCGAACAGATTGCCCGCGACGCCGAATTTTATGGCGCCATGGACGGGGCCGCGCGCTTCAACCAGCGCGACGCCATCGCCACCATCCTCATCACCGCCATCAACATCGTTGCCGGATTTCTGATCGGAGTTTTTCAGCTCGACATTCCCTTCCGCGAAGCCCTGAAGACCTACACCGTACTCACCGTAGGCGACGGCCTGGTGACCATGATCCCGTCGCTGCTGGTGTCGATGGCAGGCGGCATTGTGGTGACCCGGGCTTCTTCGAACGTGACCCTCTCCGTCGATGTGGGGCGGCAGGTGCTGTCGCGGCGCCGCTCGCTGATTATTGCCTGCGGGGTGATGCTGGCGCTGGCGGCGATTCCGGGTCTGCCCAAGTTTTCTTTTCTGCTGATGGCGGCGGGCGCGGGAGCGCTGGCGTGGCGCGCCCCGAAGTCGGACGAGGAACCCGCCGCGGCCGCCGCCGCTGCGGCCGCCGCCAGTGGCGACAAAAAGCCGTCCAAAGATTCGGTGGAAGATTTGTTGAAGCTCGACGAACTCAGCCTGGAGGTGGGTTACGGGCTGGTGGCGCTGGTCGACCAGAATCAAGGGGGCCAGCTGCTGGCGCGGGTCAAAGCCCTGCGGCAGAATCTGGCGCAGCAATTGGGTTTTATTGTTCCACCGATTCACATCACCGACAATGTTCGTCTGAAGCCCAAAGAATATGCCATCGCCTTGCGCGGGGTGGAGATCGCGCGCTGGGAGCTGCATCAGGACAACCTGCTGGCCATCAGCTCGGAAGGCTCTCCGCGGCCGCTCCCCGGACTGGCCACCAAGGAACCGGCCTTTGGGGCGGCGGCGGTGTGGATTCCGGCGGCGCTGCAGAACCAGGCTTTGGCCTCGGGCTACGCAGTGGTCGACCAGACTTCGGTGCTGGCCACGCACCTGGCGGAAGTGGTCAAGCAGCACGCCTACGAACTGTTGAGCCGGCAGGAGACCAAACGCCTGCTGGACCGGCTGGCGGAGAGCCATCCCAAACTGGTGGATGAGCTGGTGCCCAAGGTTCTCAGCCTGGGCGAAGTGCAAAAGACGCTGCAGCAGCTTCTGCGCGAACAGGTTTCGATTCGCGATTTGTCGACCATCCTCGAAAGCCTGCTGGATGTTGCGCCGACCAACAAGAATCCGGTGCTGCTGGTGGAGACGGCGCGGCAGGCGCTCGGCCGCGGGCTGGTACGGCCATTGCTGTCGGAAGGCGGAAGCCTGCGGGTGGTCACGCTGGACCGGGCGCTCGAGGAGGAACTCGGCCGAGCCTTTGGTGCCCAGGCCGGGTCCGCGACGGCCACCGGCCTGCAGCCTCCCTTTGCGCGCCGCATCGTCGACGGACTTCGCCGGCTGGCGGGCGAGCACGTAGCCGTGGCCAGCCCGGTGCTCTTGTGCGCCACCCCGGCGCGCTATCACCTGAAGCGCTTGCTGGAACCTTTTCTGCCGAAAGTGGTGGTGCTCTCGCCGCTCGAGGTGCCGCCGGTGGTCGAGGTGCAGTCGCTGGGGGTGCTGCGCTAGCCGGGTTCGGAGAGGAGTGCTGCTTCGGTGATCGCGATGAGGTTGGGGCGGATGGGAAGCACGGAACAGGGTGCGAAATGGCAGGCGGAGGGTGGAGGCGAAACATGAAGGTAATCGCGGGAGAAGAAAGGGAGCGCGCCACATGAGCAAGAATAGCGCGGCAGCCTACGCCAGCTGGCAGGACAAAGAGGAGCGCGACCGCATTCTGCTCGAGCAGTTGCCGCAGGTTCGCTATCTGGCGCGCCGGATTCACGAACGCCTGCCCCGGCACGTGCCGCTCGAGGATCTGGTCCATGCCGGAGTGATTGGCCTGATCGATGCGCTGAACAAGTTTGACCGGTCGAAGCACGTGCAGTTCGGCTCTTATGCCAAGTTCCGCATCCGGGGCGCGATTCTCGACAGCCTGCGCGAAATGGACTGGGGTCCGCGCGAGCTGCGCCGCAAGGCCCGGCGGGTCGAAGAAGCGGAGCGCAAGTTGAGCCTGGAGCTGAACCGCGCGCCCAGCGAACTCGAGGTGGCGGCTGAGCTGAAAATGGATTTGCGGGAGTTTCAGCAGTTGCTGACCGAGCTCGATGGACTGGAGATTGGCAGCCTGCATCTCGAATCGCCGTGGGATGGCCGGGACGAGGATCTTTGCGACTACCTGCCCAGCGCTCCCGACGATACCCCGTTTTTCCGCTGCATGCGTTCGGAGATGAAAGAGTTGCTGGCGCGGGTGGTAGGGGAGTTGCCGGAGAAAGAACAGCAGGTATTAGCGCTGTATTACGTGGAGGAACTCACCATGAAGGAGGTGGGAGCGGTGCTCGGAATCGGAGAGTCGCGGGTGTCGCAGATCCATTCCCTGGCGGTGGTGCGTTTGCGGGCGCGCCTCGAAGAAGTCATGAAATCAGGGAAGCCGGCCGCCCGGGCGGCGCAGGCTGGCGGGGCTTGATCGATGCAGGGAAAGCTGGATGCCTAACCGCATTAGAAAAGTAAGAAATACAACAGCAAGGATTAAGAAGCTAGAAGCTAACCAGTGCGATTAAGGGATGCACATTAACAAGTACAAATGCAGCTCCAGATGGTGTGGGCAGGAAGCCAGCCGGGACTATGCAAAATGAATTAAATCAGGAAGAGATCGATGCCATGGTGCGGGCTGCCCGCACCAGCCAGGGCAAAGAGCCGGGACAGGGAGAAGCGAGTTCCGCCAGGAAGTCCCACGTCGAGCCCTGGGATGTGCGCCGCGCCGGCCAGATCGGACGGGAGCAGTTGCTCGCGATTACGCAGCTGCATGAAGGCTTTGCCCGCAATCTGACGACGGCCCTGGGAACCTACCTGCGGGTGGTGTTTGCCGCCACGCTGGTTTCGGCCGAGCACCTCTCCTACCGGGAATTTACCCAGCGCATTCCGGAGACGACTTATCTGGCGGCGTGCAAACTCGAGCCCATGGGGGTTCCCGGTGTGCTGCAGCTGGACCTGAAGGTGGCCTTCTGCATCGTCGATCTTCTGCTGGGCGGACAGGGCAAAGGGCTCACCGCCAGCCGCGAGATGACGGAAATCGAACAGCAGATCGTGGAAAGCGTAGCCCGGATCGTGTGCCGCGAATTAGGCGCGGCCTGGCAGGCGGTTGACTTGCAGGTGGATTTCGACAAGCGGATCGAATTGGGGGAAGCGCAACGGCTGATGTCTCCCAACGAGAAGATACTTTCCCTCAGCTTCGAAGTTTCCCTGCTGGAGGTTCGCGGAGGGCTGAACCTGGCGGTCCCGGTATCGCTGTCCCATGCCCTGCTACGCAAGATTTCCGTCACCTGGAGCGACAGCCGGCGGCGGGCGCCGTGGGAGTGGCGGCAACGGTTGCAAAACCGGCTCCTGGAATGTTCTTTTCCCGTGGAACTGAGTGCCAGCGGATTGAGTGCTTCCGTAGGAGAGCTTACCCGGCTGGAGAATGGAAGTGTGCTGCCGCTGTGCCGCAACGTGAACCTTCCCGCCTCCCTGGTGGTGGCTGGAGTCAGCATGTTCACCGCCGCCCCGGCGCGCGCCGGAGAGACGCGCGCCGCTCAGTTATTGGCGGTCGTCCCCCAGGCTGAGGAGCACTCCGATCACGAGTAAGCGCCGGTTGGGAATAAAGCAATGAAGCGAAGCCCAACAAAGAAACCGGGAAACCATGACGGAACCTGACACGGAACCGACCACCGAGCCCACCACTGAAAAAATGACGAATCCCGCCGATCCCGCCCGCACTCCAGCCGGTTTCGTTCAGAGCTGGGCCGACAGTTTCTCCCAGGTGATGGGACAAATTGCCGGCTCCTCCGTAGCCTGCTCCCTGCATTCGGAGACTCCGCCAGACCTGGCGGCTGCAGGCGAGGATGACGTAACCGTACTGATTACCCTGGCGGGAAGCTTGCGCGGCGAAATGAGCCTGCGAGCGCCGCCGGCCGCGGTGCTTCGCCTGGCCCAGATTTTCATGAGCGAGCCGGTGGCCGCCGAGGCCAGCCTCACGGCCGATCATCGGGAAGCGCTGATCGAACTGTTGCGCCAGGTTGCCGGGATCGTATCGACGGCAGTCCGGGGGCGCTGGGGCCAGGTGCAATTTGGGGTCGAGGTGGGGGCGCCGTCGTGGTCTGCCGCCGAAAGCTTCTGGTTACAGGTGCCAGTCGAGGGATCGCCGGGGCTGGTTCTCGAGATCGGCTTGAGCGCCGCACTGGTCGCCGAGCTTCGAGCCGAAAAAGCTGAGGCCGCGCCCACCGCCAGCTCGCCCACCGCGGGCACGAAGGCCGATGCCGCCTCCGGCGAAATTCCGGCACGCGACCGGACGGCTGCGGCCGGGGCCCTCGACCTCCTGCTGGACGTGCAACTGGGGCTGACCATGCGATTCGGATCCCGGCGGCTGCTCTTGCGGGAGGTGCTCGAACTCACTCCGGGGGCGGTCATCGAGCTCGACCGGCGGGTGCAGGATCCTGTCGATCTGCTGCTCGACGGCAGGCTGGTGGCTCGCGGCGAAGTGGTGGTCATTGACGGCAGCTACGGTCTGCGGGTCACTGACATCTCTCCCATGGCCCTGCACGACCCCACGGCCGGCGTGAGCCGGCCCGAGGAAAAGCGACCCGGATAAAAGCGCCAGCAAGAGGGAGTGCGCGGGAGTGCCTACGGGCGAGTGCATATATGCGGGTGCCTATGAGCGTGGCTTCCTGGAAATCGAGCTGGCTCGCTTTAAAGCGAAAGCTGGCGATGAACTGCGAAGGCTGCGGCGGCCTGCACTCGCGGCGACGGCGCGGCAAGTCGCGGGGTGTGTCCCTGCAGGGGGCCTGGTATTGCGGAGCGAAGTGCCTGGAGCGGGCGCTGCCCTCAATTCTGGAGCCCAGGCGGAGAGGCGGCGGCTCCGGAGCGTCGCACCGAATTCCGCTGGGCCTGCTTTTGCTCTCGCGACAGCAGCTGACCGCCGTCCAGCTCCGAACCGCGCTCGAGGCGCAACGCTCGGCAGGCCACAGCCCGGCTGGCCACAGAAAGATAGGGGAATGGCTGCAGGAGCTTGGTTTTGCGACGGAATGGCAGATCACGGTGGCTCTGGCCCGGCAGTGGTCCTGCCCCTTGCTGCGAGGACATCCCGGAAGCCTGGGAGAGATCCGGCTTACCTCCATCCCGGTGTTGCTGCTCGAGACGTTTCAGATGATTCCGGTGGAATTATCGGAAGCCTCTCAGACTTTGCTGATGGCGTTCAGCGAGGGCATCGATCATAGCGTGCTCTATGCCATCGAGCAGATGCTGGGGTACCGCACGCAAGCTTGTCTGGTCTGTCCGAGCACGTTGCGGCGGGGTCTCGACGCGCTGCGTCAGCTGCGCGGCTCGGGGGACGTGGTGTTCGAACGGCAGGAAGACGCTGGGGAATGCGCCCGCATTATTGCGAGCTATGCCGCCAAAGCGGAGGCCGAGGCGATTCGCTTCGCGCATTGCGGCAGGCATTTGTGGATTCGACTGGAACGAATCGAACAGGAAACCGTCAACCTGGTGTTGCGGGCTCCAGACGGTGGGCCGGAAATTAGATCTTCGGATCCTCCTGCACCGGGCCCGCGCCCGCCGCCTGAAATCCGCAGCGCTTAAGATTCCTGACCCGGACGTGCACGCGCGGCCTTGCCCGAGGATCCGTGGTCGCTTCGCGCCAGCGCTCCGGGGAACCGGCGGATTGAAATGGAGGAGCTAAAGTCGCGCGGTGAAATGCCGATAACTCATAAGGCTTTGGCCTCGATCCCGAAAAGCGAGATCAGACAACTCGAATTGTGGCAGGCTGAAATGCGCCGCATTGGCGCTGAATTGTGCCAGGGGAATTACGTAAGAGAAACAACTGCGAGATGGAATGGTCGGGAAAGGTCAGCGGTAAAAAATGGCTAACATTCAGGTTCTCATCGTGGACGACTCTTCGGTGATGCGAAAGATTGTGGAACGATCCTTGCGTCAGGCAGGCATCGAGATTTCCAAAGTGTATGAGGCCGGAAATGGAGCGGAAGGTCTCGCTGTTCTGGCGGACACGAAGGTGGACATCATCCTGTGCGACATCAACATGCCGGTGATGGATGGTCTCGAGTTTCTGAAACAGTTGTCGGGGGTGGAGAACGCCAAGGGAGTTCCGGTGGTCATGATCACCACCGAAGGCAGCGAGGGCCACGTGACCCAGGCGCTTTCGGCCGGCGCCCGGGGCTATCTGCGCAAACCGTTTACCGCGGATCAGGTGAAAGAGCACATCCTACCGGTGCTGGCGGGCAAATCATGAGCACAATCGAATCGAATCCGAGCGTTGTCGAAGTCAGCCACCAAGGCTGGTTGCCAGTCATGGAATTAGCCACTCAAGAAGTATTCGAGCTCATGCTGGGAAGCCGGCTAGCGCCCGCTCCCCCGCCCACGGTCGACGCCGCCCTTGAGGTTACCGCCATGGTGGGCCTGGCCGGAGCGCTCTGCGGAGTATTGTCCATCCGGTGCTCGTCGAGGGCCGGGATGGCGATGGCGTCGAAGATGCTTGGGGTGGAAGTGGATAAGGCGCTTCCGGAGGTATGGGATGCGCTCGGCGAAATCTGCAACATGGTTGCGGGTAATTTCAAGAATAAAATTCCCGGCATGGGCGATGGTTGCATGCTTTCGGTTCCCACCGTGATTATGGGCAACGACTATAGCTGCCACTCTCTGGGAAACGCGGAGAGCCTGCGAGTTAACTTTCTGTTCGAGGACCACCTGGTCGTCGCGGTGCTTGAAATTCACAGCTAAGCGAGCCTGGAGCGGGATCCGAGCTCGCAAGCCGGCCGGAGAATTCTTGCCGGGCAAAAAGTTTTCACCCGGCAAGATCTGCTGCGCCGTCGGCTCCCGGCTTAGAATTTTCTCGGATTGTTTTCGAAAGTACCGCTTCTTTTCATCCGGATCGCAAGAATTCTCCTACAGCATCTCTCACCTAGCTTGGACCCCCGCGTGCTCTTCCATCTATGAATCGAGCCCACCATGGACAGCGGATACTACGCGGCTTGCGCCGGACTGGCAGCCCAGACCCAAGCCCTGGAACTGGTCGCACATAATCTGGCGAACCTTTCGACCTCGGGATACCGGGGACAACAAACCACATTCCGTTCGTTGCTCGCGGGCAAGGGAGCGGGCAGTGGAAATGCCTTGAATGTCGCGGTGAATGACTATGGCGTGCTGAGCGGCAGCCGTCTCGATTTAGCCGAGGGAAGCTTTGTGGCCACGGGAAATCCTTTGGATGTCGCGGTGGCAGGGAAGGGATTTTTTACGCTGCGCTCCGGGACCGGATTCGTCTATACCCGGGATGGCAGTTTCCATCTCACTCCTGCGGGACAACTGGTGACCAGCCAGGGGGAAGCGGTGCTGGGGGAGCTGGGGCCGATCGTCGTGCCGGAGGGCAATGTCGCGATCAGCTCCGACGGAACCATTTCAGTCGATGGATCGGTGATCGAGAAGCTGCGTCTGACGGAATTCTCCCCCGCCACTCAACTGACGGCGATCGGCAACGCCACCTACACGGCGCCGCCGTTAACCGCGCTGGTGGCTGCCGAGTCGTCGGTTCGCCAGGGCATGCTCGAAGGGTCCAATGTAAGTCCGACGGAAGGCGTGGTGCAGTTGATCACGGTGCAGCGCAACACCGAAATGCTTTCCCGGGCGCTGAGCGCGCTCGATGGCCAGCTCGATCAGATCGCGGTGCAGGACTTGCCAAAAGTTTGAAGGTCTTTTCTTGAAGCGCTAACCGACTTTACGCCAACCGGACTAAGGAGAGCGAAGATGATACGCGCGCTGTATACCGCAGCCAGTGGGATGACGGCCCAGGAACTTAATCTGGATAACATCGCCAACAATCTGTCGAACTCGAGTACCGCGGGCTTCCGCAGCCGGCGGCTGCAGTTTGAAGACTTGATGTATCAGAACCTGGTCATGCCGGGCGCAGCCGCGACCCAGCAGACCACTTATGTGGCTGGACTGCAAGTGGGACTCGGTACGCGCTCCGCCGCTTCGGAAGTGATTCAGGCGCAGGGCGACTTCAGCCAGACCGGGAACCCGCTGGATCTGACCATTCAAGGCCAGGGGTTTTTCCAAGTGCTGTTGCCGGACGGCCAGACGGCCTACACCCGGGGTGGAAGTTTTCATCTCGATGGGCAAGGCAACATGGTGACGCAGGACGGCAATCCGATACAACCCTCGATCAGCATCCCCACGGGGGCGACCTCCATTACGGTGGGCTCCGACGGCACCGTGAGCGTGACCTTGGCGGGGCAGACGGCGGCGCAGCAGGTAGGTTCGCTGCAGTTGGCGCTGTTCAATAATCCCGGCGGCTTGGATAGCACCGGCGGCAACCTGATGACCGCAACCACCGCATCCGGCGACCCGATCGTGGGGCCACCGGGCGGCAGCGAAGGGCTGGGAACGATTGTGCAAGGCGTGCTCGAGCAATCGAACGTGAGCGTGGTCACCGAATTCGTCAACATGATTGTGGCCCAGCGATCCTATGAAGCCAGTTCGCGAGTGGTGAATGCGGCCGACCAGATGCTGCAGACCATCAACAATCTTGGCCGGTAGCGCCAGTGGCCAGTCAGAAGCAGGAGTGCGGATGAATCGGCTTGTCCTAGCGTTGATCGGTGCCGGGTTCGTGGGTACGGCTTTTTCGGTTTGCAGCGCCTGTGCGGCTCCCGCAGTTCTGTCGAGAATCGCGGCGCGCGCGGGAGGGCTCACGCTGGCGGATTTGCTGTCGCCGGAAGCTTGTCCGCAATGGCTGGCGTTGGCCCGGGAGGTAAGTCTCGGAGCCGTGCCCCGGACGGGCAGTGAACGGGTGTTCGACGGAACCCGCGTCCGACACCTGCTGGACGCAGTGCGAGATCGAGTGGAGGAACTGACGAATGAGGAAAATAAAGCCGTCCTCAACGACGACAGAGAAAAACACGATAAAGAGAAAGATGACAAATATAAAGACCACGACCGGCGGATTCCCGAGCGCATCGTGGTGCGGAACCGGGAGGCGGTCAAGTCCTGCGCCGAGATCGCCGGTTTCGTCGCGTCGGGCGCAGCTGCGGAACGGTTGGACTGTGCCGCCGCCGGGGGAGTTCCGGAAGCGTCATCCCTCGAACTTTTGAAGGCCGGCTGGAACCCGCGCCTGGCGCGCCGGGAGTATCAGCTGCGCTGCTCGAAGCCGGAGGACTGCGTTCCGTTTCTGGTGTGGTCGGTCGCAGACAACGCTGTGCCGGGCGCAAATGGGGCTGGCACAAGGGGAACTTTCGTGCGGCCGCGATTGCAGAATGCGGTGGTTTCGCAGCCAGCGCCTCTCATCAGGCGCGGCCAGACGGCGATGCTTACATGGGAGGGCGCGGGCATCCGCGTGGTGGCGCCCGTGACCTGCCTCGAGAGCGGAGAATTAGGCCAGTTTGTAAGGGTGCGGTTTCAGAACGCTAGTCAGACTCTGCGGGCGGAAGTGACGGGGGCGGGAAACCTGCGGGCGACTTTATGAGGATAGCCTCGAAGCCCAGGCGCACTAGGATCTTGGTTTCGATCCACTTTTTAAGCGCACTCTTCTCCTTCGGGCTCATCGTTTTCTGCCTTGAGCCTCGTGCAGCCGCCCAGACGCTGCCAGGAGGCCAAACGCAAACGTTGTCGCAGACCCCACCGGCTCAGGCATCGCCCGCAGGCCAAACCCAAACGCTGCCAGCGCTCCCGATCTTGCCAGCCGCCCAGATGCCGCCGGCGCCGCAACTGCCGCCAGCGGCCGAAACGCCGCCAGCACCCCAGGCGCGGCCCAAGGGTAAAGCTGCCACTCCGAAGCGCGATGCGCTCAGCGAATACATCAAGCGAATGACTGGATCCGCAGCGGTTTCTGCCCCTAGCAGTCTGGGAAGCCTGTGGGTCGATAACGGACGTTTGGCCGATATGGTGGCCGACTACAAGGCCTCGCGGGTGGGCGACTTGGTCACCATCAGCATTGCCCAGAATCTATCCTCGACCAGCACCGGAAATGTGGCCACCACGCGCAACTTTACGGCTAGCTCAGGGATCACGGCGTTGCCCGGGCAGCTGAAAACGGCGGGAGTCGCGAACCTGTTTTCGCCGACCTCCGCCCAGGCCCTGACCGGCAAGGGGCAGGCGACCTCGACCACCGCACTCACCACCACCCTCACCGGCCGGGTCGTCGCTTTGTTGCCGGGGGGCACGCTGGTCATTGAGGCGGAGCGGCAGTTGTTGATGGACGACCAGCGCGAGACCGTGATTTTGCGCGGGCTGGTGCGGCCGGGCGATCTGGACGCCACCAACACCGTGATCTCGAACAGCGTGGGAGATCTTGAAGTCGAGGTCAAAGGCAAAGGCGTGATCAGTGAAAGCACCCGGGCGCCGAATCCGTTGGTGAAATGGATTTTACGAATTGTAGGTTTCTAGGAGTGATGTATGCATCGGGTTGCCGCTGGGGTGGAATGGCGCGGACTGGCGTTGTGGCTGTTGCTAAGCCTTTGCGCCGCCGCACAAAGCGGCGACAAAGTTCCGGCTCAAACCGGGGATCACGCTGTGGCCCAAAACCGCGATCCTGCCCTCGCACCAGGCGGCAACCCCGCTACGGCACAAAGCGGCAACCACAAGGTGCTGATCCGGGATGTGGCCAGCGTCGAGGGAATTCGCGATAACTCGCTGATCGGTTACGGATTGGTGGTCGGGCTCAAAGGCACCGGGGATAAACAACAGACCTATTTCACGATCCAGACGCTGGCCAGCATTCTGCAGCGGATGGGCGTCGAGATTCCTGCCAGCGTGGTGCAATCGACGGTGCAGGTGAAGAATGTGGCGGCGGTGTTTGTGACCGCGAATCTGCCGCCATTTTCGCGCCCCGGCGTGCCGCTCGATGTGAATGTTTCCTCGGCCGGAGATGCCCGCAGCCTGGAAGGTGGGTTGCTGTTGCTGACGCCGTTGTATGCCGCCGATGGCCTGGTGTATGCCTCGGCGCAAGGTCCGCTGGCGACGGGAGGCTATGCCGTGGGATCGGCGGCCAATTCGAAGCAGGTCAATCAGCCCAATGTCGGGCGCATCCCCAACGGGGCATTAGTCGAGCGCGACAGTTCGCTCGACCTGACCAAGTTGCACTCGGTGTCGATTTTGCTGAATGAAGCCAGCTTCACCACCGTGGAAGAAGTGGCCACGGTAATCAACCGTGAGCTGGCGTCGGCGGCGGCCAATGTGATCGACAGCCGCAGAGTGGAGCTGCAAATCCCGGTTCCCGGCAATGCCAGCCTGCCGGCACTGCTGGCCCGTATTGAAAATCTGGAGATCCGGGTGCGGCGCAAAGCGAAAGTGGTAGTGAATGAGCGCACCGGCACCGTGGTGATGGGTCAGGATGTCCGCCTGGGCGCGGTGTCCATTTTGCATGGCGGTTTTTCGATCGAGGTCACGACAACTTTTTCCAAGTCCGAACCTACCCCGCTGAATGGGCAGACGGAAGTGGTGTCGGAGACCAAGCTCAAGACCTCCGAAGGAGCCGCACGGAATGTAGCCTTGACCGAAGGCGCAAGTGTCGAGGAGTTGGTGACGCGATTGCAAGCCATTGGAGCGACCGCGCGTGATGTGGTCTCCATCCTGCAGGCAATCAAGGCCGCGGGAGCGCTCGAAGCGGAGCTGGAGATCATCTGAGATTGGGATTCAGGGAGCACAACGCATGAGAACGATGGACCGGTGGCAGGGTGAGGAAGATGGTATGAGGAGCATTGGATGAGGAGGATTTCATGAGCGCCATCCCGGGGGTGTCGTCTTCTTCCATGCCGATCATGCCAGTAGTGACGCCGCAGTTGGGCAAAGGGCAGAAGGCGGCGCGCGAATTCGAAGCGCAGTTGATTGGAACGGTGCTCGAGTCTTTGGAAAAAAGCTTCGCCACGCTACCCGGCCAGGATGCAGTTGCAGGAGAGGATGACTACAACTATTTGGGGACGCAGGCTTTGGCGTCGGCCATCGCGGCGGGCGGTGGCTTCGGGATTGCCCGCATGATCGAGGCGCATTTTGCCGGCACGAAGGTAGCAAACCAAGATTCGAGCGATTCCCCTCCAGAGTTTGGCAATGGTCGTTAAAGTTCGACCTAACTTATGCCGATAGAACAACATAGGCATCCCTCTAGCAGCAGAGACGCGGCCCCTCCCGGGAAGAATTAAAGTTTCTTAATCCCGGGCCGATAGTTGAATTGCAAGAGCAATGAGCGGAGGAAACATCATGCGAATCGATTCGAATCAGGCGCTCGATTTTTCAGGTAGCCAAGGGACAGAAAGCAGAACCGGCGGCCAAGGCGTGAAGAGCGGGCAAGTCGCCGTGCAAGTTGGGGCTTCCGCCGGTCAGGATCAAGCGGAGCTTTCCGGGATTCACGCCCAGGCGCAGAGCCTGGTGGCACAAGTGTCGGCCTTTCCCGAGGTCGAGCAGTCGAGAATAAGTGCTTTGCGGCAGGCGGTAGTCAGCGGGACTTACCGCCCCAGTCCGGAGCAGGTAGCGGGCGCCTTGTTTTCTAATCTGGTAACGCCGCTGGCGGCTTAAGGGCCGGCAAGTATTCGCTGTGCAACCGCTACCTCTGAAACGCTCCGCAGGGGAAGAGCGCCATCTTGAAGCGCCGATCGGAATGAGAACGACATGATGCAGGATGCTTTGATTCCCGCAGTTGCCCCGTTTCCCGGCGGCGTCGAGATGCAAGATGAAGTGATTTGCCGCCGTCTGAGAATTATGCAGGAACTTCTGTCGAGCCTTTCCGCCAGCCATGAATCTCTGGTGAAGCTGGACCTGAACGGCATCGAGCATGGAACCCGAGATCAGGTGAGCCTGAGCCGCAAGCTCGGCGAAAACCTATCCGCGGAGAGTGCCAATGTCAGGGAAGGCTCAGGGATCGCAGAGCGGGCGCCGGCGGATGCCGGTGAGCTGAGAGCAGCCGGACTAAGAGCAGCCGAACTGAGAAAAGTCGAAAGCCAAGTATTGCAGGCACTGCGTTTGCAGTCGGCATTGCTGGGGCGCGCCCGGCGCAAGCTTCGAATCCTGGCCAACATGCTGGCTGGCCCCAGCGGAAATTATAGCGCGGTAGATTTCACTCCCAGTCGAGCTTTGCTTCAAGGCTGCCCGCCCCCCTTGCTCCGCCGTTCGACAATCTCCCCTCCACGGAGCGGCGCTTCGAGTGGAAGAACCTGAAGGGATCGGAACGGATTTGAACTATGTCGAGCCTGAACGCCAGCCTGTATACGGCCTTGAGCGGCTTGAACGCGGAGCAGGGGGCGCTCGCGGTCACCACCAACAACGTGGCCAACGTCAACACTCCCGGATACTCCCGGCAGCAGGCGGTGTTGGTAACCAACGAGCCGGTTGAGCAGGATCCGCTGACCTTAGGCACGGGTGTGACTCTGCAAGACATTGAGAGCATCCGCGATCCCATCCTCGAATCGCAGATCCAGCAGCAGACGCAGTCGCAGGGGCAGTACAGCACGCTCTCCTCCGCCCTGCAGCAAACCCAGGTAAACTTCACCACCAGCACGGGAGATATTGGCACCGCGATCTCCAACTTTTTTGACAGCGTCAACCAACTCTCGGCCAATCCTAACGACCTATCCGTGCGACAGGGAGTGTTGACGGCGGCGGGAAACCTCGCCACCAGCTTCAATACCGCCGCGAACAACCTAACCCAGCAGCAAAGCAGCCTTGACCTCAGCGCGGTCCAGCAGGTGGTGCAGATCAACCAACTTACGCAGCAGATTGCGCAACTCAATGGGCAGGTCAGCAACCTGCAAAATGTAGGGGAGAGTGCGGGAAGCTTCGTCGATCAACGGCAGCAGGCCATCGACCAGCTGTCGTCTCTGGTGGATGTCACGGTGATTCCGACCGACGGCAACACCCTAACCCTTACCACCGCCAACGGCGCGCCGCTGGTAAGTGGACAGCAAAGCTATCAGCTGCAGACCCAGAACAACTCTTCGGGACTGCATGATATCTATTCGCAGGGCAACGACATTACCGGCGAGATCACCTCCGGCCAGCTGGGCGGAACCCTGCAGGCCCGCGATCAGGAAATTCCGCAGATTCAGACCCAACTGGACACTCTGGCGGCGGGCATCGCCAACAACGTAAACACGGTGCAAGCCGGGGGCTTCGATCTTAACGACGTGAAGGGAACGAATTTATTTACCGCGCCGGCCCTCTCCGGCGTGGGGGCGGCAGCGAACCTTTCGGTGGCGATTACCGATCCTTCGTTGATCGCCGCCAGCTCGGACGGAAGCGTGGGCAGCAACGGAAACGCGGAAGCGCTGTATGCCCTCAACAGTCAAACTGTAATTGCCGGCCAGACTCCTACTGATTATTATTCCGGGATCGTTTTCAATGTGGGGAACTCCACCTCGAATGCGGCGGCGGAGCAATCGGCATCGGCCCTGGTCTTGCAGCAACTCAACGATCAACGGTCCTCGATTTCTGGGGTTTCGCTCGACGAGGAGGCCGCCAACATGGTGCAGTACCAGGACGCCTATTCCGCCTCGGCCCAGGTCATCACTACCATCAACGACATGATGTATGCCACCATTCAAATGACCACACTTACCGGATAAGGAGACACACCATGCGGGTAAATCCCAATCCGTACCCCGATCTCCTGGCCTCCGTCGCCCAGACTCAGCAGCAGGTCAACACCGATGAGCAGGAGATTTCGACTGGGCTGAGCGTCAACGTTCCTTCCGACGACCCATCGGCTGCGGCGGGGCTGGCGGTGAACGCAGATCAGACTTCTCAGGCCGATCAGTTTGAACGCAGCATCGGCAGTGTTCAGGGCGAAATACAGAGCGCGAATTCAACCCTCGCCTCGGTGGTCACGGCGTTGCAACAGGCCACCGATCTGGGTGTCGAGGGCGCCAATGGAACCCTCAACAGCTCCGATCGCGCGGTCATTGTCACCCAGTTGCAAGGCATCCAGAGCCAGTTGCTCAGCCTGGCCAACCTGAGTTATCAAGGCAACTACGTATTCGGCGGAACCGCGAACCAGATCGCGCCCTACGTCCTCGATACCAGTTCTCCTTCCGGCGTCACCTACCAGGGGAATACCGGGGTGAACAGTATTACGCTGGGCACCGATTTTTCGTTGCAAACCAACCTGCCGGGTTCGGAGTTGTTTTCAGCTTCGGGAGGAAATGTTTTCCAAAGCATTCAGGACCTTATCACCAGCCTGCAGAATGACACGGGCATTGGCGCGGCGGTGGCGGAAGTGGGCAATGCTTCCAGTTATATCTCCGAGAAGCAGGTGTTTTACGGGAATGCTTCCGATCAACTCAGCACGCAGTCCACCTATCTGAGTACCGAAACTACGCAACTGGCGCAGGAAGCGGACACCCTTGGAGAGGCCGATCTTACGGTTGTGATCAGTGACTTGACCAGCTCGCAAACCTCTTTGCAGGCGACTCTGGAAACCATCGGGCAGACGGCGCACACCAATCTGTTCCAGTATTTGAAATAGGACCTGAAATCGCGCACAGCGCGAACCAGGGAGTCTGAACAATGAAGAGCGCATAAGGTTGAGACCTAGTAAGAGGTAGGAGAAAAGACCGCTGCGGCGGCTACAGCGTCTGGCGGGAGGCTCGCGCCCAGTCGGCGGCGATTCGCACCTGAGCGCGTTGGCTTTCAATGCGCGCCCGCTCCGCCAGCAAATGGCTGTGGATGGAAGGCATCAAGGCTCGCAACCGTTCCACATGTCCGCGGTAAAGATCCAGCTCCCGGTCCAGTTCCGGATCGGCGCCGGGGGAAGAAAGGGGGCGGGCGCGCAATTGCGCTCCGGCCCGCGACAATTCCGCCAGCAGTCGCGCGATCGGTTCATGGCTGTGGACTCCGGCTTGACCGAATGCGTTGACCAGGGAATCCAGCCAAAATCCCACCCTGTGATTGGTTTCGTGAAACGTTTGAGAGCGTGAAAGAGTTGGCGAAGGCATCAGGCGTCCCAGCCGCCGGAACCATGATTGGTGCTCGCCAAAGCGTCGGAGAATGAGACGCGTGGTGGCGCAGGTTCGCTTTGGGTAGTGGCTCGCTCTACTTCCAGCCACGCCTCGTGCACGGTGACCAGCTGATCGATTTGGACTTCAATCAGCCGTGCCGATTGCTCGTGTTGTGCTTGCGTCAGCCCAACTCGCACCATGGCATAAAACTTGGCCAGATTTTTGGCGACTTCGCCACCTCGGACCATGTCAAGCGATCCCTGGAGCTGGGCGATCACTTTGAAAGCGTGATTGATCTGCCGAGTGCGATCTTCGATGGCGCCACTTTCCTGGGCGATGACCGCTCGCCGCAAATCCTCAATAGCCTGCTCGTAGAGGCAGATCACCAAGCGCACCGGACTTGCGCCTTGCGCTGCGGCCTCGCGATATGAACTTTTTGCATCCATTCCCTATAACCCGGAAGTGAGAGTCGGTGTGCTCTGAATCAGCGCGCCCGTCTCGGAAGTGCCCGAGCCCAGTGTGCCCAGCGTTTCGGTTATTTCCTGGAGAAGCAGCGGGTAGGCCTGGAGTGAAGCGTTGACGGCATCGTACTGCGTGGTCAACTCCGCCGACTGGGCCGTAAGCTGGACTTCGAAATTGTTGATCGTGGTCGTCAAATCCTGCTGCTCTGCCGAGTTTTGCGTGACTTCCGCGTTCAAGGGGCCGGAAGTGGCGTTCGTAAGGTTGGTGAGATCGGTGTTGAAATTGTTGGCGAAGCCAGTGCCGGAGGCATTCTGGAAAAAGTTTTGCACGGCGGTGGGGTTCGCCGCCAGCACTTGAGAAAAAGAGAGACCCTCCGCGTTGGTCCCAAGGGTAAGCGTGCCATCGTTATTGGTGTTGATGCCCAGCGACTCCAGATTGACGTATCCGCTGTTTCCGGTAATCGCGAAGCCAGCATCTGCCAGGATAGTGGACTGGACGGAGCGCAGAGAGAGATTCGATTCCAGCGGCGGAGCCGGAGTGGTTCCGGTGGGATCGACCACATACTGCTGATTATTGGTCGTAACCACCGTGTTGTAGGCGGAGATGAAGTTATTGACGGCGGTGCTAATCTGGTTTTGATCGGGTCCCACGGTCAACTGCACGGGATTGCCGGGCGACGGGGCGACCAGGTCGAGCGTGACCCCCTGGATGGCGCCGGTGAGGGTGTTGGTGGCGCTGCTGAAAGGCACACCATCGACGGTGATACTGGCATCTGTGCCGCCAACTGGAGCGAGGAAGGTTAGGCTGGTGTTGGTGTTGCTGCTGATGGCAAGCGCCCCTGTGGTGCCCGTGGCCTGGCTTTGCAGGGCGAGCCGTGAACCGCTGGTATCGCTGACCACGCTGGCAGTGACTCCCCAACTATTGGCGGTGCTCTGCGTATTAATGTAGCTGGCCAGGGTGGTGAGGGTGTCGTTGCTGCCCTGGGTGATGGGAATGTCGAAGGGAGTAGAAGTAGATCCTCCGACTTGCAGCTGAATGTCTCCGGTGGTTTGTCCGCTTGTCAGAAAAGTCGTAGTGGCGCCGGCGGCGATGGGGTTGGTATACAGCGTGCCGGTTGTTGCCAGACTGTTCACCTCCACGGTGTGGGTGCCGGAAATGGAGGTGCTGTCGGACGTGGCGGTCAAAACCGAGGGCTGCGACGAGACTGCATCCTGAGCGGTGAGCGCTCCGGTTGGATCGGACAACGCGGCGACGGCCGTCTGCAGATTAGTGAGATTGTTCTCAATCCCGGCCAGCAGACCATTCTGGGTCGACAGAGATGTCTCCTGCCCTTGCCACACCGTCAATGGCCCGGTGCTTTGGCTGGTGAGAATCGCCTGCACCAGGGAACTAACATTAATGCCTTGTCCGGAAAGAATCGTAGCGGGATTTAAGCCAATGCCCATGGTCGTTTCCTCCGTCAATCACAGTCGGCTCTCGCCGAGTCATCCGCGTCGTCCGTTGCAACTTGTCTGCATCTTGCAGACTGGCAGCTGCGTCACGCGAATTATGTGATCGAAAAGGTTTCCAGTTTGAGTCTCCTGTCGAAATGGGAAGAAAGCGAAGCCCGCTCCCCGCATCTGGTTGCCCCGATCCGATTGCAGGCTCAATTTGAGGTTCAATCGTAAACGGAGTCGTGTGCGCGGCACAGGCTCATATGCTTGGCTTACCCGAGATAGTCGGAAGGAGGCGGGTTCGTTCACCTCCTTCCGGACTCGACTTACTGCAATAGTTTCAGTACGAGTTGCTGTTGCTGGTTGGACTGGGCGAGAGCGGAGATGCCGGTCTGTTCCAGAATGGAATACTTGGTGAGGTTCGCCACTACGGTTGGAATGTCGGCGGAAGTGATGGTGCTTTCCGCCGAGGTCAGGTTCAGAACCTGACTGTTAAGGACGTTGCCGGCTGCGGTCAGCCGGTTGACGACTGCGCCCAGGTTGCCGCGAACGCTGGCGATGTTCGCGATAGCGGAGCCGATCAAGATCAGGGCGGCCTGCGCATCTCCCTGGGTATTCAGATCGGTGGCGGCGAGGTTGACGCCGTTATTGCCGCTGCCGTTCGTGATCGATGAGGTGTTCAAAGATCCAATGGTCACCGCGATCTCGCTCGAGCCGACGGCAGTAGAGTCGCTCAGGAAGATGTTGGTGGTTGGCGAGGCGGTGGTTACGGGATTGCTGAAAGTACCCAGCGCTGTATCGGCGTTGGTGGGGCCGACCGCGAGATTGTTGTTGTTGGCGGGATC
>Ga0302320_10008153_pt1 | contig 22865 bp, 15 predicted proteins | sample Bog_T0_3_FD_202130 | JGI IMG/M metagenome (GOLD analysis project Ga0302320, IMG submission 202130) | Peat permafrost microbial communities from Stordalen Mire near Abisko, Sweden - Bog_T0_3 | ecosystem: Environmental > Terrestrial > Soil > Wetlands > Peat | place: Sweden: Abisko, Stordalen Mire... | reverse complement strand
GGCATCCCCGTGGCGTTCGGGGTACTGACCACCAATACCGTGGAGCAGGCCGTGGATCGGGCGGGGGCGAAGAGCGGGAACAAGGGTTTCGACGCGGCCATGTCGGCGATCGAGATGGCGAATCTGCTGCGCAAGCTGCGGGCGCAGGACTGACATGGCCCGGCATCGCGCGCGGCGGCAGGCGCTTCAACTGCTCTTTGAGTGGGATCTGCGCCGTTTGCCGCTGGATGAGATTCTGCGCGGCTATTACGAATCGCTGCTGGTCGATGACGAGAATCCGGTGCGTCCGCGGAGGGATGCTTTTGCGGAGGGCTTGTTTCGCGGCGCCACGGAGGAAATCGCTCTGATCGACGAGCGCATCACGAAGCATGCGGAGCATTGGAAGATCCAGCGAATGCCGGCGGTGGATCGCAATATTCTGCGCATTGCCGTGTATGAGATGCTGCGCACGGAAACCCCGCCGGCCGTGGCCATCGACGAAGCGCTGGAGTTGGCACGGCAGTTCTCAGGTGAGGAATCGGTTCACTTTGTCAATGGGGTGCTCGATGCGGTGCGTCGCGAGTTGACGGCGGAAGCAGTTCCGAACGGGGCGCCGTGAGCGCATCCGACTGTTGTACTCGTTTCGAATCGTCGCGGGATTAATTCGCAGATGTCTCTTCGTAGCCATCTCGGCGCGCAGGGCGACCGCGCCCTGTGGTGCGATTAACTTTGCGCCTCGGTTCAGGTCAGAAGTTACCCGAAACACAAACCTGGATAAAGCCGCAACACCGTTCACTTAGCAAGAGATTGGGACATGCAGTTATCAGCGGCGTCTGTTCCGTTTGGGAAAACGCGGCTGAAACCTGTCTCCAAACCCAACAGTAGTTAAGTGAACGGTGTCGGGGTAAAGCCACAACTACTGCGCCAGGTTTGCCCCTCCCAGAGCGCCCGACTTGCAGGAACTGCAAACGCCAAAGCCGCTGCCGTTACCAATGACGGCGGCGCACCTGCCAGTGATGCTGGCCAGTTCACCCGCACTCAGCGTTGCCCCCGTGAAGGTTCTCTCTGTAGTTGCGTAGCTGCCCGCCGTAGGCGTCGCATGGAGTGTCGTACCCCATGCGGCCCCGCCGTTCGCGAGCGTGGCAAGGGACGCAGTTGCTGCCGTGTTTGTGCAACTGTTGCCACCACCGCCTGGACCCGCCAGGGTGACCAGCAGTTTCAACGTTACTGAGGTCGGAACCACGCCAGTAAGGGTCTTCGACGTAAGATCCCTGACGACGCCAAGGTTGACCGTCTGGTCGGGCGTCACCAGGCAGGAGCAGCACGAGATTAATTCCTCCGCCGGGTCGAAGGCGTACACGTTAACACAGATGTTGCCCGATGCCGCGCCGAGGCCGGGACCCAGCAGCGGAGCGCCATTGGTTCCTGTGTTGGCAATGTTGATGTACGATTCGCCAATGTTGAGGTCGGCCGCATAGCTGACCTGGAAGGGATCCCCTATGAAGATGATTGCCGACGCTGGATCGCCTGGCAGGGCTTCAGTCGATGTGACCGTACTGGTGATGTTGGTCAGAAGACCGAGGACGGTGCCGTCGCTGGTGACATTGACACTGAAAGTGCAACTGGCCTGAGGCGCGAGGACAGCACTGCCTACCGTGATGACGCTGCTTCCCGCGGGGGCGGTGATCGTCCCACCGCCGCAGGTACCGGTTACTACACTCGGCGTCGAGATCACGAGGCCGGCCGGCAACACGTCGGCGAACTGCAGCGCGTGCAGCGTCACGATGTGGTTCGGATTCATGAGCGTGAAACTCAAAGTGGTTGACGCCCCCGGCCCAATGCTCACCTCGCCAAATACCTTGCTCAGGTTCGGCGGAGTCGCGACGAACAAGGTAGCCGATGAGCTATTTCCCGTGCCGCCGTTAGTAGAAGTCACCTGAACCGAGTTGAGATAGATGCCTTCGGGAGCTGTGACATTCACCGTGACCACACAGGCGGTGCCGCTTGCGATGGCGCCACCGGTAAGGCTGATGGTTCCCGAGCCCGCCGTCGCGGTCGCAGTTCCGCCGCAGGTCGAGCTTAATCCGTTGGGAGAAGCTACCACCAGGCCGGACGGAAGCGAGTCGGTGAAAGCAACCCCCGTCAACCCTATGAAATTGTTCGGGTTCGTAATGGAGAAGCTAACGGCAGCCGTGCCGCCCGGAACGATCTTCGCAGGGTTGAATGCCTTGCTGATGATCGGGGGCGCCACAACGTCCAGCGTGGCCGAGGCCGTGTTCCCCGTCCCGACAATATTCGCGGAGACATTGCTGGTGACGTTGGTCTGCACGCCCGCGGACGTACCGAGGACGGTGATGCTGATGGTACAAGATCCGGCGGCGGGTATCGTCCCCCCTGAAAAGAGGATAGCGGTGGGGGAAAGTCCAAGCACGCCACCGCAGGTGTCGCTGGTTTCGCCGGTCACGGTCAATCCCGCCGGCATCAAATCGCCGAAGCTAACGCCGATTATGGGAATCGCATTCGGATTCGTGATGGTGAAAGTCAGGGTGGTATTCCCGCCCAACGGAATCGAAGGGGCGCCGAACGCTTTGCTGATAGACGGGGGCTGAGCAGTCACTGTGATCGTGTCCTGTTCACTCACATCGACGGCCCCGTTGAGAAGAGCGTTTGTTGCAAATGAATACACGCCCGGCAATGTGCCCGTAAACGTCACCGTGAAATCGTATAAATCGGTAGTCGAGCGGTTGAAGGTGCCCGTAATGGGGTTTGTCGGTCCGATCCCGACCGAAACGCCCGCCGGTGTGGGCGACACACCCAGACCCACGCTGGAATACATGGCGATCGCGTTCTCAATCGCTGTCTCGATCGCGCTCACGATGGTAGCCGGATTGAAAGTACCGAGGTCGGCGCCACCAACGGCCGCGGTGATGCGCATGGCTTGATTCCCATTCGGCGTCCCACAAGGCGCGGAGTCACAAACCGCATCCAGCCCCGGTCCCGAACTCGCGCTCGCGGCGATTACATACGCGCCCAGCGCCTGTAGCGCCGCGATAGTGGTCGCTTCAGTGGCTGGCCCTGCCGGATCGTGTCCCGCATTGTCCCCAACCCAGACTATTATCCTTGTCGAGCCCGCGCGCCAACCGGTTGGGAAGCCTTGGCCGGCCGGGGACGCGACGCCTGCGCCGTTGGCTGCCGCATAAAGGCCATACAAGTTCGATTCCGGGTCGTCGCAGCCTCCGGAGGCGCTAAGACCGTTCAACGCGTTCTGCACTGTTGCGGTGGTGGAGGTTAGATTCGCATCGAGACGAGCCGCGAAGCCATCGGGCGCGCACTGGAAAAAGTCTTTGTACTCCTCGACCCCGAACTGGACGTTTGAGGCGAAGCCGCCAACTGTCGTTACAGTGTGTGAAAATCCGGTTGCCACGGCGCTCAAAGTCGGCCCCATGCTGCCAGTCGTATCCACCACGAACAGGATGTCGACAGGCTTGAGGACCTGGCCGATCGTAACGACCTTATTGACTGTGGCGGATGTGCCGATGGGTATCGTGGCTGAGAAAGTGGGTGGCGCTATGGAATCCTGCGCGAAGGCCGGTATCGCCAAGGTCGCCAGAACTGTAAGTCCTAATGTGCGGATGAAACGAGTCATATTCACTCCACTCATAGTACTGATTAGCACAGTACGATGTGACAGGATGGTATACACTGAAAATTCCTGTCGAGTTAACTTTAAAGACAAACATTAGCTAGTGATACTACCCGTGTTACCTAGCCTAATAGATTAGATCGGGCCAAAGCAGGACCGCTGGAACCGTGGAATCCAGATTAGGCGCCGTGACCAAACCCTCTCAGGGGTTAGACTTAGCGACCACACCCTCTGAAAATCGATACAGCCTGGCAAATCAGGCGCGCCGCTCACGCGACGAAAGGGCCTCGACCGGTTTCATCAGGTCCGCGGCATCACGGCGGATATCGCCTTGATCGACGAGCGCATCACGAAGCACGCGGAGCATTGGAAGATCAAGCGGATGCCGACCATGGACCGCAACATTCTGCGCATTGCCGTGTATGAGATGCTGCGCACGGAAACGCCGCCAGCCGTGGTCATCGATGAAGCGCTGGAGTTGGCGCGGCAGTTTCCGGGGAGGAATCGGTTCACTCAATGGCGTGCTCGATGCAGTGGGGCGCGAGTCGGCAGAAGCGGTTCCAAACGGGGCACCGTGAGTTTCGTGGGGTGTTATAATTGTGTTCGAATCGGGCGGGAGTAATTCAGCGGTAGAATGTCAGCTTCCGGTCTGACCCTTATTTTTCTGTAGCTTATAAGCCTTACTGTCCCAGTTACTGTCCTCGTTTGCGCGCTTTTCGACTCCGTGCTATTCAGAGGGCACGGTGGCGCACGTCAATCTTCTCAAACAATTCAAGACCGGCACCGGTTGGGTCATGAAATCGATCCCGAGGAAGTCCAACGGCCAGCGCGATTGGAACAAACTTCCAGACGGGAGCTACTTCATCGAGTGGCGCGAAGAGGGAAAACGAATGCGTTCGCCTGCCGGCCGCACCGTAGCGCAGGCGCTGGAGGCGCAACGCATCAAGCTGGCCGAAATTGGCGCGACCGAAGTGGGTATCCTCCAGCGCTACAAGCCGCTGACGCCCCCGCCGGAGCCGGCACCCATCCGCCTTTCCGCCCAGATCCGTCGTTACCTCGATCAGATCGACACCCTAAAAAAGCCCAATACCTACCGCAAGTACAGCGCAGTGTTGATGCGCTTTGACGAACATTTCCCCGGCCGGGAACTTCAACAAATTTCGAACGAGGAGTTGAATGACTTCGTCATCAAGCTCCGGAAGAGCGGCCTGTCGGCGAACACCGTTCTGCACAACGTCATCATCATCGCTCAATTCTGCCGGCGTAATGGCCGCCTGAATCTCACGCGCGACCTGCAGCTTCCGGAACCCATCCACTTTCTCCCCAAGGTCTACACGGAAGAACAACAGTCACGCTTTCTGGTGGCATGCGATTCCTGGGAACGGACTTTATTTTCGACGTTCCTGTTCACGGGATTTCGGGAGCAGGAAGTGATGTACCTGTTCTGGAAGGATCTCAATCCGAAGCTGAGGACAGTCCGCGTCCTCTCAAAACCCGATCTGAAATTTTACCCGAAGCGGTGGGAAGAACGCGAAGTGCCGGTACCTGCCGAACTGGCGGAGTTGCTGGAACGGCATCCCGTATCGATTGACAGCCCGTTCGTGTTTCCGTCACCAACCGGGAATCGGGAACAGAATTTCCTGCGGCGCTGCAAACTGATCGCGGAACGCGCGGGCCTCGATCCCGAGGAATTCGATCTGAAGACCTTCCGGTCCACGTACGCCACCAGCATGCTCCGGCGGGGTTTCGACGTACGAACGGTCCAGCACTGGATGGGGCACAAGTCCCTTGAAACAACGATGCGGTATCTGGCGCCGGCACCGGATGTTCATGACCGGCTCGATTTGATCCGAGTGCCTGGTGGGGCGACAAACACCGTTTCGAAGAAACCTCCGGCGCGTGCGACAGAACGTAGCGCCTCGAAACGGCACGAGGGGACGTGACACGCCTCCTCAGCTCAAGGTTTGGGGATCACGCGATCGACGGATAAGGCAATAGAGGGGAACCAACGATGACAGCCTTTAGGTTGACATTCAGACTTATCCCCGACATCATGGAGGTGGCGTGATTCCGGCCTTCGACCCTGCCACCGGTGCGTTGCCGCCCGGTGATCATAGGGCAACACTGGAAGAAATAGGAAGCCGGTTCGGGTTCACTCCGCGACGGCGGTGGCTCTTGAAAGGCCTGCGGGCGGCCGTCGAGGCATTTTGGCTGGCCGGTATTGAGGACATATTCATCGACGGGAGCTTCTGCACGGAGAAGCCCGATCCGGGCGATGTGGACGGATATTGGACCGAGCCGGACGACGGTGTTGATGATCGGATCGATCGGTATTGGATCGACTTCGAAATGATTCTCGTACCGCATCTGCGGAAGCAGAAGTGGCGGATGTGGGTGGACCATGGCGTGGAGTTTTTCATCCATCCGCTATGCAGGCAAAGTCGACAGTTGGATTTCCGGAGTTTTTCCGGCAGGATCGAGAAGGTCGGTCCGGGGCGTAATTCAGGTAGTTAGGTCGGAATCATCATGATCAAGAGCGATGCACAGAGAGAACGTACGGCGGCTCAGATTGAAGGCTTTCGACAAGCACTCACCAAAGTAGACCGCGAGATCACCGGCAAACGCGCCGTAGCGGTTCGCGGCAGCTACGAAGGTATGATCCGGCAGCTTGAAGACGAACTGCGCGAATACGAAATACTCAAGTCCGGCGATTTAACTCTGCCGAACGTCGAACGACTGGATCAGATCGCGCCCTTTTTCGCGAAGATGCGAATTGCCAAGGGAGTGTCCCAAACTGAACTTGCGCGCAGGCTCGGCGTCAGTAAACAGGTCGTCAGCCGGTACGAAGAGACGGAGTACCAAACCGTTGCGTTAGCCCGGCTTCAGCAGATTCTCGACGCTATCGGCATCAAGGCGCTGGTCACTCTGAGCGCATAGTATTTGACGGAATGTCTATTGCCGATATACATGCGACAGAAGGTAGCCAAGGTGGGAGCCCCTCCATCTTTCCCGATTCGTTGTGAGCTTCCTTATATTCCAGCGCGCGCTGCGAATGCCAGTTCTCTGCTCCCTCATCCTCTTTTTCGTTGTGTTTCAGCCGCAGTACGATGGGCCTTCGCCGCAAGGTCATGCCGCTCGGCGGCTTTCATGTGTTTCTGGTGCCGGGCTTTCTCGTATGCATCGGGCGTGGATTTCCTCCCGTGAATCGTATTCAGGCTTCAGTGTTCTTCTTCGGAACACCGCCCTCGGGACGGAAGGCAATGCGCTTTCCGAATCCCACCCTGACAGTCGCGGTGGGCCGAGTAGCGGTGCAGCGCCCTCTCAAACTTTGCCGCAGCCGCCGGAGTTTTGAAATCGCCCGTCAGAATCTCACGGTTTGTCGCGTCGCGACCGTAAAGTTCCCGATTGGTGTCCGGGTCGGGCGCCAGTGCCCGCGCCTTCGAGCGAGATGCCGCCGAACAGCCCGCGTGTGCGCGAATACGACAGCTTTCCGCGTGCATCTCAGCGTCCGTCTGAGCGGCGGCGTCCCGGCCAAGCGAGCCCGCCGCGACAGTTGCTTCTCCGCCGAGCGTGAATTTGTCGAACAGGAGGTGTTTCATTCCGCCATCGTTCATGACGAGCAGCGCAACATCCGTCTCGGAAGCGCCGATCTGAAACCCGAAACTTCCACCTTCTACCTGCATCGCGGCCGGGGCGCTCCAACCCGAGCCACCTGCCCGGCGGCATACCGCGAACCCGCGGCCATATTTCGCGCCAAAGGTCGTAACCAGACCCGCGGCCAGAAAGAGCACCTGCACAACTTTTTCGTAACCGAGTTCAGCGTATAAGTCAGGATGCGCTGGACCGTCACCCGGCCGTCCTTTACCGAAGCTAGGATACCGCCGAGTCCGGGCTTCGTCAACACAATGCCGGCTGCCGATTTCGCCACATCGATCGCGGTGGATACGGCGATCCCCGTCTGCGCCTAGCGCAGGGCGGGCGCGTCGTTGGCGCCATCTCCGCACATGCCAACACATGGTCACGAAGGAGGAGATCAAACGAACTCCGGCAGCCTAAGTCTACGGAATCTTTTCTCCATGCATGATCCATCGGATCAGTTTTCTGACGTTCACGTCCCGCTGTAATTCATCGGCATTCTGATAGGCGATAGCAGATCGCTGCCGTCTTGAGCGACCACGTGCGGTTGGTGAATGCGTTCCTCCCGCATCGCCCTAATGGTGTCGATGATTTCACGGTCATTGAGATCCGAACTTCCGCCACCGGCCCGAAAGACGATGTCGTCAATCGAAAGAATCCCAACCAATTGGCCGGCTTCGTCGACGACCGGCAACCGGCTGACTTCCTGGTTGGCCATCGTTCTCAATGCGTCCCGCGCATTGTTATTGGGACTGCAGGTGTAGCACGTCGGAGGCGAAACATCTCGTGCAAGGACATCCGACGCCCTAATGTTCCTCGTCCCAAGTGCAATACAGATATCTCGATCCGTAACTATGCCTATGACTCTTCCCGAGTCATCCAGCATCGGCAACGCTCCGCATTGCTGGTTCCACATCACTTCCGCTAACTCGGCCAGATTGCTTTCCGGACGGCAAAAACTAACGTTTCCGGTCATCAAATCCTTCACTAGCATCGGAACCCTCCGCATACGTTACGAGAGTGTGCAACCCTCCTTCCATTCCGGAAATGCTAAAGCGATTGAAAGTGCTAAGAAATAAGAAAATGATCAGACGCTGTTCGGAATCGACGCTGCACTGCGCTAAAGGTTTGCAGGGACACCTCTCACACTGGCGAAGGCTGAATTACGCACGCGCAAGCGCATTCTTGACTGGCAACGGTCGCTGCTGTTCATCGGAACTTCGATGAGCGGTCGCATCGTTGTCGATCCAGTTTCCCTAACCGGGCATAATTTCCTTCTCTAAAATCGTATTCGCGAGCCGGTCGTGGCGCATCACTTTCCCCCGCTGTTATGGCCACTTCAGGGTCCCACTTTCGGAGAGCAAAAAGCTTTCCAGAAAGGCAAAACTGCTGCGTGCTCTAAGCAAAGGCTCAGGGCCCGATTACCTTCCTGCGCTATGCGCCAAAACGCGCACCCTGTGCGCAATTAAGCTGATTGACTGACCGGCTGCTGCCTATCGCGGCGCCGTGAAAGCTTACACCTGCGTTCCGTTGGTCATCGCGACGTACTGCTTGTTGTCGAACACATACGTCATCGGCGAACTGGGCGGGAGATCGGTATACGGGTAGCTCCAGAGCAGTTCACGTCTGATGGCAAGCGGCCAGCCTACCGGGAACTGAATACGCGCACCTAGAACGACATCTGGACAACGTCCGTCGAAGGCGACGGCGCAGGACTGCCATAAATCCGGTTCCGAGTCCGTTTGGAAACTCGCGTGCGTTCGCGATATTGAATAGCGATTCCAGGCTGTTCCGGGAGAGGAAGCGAATCATGTTGGGTTGGATTTTAATCTTTGCGTTGATAACCTTGCTCGGAGCTATATTCGCGTTCGCGGTTGCCCCCGGGCCCGGGCTTGTTTCCTTCAAAATCGCCACCTTTGTATTCGGCGCACTTTTCTTCGCTTGTATCGCGACTCGCATTGCGCGCCGCCACTTCTAGCGTGGGGCCGATGAGAAACTTCGCCTCGCGAGTCGTTCTTGCTTTTTATTCCCGGGAAGAGCAGGAACAGGCAAACAGGGCATACCAGTCGCTTCTCAAGTCGGGCAGGAAGCCTTGCCTGATTGCCAGCGATACCGATCCGCCTCCGGAATCCTGCCGGTTTTATGCAGATCTAAGGCTCGAAGGCGAGGACCTGATCGTGACCGGCGCCGAGCCGGCGAAAATCGCGGAAGTTGTCAAGACTCTGCGACTCGCCGGAACACCGTCGATTTTTGTGATTCGTCCCTTGGTTGCGGCGCTCCGGAACGGTAAGGGGGAATCTGAAACCGCACCTAACACCAGGCGGGAAATTCTGGCGCGACTCGACGCCGAAAAAAAAGGGCTGGATGCCGTCCGGCGGGACCTTCGCGAGGCAATTCGGCTCGGGCACGCATTGCCCACCGCGGCCGAATGGATTCTCGACAACTCTTACCTGATCCGAACTCAGATAGCGGAGGTCAGACGGCATCTGCCGCGCGATCTCGAAGCCCGGATGGCGCCGGCGTCGCCCAGGGGTGGTGTGCTCACTCTGGCCTGGGACCTCGTAACAAAAACCTCGTTCGCGATTAATGAAACCAACATTTGCGACTTCCTTCGCCAATACCAGGTTTCGGCGCCGCTGGCCATCGCGGAACTTTGGGCATTTCCGCTCTTTCTCCGCATCGCTCTGATTGAGGAACTCACCGGGATTGCCGCCCGAGTGGCGCAGGCACAACAGCAGAGAGAGGCCGCGTACCTGTGGGCCAATCGGCTCGCGAGCGCTGCGCGGGTAAGCGATGCCGCCTTCGAGCGGATTCTGAAGCTTCTGGAGTCGGAACCTTTGGTGCACGAGCGCCATTTCGTCGCAGCGCTGGCGGAACAACTTCAGGACGAGGAACAGGCGCTCGGCCCCATTCAGCGGTGGATCGAAAAACAGTTCCAGTCCCCGATCGCGGATATTGCCCGGGACCTGCATATAAAGGAAGCGGCGCAAACCGTTTCGACGGCAAATGCGTTCGGGAGCCTGCGAATTCTGCCAGGTCTGGCATTCACAGCGATCTTCGAAAATGTCAGCCTGGTCGAGGCAGAGTTGCGCACCGATCCCGCCGGGGTATATCCCCGAAGCGATTTTTCGACGCGCGACCGATGCCGCCGTGCGCTCGAGAAAATCGCCCGTTGCAGCCAGACGTCGGAGCTGGAGGTCGCCCGCGTCGCCATTCGTTTGACGCAAGAAAACGGCAAACACGTCGCTTACTACCTGCTTTCGGACGGCATTCTGCGGCTGGAGAAAGAAACAGGTGCGAGGGTACCGCTTTCCAGGCGGACAGCGCGTATCGTGCATCGCCATGCCGCGCCGATCTATGTGACGGCGGTGGTGACCCTCACAATTTGTTTCACTGCCATGGCCGTGATTGTCGCTTCGAACGCAGGAATGGCCCGCAACTGGATTCTGATCGTCCTGGGAGTGGTTGGACTGTTCCCGCTCAGTGAGCTCGCGCTACAGATCGTCAATGTGCTCATCGTGTCCCTTCTGCCCCCGCAGCCGCTTCCGAAGATGGATTTTCGGGACGGTATTCCGCCTCAGAACTCAACGTTGATCGTGGTTCCGATGATGCTCTCGAGTCTGCGCGACGTGCGTACGGCTCTCGAAAAACTGGAAGTGCGCTACTTGGGAAACAGAAATGTGAATTTGTTCTACAGTCTATTTTCGGATTTTGCCGATGCTCCCGAGGCTGTCACACCGAGTGACGCCCGGTTGCTGAAAGCCGCGAGAGAAGGTATCGCAGCCCTGAACAAGCGCCATCCGAGTGCAGACGGCGAGCGCTTTCTTCTGTTTCACCGTCCGCGGGTATGGTCTGAGAGCGAGCAGTGCTGGATGGGACGCGAGCGGAAGCGCGGAAAGCTGGAAGAGTTGAATGCGTTTCTTTGCGGCGAAGGCTCCGGGGAGATTCTTCTTCAGGGCAGCCTGACCGCGCAGATTGCTTTTGTAATCACTCTCGATGTCGATTCGCAGCTTCCCATCGAATGCGCGCGCCGGCTGATCGAAACGATTGCGCACCCTCTGAATCGAGTCCAGATCGATCCCGTCACACGCATGCGGGTACGCGGTTACTCGGTAATTCAGCCACGAGTCAGCATCGCGTTGCCTGGCGCAACCGCGACACGTTTTACCCGCATTTTTGCCGATGCATCCGGAACCGATCCGTACAGCCGCACGGTTTCCGACGTTCATCAGGACCTGTTTCAGGAGGCGATGTTCCACGGCAAAGCGATTTACGATGTACGCGCGTTCCACACGATTCTGGGGAACCGTTTTCCCGACGAGACGATTCTGAGTCACGATTTGATTGAGGGCGCGCACGCGGGTGTGGGGCTCGCCACCGATATCGAACTTTTCGAGCACCTGCCGACCGATTACGGCGGCTTCGCGAATCGCGAACACAGATGGATTCGCGGCGACTGGCAGATTGCGCGCTGGGTAATGCCTTCGGTTCCCGGGCCCGGCGGAAATCGCAATAAGAATCTGCTGACGCTGATCAACCGCTGGCGGATCTTCGATAATCTGCGCCGCAGTCTGGTTCCGATCGCGGCTCTTCTGCTTCTGATGCTGGGCTGGCTGTTGTCGCCGACCCCATGGGTGTGGAGTCTCATCGTGATTCTCGCGGTTGCAATACCTGCGATTGCTCCTTTGCTCGATCGGGCCGCGCGCAGGGCCGAAGGCACGGTGCAACGGTGGCAGGGCGCATCCGACGAACTTGTGCGCATGCTCGTAACCATCGCGTTTCTGCCGCACCAGGCGTGGCTGGCGGCGGATGCGATTGTACGAGTGCATTACCGGCTGTGCGTCAGCCACCGCAAGCTGCTCGAGTGGCGAACCGCGGCGCGGGCGCGGGCCGAATCGCAGCTGCACATGGGTGCGACCATGCGCAGGCTGGCAATCGTTTCAGGTTTGTCTGTTGCGCTCGCGGCCCCCCTTGCTCTCACACATGCCCTGGCCCCGGCAGCCTGTTATCTGGTTCTCTGGCTCGTCTCCCCGCTGCTGATGAAATGGCTCTCGCGACCGGCGGGACACGCTTATCGCCAGTCGTTGACGGACGACGAAGTCCGTTTCCTCCGCATCCTGTCGCGGCGGACGTGGCGTTTCTTCGACGACCTCGTCTCGGAAAAAAGGAACTGGCTGCCTCCGGACAATACGCAGCTGGCGTTGCGGATCGAGGTCGCTGAACGCACATCACCCACCAATATCGGGCTTTGGCTCACGGCCGCACTTTCCGCGCGCGACTTCGGTTATCTGACGGCGGATGAACTCCGCCGTCGCATCGGGTTGACGATGGAAACGCTGAATCGTCTGGAGAGATATGAGGGACACTTACTCAACTGGTACGACACCGGAACGCTCGAGCCTCTTCAGCCCCGCTACGTTTCGACCGTGGACAGCGGCAATCTTCTGGCCTGTTTGTGGTTGCTGGAGCAGGGGGTTCAGGACGTACTCAACGCTCCGGCGATCGGCGCCCTTTCCATGCGCGGACTCAGCGATACGCTCTCGATTCTGGAAGAAAAGTGCGGCGACGACCCATCCTCCGCGCCCGAAGTGCACGCCTTACGCCGGCTGCTCCGCGGCGCCGGCGAAAGCCACGAACTGATCGATCGCTTCCGCATGGCTGAGGGCCCGATCCGGAAGCTCCGCGAGACTCATCGATGGCACTCGAACCAGGCATCGAAAGATGAACGAGCTTATTGGGTGGATTGTCTGGCGAATGAATTCGCATCCTGGTCGGTAACGGCGGATCGCTATTTGGGCTGGATAGAAAAACTGGCGCAGCCGCCCGATTCCACGCTCCTCCAGATCGGGCCCGAAGCACCTTCCATGCGCCTCCGCGCGTTGAAAGACATGCCGTCGATTGCGACTCTCGCCAATGGTTCGCATACCTGCCTCAACTCCATCCTGGATTGGCGATCGAGAGCGGAACTTCGGCCGGACGTGGCGCAATGGCTGGGTGAGTTGGCTGCGGAATACGCGGCGGCACGCGCCCGCGCGGTCGAAACGGTACAAGCTTTCCGGGTTATCTCCGATACCGCGGGCGCCCTTGCGGCGGGAATCAAAATGCGATTCCTGTATGACGAACGCGTCAAGTTATTCGGCGTGGGCTATGCGGTGGGCGGCCCGAGGGAGTTCAACAGCCACTATGATCTGCTGGCCAGCGAGTGCCGGCTTGCCAGCCTGGTTGCTATCGCCAGAGGCGAGGTGCCTGTGGAGCACTGGCACGCCATGGCACGCCCCTTCGTCAGGTCGAAGTCCGGGGAAGCTCTGCTCTCGTGGAACGGGACCATGTTCGAGTATCTGATGCCGTCGCTGTTCACCCGTTCTTTCGAGAATTCGCTGCTGGAAAGGGCTTGCCGGGATGCCGTCGACCGCCAGGTGGACTACGGGAGGGAAAACCGGGTTCCCTGGGGTATTTCGGAATCGGGCTACAGCGCCATCGACGCGAACGAAATCTATCAGTACCGCGCGTTTGGCGTCCCCGCTCTCGCACTGGACCCTGGTGCGGAAGGCGATCTGGTGCTTGCTCCGTATGCGACGGCGCTGGCGTTGCAGGTGGACCCCACCGCGGCCACTGCCAACCTGTTGCGCCTCGACAAACTGGGACTGACGGGTCCGGACGGATTCTACGAAGCCATCGATTTTACCCGCGACAGCAAGCGCGAAGGGGATCGCGGCGTAATCGTCTACTCGTACATGGCGCACCACCAGGGCATGAGTCTGGCTGCGCTCAACAATGTCTTACATCGGGACGTCCTGCAGCGGCGCTTTCACAGGGATCTGCGTGTCCGGGCCGTCGAGACGCTGCTTTTCGAAGGAATTCCGATCACGCAGCTACCCCTCGAAGAAGTCAGAATCAACCCTGCTCCGGTGCGCGTGGCTCCGTCCGACGAAGGCGCGGATCGCGTCTGGACAGAAGAAACCGCTGTCCCGAGGGCGCATCTTTTCGGCAATGGGCGCTCGTCTCTGATGGTCACCAATTCGGGTGGCGGATACCTTCGCTGGAACGATTTCGATGTCACTCGCTGGCGTTCCGACCCGACTCTCGATCCGTGGGGCACCTTCATTTACATTCGCGATACCGGCAGCGGCGAGTTGTGGGCCACTTCGCACAAGCCTTTTACAGCCGAGCCTGGCGAGAGCCTGGTCCGTTTTGCGGCAAATCGGGCCGAGTATCGCAGGCGTGTCGCGGGAATCGAGACTCTGCTCGATGTCACGCTGGCCGAAGAGGACGATGCCGAGTTGCGGCGCGTCCGCCTTACTAACCGATCGCTCCGCCCGAGGCAACTGGAACTGACCAGCTATGCCGAGCTTTCCATGACGCCGCACGCCGCGGATAAGGCTCATCCGGCATTCGCAAAGATGTTTATCGAAACGGAGTGTCCGGAGCCCGGTGTGCTGGTAGCGCATCGGCGGACGCGATCGCCCGGAGAATCGCAGATATGGACTGCTCACATCCTCGTGGGCGTTCCGGCGCGGGAAGAATCCTCGGGCGTGCAGTTCGAAACGGATCGGTTGCTTTTTCTGGGCCGAGGCGAGACCCCCGAATGCGCCGCGGCGTTGCGCAGGCCCCTGACGGGGTCGACGGGAACCGTCCTCGATCCGGTCTTCAGCCTGCGCTGCCGCGTCACACTCGACCCGCGAGAGCAAAAGGAGATCGCATTCGTGACGATGGTCGCCGCCACGCGCGAAGCCCTGATGGGGATGGTTCACAAGTACACGCATCCGGAGGCCATTGCACGGGCCTTTGAAATGGCGTGGACACGGGCACAGCTGGTATTTCGTTTCCTGGGTATCGGCCCCGGAGCCGCGCATCGGTATCAGGAGCTTGCCAGCCAGCTCATCTACCCCAATCCCAGGCTTCGGCCGTCCCCGGACCGCCTCGCGCGCAACCGTCTCGGGCAGGAAACCCTGTGGGCGTACAGCATCTCGGGGGATCTCCCGATTGTGCTGATCACGATCGGGGATTTGCGCAATATGCCGCTGGTGCGCGATGTGCTGTTGGCGCATGCCTACTGGCGCCTGCGTGGGTTCAAAGCCGACCTGATAATTCTGAACCAGGAGGAGGCGGCTTACGAGGCGCCACTGCGCCACCAGTTACAGCGCCAGATCGAGGCGCATGCGCAGGATGCCGGTATGGATCGGCCAGGCGGCGTGTTCCTGCGCGACTGGTATGCGATTCCGGAGGAGCATCGTACCTTGCTGATGGCGACGGCGGCAATGGTCCTCTCCGGCAATCGCGGATCGCTGCGGCAGCAGCTGGCTTCGGTGGTGGAAGGTTTGCCGGTTCCGGTGCTGACACCTAAAGCCGAGATCCGCGAAGAAGCATCCGCGCCGCTGCCATTCCTGGAACTGCCGTATTTCAATGGTCTCGGCGGGTTCACGCACGATGCTCGTGAGTATGCGACTTACCTCGCGCCCGGCGCTGTGACGCCGGCGCCGTGGGCAAATGTAATGGCTAACCCCGGCTTCGGCACCATGGTGACTGAGAGCGGTCTCGGGTTTACCTGGCATGGCAATAGTCAGACAAATCGAATCACGCCGTGGCACAACGATGCCGTCAGCGATCCGCAATCCGAGGCGATCTATATCCGGGACGAAGAGTCTGGTCGCTTCTGGACGCCGACAGCCCTGCCGATTCGCGAAAAGGATGCTTATCGCGCGCGCCACGGGCAGGGCTACACGGTATTCGAGCACACCAGCCACGCCATCGCGCAGGAACTGACGGTGTTCGTTCCGATCTGCCAAGACGGCACCGGAGATCCCGTCAAGATATGCCGGCTGCGTCTTATCAATCAATCGTCCCGGAAAAGGCAGCTCACGGCAACGTGGTTCGCCGAACTGGTGCTCGGTTCCTCGCGCGAGGACCAGCAGTTGAGAATACAGACGTCGCGCGATGAAGAAACCGGTGCGGTCGTCGCCCGCCAATACTGGACCGGCTCGTGGCGCGGTCAGTTTGTATTCGGAGCGGCATCACCACACGCTGCCTCATGGTCCACCGACAGGACCCAGTTCCTCGGACGCAACCGTTCGAAAGAGAATCCCGCCGCGCTTTCGCGCCTTCGACTGGACAATCGATCGCGGTCATCGGGCGACCCCGGCATTGCGCTGCAGGTGGCTGCCACTCTGGAACCGGGAGGGCAGACGGAGGTCACATTTCTGCTGGGGCAGGCGGAAACAATGGATCAGGTTCGCGAAATGACAGCCCGTTACAACGATCCCGCAAAGGCCGAGAAGGCTCTCGAAGGCGTCCGGCAATTCTGGGACTCCGTGCTCGGCGCTCTGCAGGTGAAGACGCCGGTTTTGTCTGCAGACCTGCTTCTGAATCGATGGCTGCTGTACCAATCGCTGAGCTGCCGTTTTTGGGGCCGTTCCGCGCTCTATCAATCCGGTGGGGCTTTTGGATTTCGCGATCAGCTGCAGGATTCGATGGCGTTCCTCAACGCGGCGCCGCAAATCACGCGCAAGCATATTCTGGTCTCGGCTGCGCGCCAGTTCCGGGAAGGCGACGTGCAGCACTGGTGGCATCCGGAAACGGGCGTCGGGGTTCGTACGCTTTGCTCGGACGACCTGTTGTGGCTTCCGTTTGTGGTGGCGCAATATGTCCAGGTGACCGGAGACAAAGCTATCCTCGACGAAGAAGTTCCTTTCATTGAAGGGCCGCTGCTCAAGGGGGGCGAACATGAACACATGTTTACCCCGGCAGTATCGCCCGATACCGCGCCTCTTTGGGAGCATTGCCGCCTGGCGCTCGAGCATGGCCGGCGCCTGGGACCGCACGGTTTGCCGCTGATCGGCAACGGGGACTGGAACGACGGCATGAATCTGGTAGGCGTCGAAGGCAAGGGCGAAAGCGTTTGGCTGGCGTGGTTCCTCTGCGCGGCGCTGGAGAACTTCGCTCGGGCGATGGAGACTCGCGACACGGGACGCTCGCTCGCGGCGGAATGGCGGCGGGAGGCCGCCGCGCTGAAGCAGCAGACGGACCAGACTGCCTGGGACGGCGATTGGTACCTTCGGGCGTTCTTCGACAACGGCGTCCCAATGGGTTCGCACGCCAATGAGGAAATGCAGATCGATTCGCTGCCCCAATCATGGGCTGTCATTTCCGGCGCCGGCGACGCTGGCCGGTCGCGCCGCGCTATGGAGTCGGCCGAGAGCCAGCTCGTGCGGGAACAGGACCAAATGGTGTTGCTTTTTACGCCTCCACTGGATCATTCGCAGCCCAATCCCGGATACATCATGGGCTATCCACCGGGTCTGCGCGAAAACGGCGGGCAGTACACTCACGGATCACTGTGGATGGCGATGGCTCGGGCGCGGATGCACGAGGGCGCGCGGGCAGTGCACCTGCTGCAGTTGATGAATCCCATAGAACACAGCCGGAGCCCGGAGGCTGTCGCCCGGTATCGTGGTGAACCATATGTGGTGACAGCCGACATTTATGCGGCGCCTGGCAGAGTGGGGCAAAGCGGATGGACCTGGTATACGGGCTCCGCCGGCTGGATGTATCGAATCTGGATCGAAGAAGTACTTGGGTTCAAATTGCGCGGCGACAAGCTCACAATAGATCCGGTGTTGCCCGATGATTGGCCGGGTTTCGAGATGACCTACCGCCATCGTTCGACCGTGTACGAGATCAGCGTGGCCAGGCGCGGAGGCGCAACGCCGGCGGCATCCCCGATTCAACTGGTCGACGATCGTGGCAAGCACCAGATTGCTGTCTGGCTGCCGATCGTATTGAAGAAGACGCCTGCGGAGTCCACTCCGGAAGCGGCACTGGTCGTGTGATCTGTTGGGCGGATTCAGGTAGCCGCAATCGCGCCAGCCGCAACGGTTGATACAGCGCCGCAGATCCGGCCGAGTGTGCGCCTTCCGCTGCTTTCTGAACGCGCCCGAAGCATTTATGTGCATCTGCGACTACCTCAAGCAGAGTGTCCGAATGACATGGCGGCGAGCGGAATCGTGAATGTGAACCGGCTGCCGACGCCGGGCTCGCTGGCGAGCCAAATGCTTCCGCCATGCTCCTCGACCAGCCGTTTAGTGATGGGGAGCCCTAAGCCAGTGCCTTCGCGCATGCCGCTGCTCGTGGCGCCTACCTGATGGAATTTATCGAAAATGGACTCGTTGTTCTTCCTGAGGAATGCCGATACCGGTATCGCGGACGACGACGTGCGCAAGACCATCCCGGGCTTTGACATCCACCAGAATACGTCCCCCTTCTGGCGTGAATTTGAACGCATTATTCAGGAGATTATAGAGGGTTTGCTTCAGGCGAATGCGGTCGGCGTCCACTGGTCCGGGGAGGTCAACGGAGGTTGAGAGGTCGATACCTTTGGTCGCACAGGCAGGCCCGACGGACGACAGGACTTCTTCGAGCACGACTGCAAGGTCGAGAGGTTCGCGGTTCAAACAAGGCGTCCGGCTTCGATCTTGCTGAGATCCAGGACTTCATTGATCAAGGTCAGCAGATGATTGGAGTCCCTGTGAATGTGGCCGAGGAAGTTCTTTTGATCGACGTTGAGTGGGCCCTTCAATTCTTCAATCAGCAACTCTGAAAATCCAATGACCGTGTGGAGCGGCGTACGCAGTTCGTGGCTCATATTGGCGAGGAATTCGCTCTTGAGCCGGTCGGCCGCCAGGATCTTTTCATTGCGCAGTTCAAGCTCTTCATTCAGACGGCGAACTTCTGCCTCGGCGAGCTTTCGTTCCGTAACCTCCCGCGCCAGAGCACTGTTGTTCAGCCTGAGTTGTTCAGCGCTTGGCAGCCTCCGGACTTTTGGGGCGAGGTATATGAGCAGGGCGGCGCTGGGAAATGACGCAAGCGCGGTTACGGCTTTGATCAAGCCCTCCAGGCGATACATTGGATGCCAGAGGACATATGCCCCCATCAAGTGAGTGCTGCCGCAGGAGAGGATGAAAAGACCGAAGAGTCCGAACATCCATGGATAGGCAAGATCGCGCCGCACGCGCATGATGTAGACGAGCGTCAGCGGAATCATGAAATAGGAGAGAGCGATCGTAAGATCGGAAACTTCGTGCAGGCGGATGAGTTCGGGGAGGCGAAGACAGTAGCCGTGCGCCATGAAGTTTGTGGAAAAAAGCGAACGAAAAAACGCGAGCATTACAGATCACCTGTTTCCGATCCGCCCTGGCCATCCGTGCGAGATAGAATTCCCATGGACGCAGGCCGAATCCGTCCCTTCAAGGCGAGGGGCTCTGGCTCCGGAGTCTGGTCAATTCCTATTTCCCTGACCGACTGCGGTTCACTGGTCGGCGCCGCCAGACGGTCCCTTGCTAAAACAATCGGGTTCGTGTCATATGTGGTTGTTCCGATTCGTGCGCGGGATGCCATTGCTCTCGATTCCCCTTTTTTCACCCCATGATTCTCTCCCCGAACGATCAATTGAGTCAACCGGGAACATCATGAAACATAAAGACAAGAACTGAAGTCTTGTGGCCGATCAGCCGGGGGCCTGGGCCCGGTTCTGGCCAGTTTGGTAGCGCCATCGAGTGGAATTCTAACCGAGCACGAAGGCAGAGGTGAACACGTGGCGGGATTCTCCCGATAAACGCATACCCCGCGAAATCGCAATACCAATATTATCGGGAACCGTATAGGATTATCGGGAACCGTATAGGATTATCGGGAACCGTATAGGCTAGAGGTGACGAAATGACGCTCGGGGAAGGGCATCATTTTTCACGGGAGAAAACTGATGAGCACCTCGGAAAAGTACGCCGACATGGAAGCCTCTATGAGCACGATGGACGCCATCTATCATCGCCGCGCCGTGCGGGACTACGCACCCGAGGAAATCGACGAGGGCGTCATCCGTAAACTGCTGGACGCCGCCGTCCATGCCCCGACGGCCATACATGAGGAGCCATGGGCGTTTGCGATTATTCAGGACAAGGCCCTGCTGAAGCGCCTGTCGGATAACGTTAAGGAACTGCTGGTAAGCGGGGCTGACCCGATTCATCCACTGCTCAGGGGCCATGGAGCCGGTCGGTTCACGAGCCCGGATTTTAATGCCTTCTATAATGCCGGAACGCTGGTGGTGATCTATGGGAAGCCGCTGGGGCCATTCGTGGTTGCCGATTGCTGGCTGGCGGCGGAGAACCTCATGCTTGCAGCCTGCGCGCATGGGCTTGGCACTTGCCCCATCGGCCTGGCCGTCGCGGCGCTTAACTCGCCACAGTGGAAGAAACAGCTTGACGCTCCCGCTGAACTGACGGCCGTTGCGCCGATTATTGTGGGCAAGCCTGTGGGCGCTACGCCTTCCGTGCCTCGGAAGCCGGCGGAAATTCTCTGCTGGAAGTAATGCTATGGCGAAGCGACACCTCCCGATGGCAGAAGTTCACCGGCTGATTGAGCCGGGGCCGGTGGTGCTGGTTTCGACCATGAGCTGCGGGCGCGCGAATATGATGACCATGTCATGGCACATGATGGTGGATTTCGAGCCGCCTATCATCGCCTGCGTCATGAGCAACCGGGGTTATTCATTTGAGGCACTGAAGAAGACGAGGGAGGTGTCATCAACGTCCCTACCGTGGAACTTGCCAGGAAGGTAGTGGGTTGTGGCAATACGTCCGGGCGCGATGTGGACAAATTTAAGAAATTTGGGTTGACGGGCATCCTCCGTGCGCGCGCCACTCATTGATGAGTGCTACGCCAGCCTCGAACGCAAGGTCATCGACACCAGGCTGGTAACGAAATATGGGTAGTGGTGCAGTTAACTGCACCAGTACCGAAATATGGCATCTTCATCCTTGAAGTGGTAAAGGCGTGGATCGATCCCTCAAACAAACATCCGCGCACCATCCATTACCAGGGCAAGGGAAAATTCGCAGCCGATGGCGAGACTATCAGGTTGCCGTCCAGAATGAAATAGGGTTCTTTTATTCCTTCTCGGGGTATCCGATCGACTGAGCGAAGAGTACCCGCTGTTCCGCCCCAATCCGAGTTGCCGCGCGCGGCCGCTCTTGTCGCAGCTGTGGAACCAGGCCGCCAGTCCGTGTTTGAGCCTCTCGGTAAACGCCGGTGAAGTCGCGTTGGCGTTTCGTTTTTTGATGAGACGGGCGTCTTCGCCGCCACACGCCCTGCGTGAGTTGACACAAGGTGCGGGATTTGGAGCGGCGCGTCCGACTCACCCGCCGATACTGCAATCAAAAGCCGCGGTCGTCCGATTGCTCTGTCAGAAGAGAACAAACAGGTGAACCGGTCCTTATCAAAGGGGACCGAACATGCCTTAACGACCCGTTACCATGGACCGCTCCCGCGTTGCCGTACTGAAAACCGCGCCTTCCAGCGTCATCGCCGATTACGGACGTCTGATGCGCCTCGCCTGCTATCAACGCTTTCTACCACGGGACCGCGAACTCGCTTTGAAAATCAACATCAGCTGGCAACACTTCTATCCCGCCTGCTCGACCACGCCCTGGCAGCTCGACGGCGTCATTTCCACCCTCCTCGCAGACGGCTACCCGAAAGAGAAGCTCTACGGTTGCCACAACCGCACCGTCGTTGTCGACGCGCGGGAAGGCGAAGTTGCCAACAAACATAAACAGGTGGTGGTCGACAAGTTCGGCCTGCGCAACATCCACCTCTACGACCCCGACGAAGAATGGGTTCACTACGAGCCCAGAGCGCCCATGCTAGTGCTCGATCACATCTACCCGGAGGGACTCCGTATCCCGGCGCGCCTCATCGACTCAAATATCATCCATCTGCCGACCATGAAAACCCACGTCTTCACGCAAATGACCGGCGCTATGAAGAACGCTTTTGGCGGCCTGCTCTTTGAAAAGCGCCACTGGACGCACAGCGTGATTCACGAAACTCTGGTCGACTTACTCGCGATCCAGAAGGAAATCCACCCCGGCATCTTTGCCGTCATGGACGGCACCTTCGCGGGCGACGGCCCGGGCCCGCGCTGTATGAAGCCGCTGGTGAAGAATTACATTCTGGCGAGCGGCGATATGGTTGCGATCGACGCGGTGGCCGCGAAGATGATGGGATTTGATCCGCTCTCGATCAAATTTATTCGCCTCGCACACGAACGCGGTCTTGGCTGCGGCGATGTTCGGGAAATCGAAATCGTGGGCGACGACATCTCGGATGTCAACTTCCATTTCCACTCCAACGAAGACACGCTCGCCAGCCGCGGCCAGAAGCTGATCTACTGGGGACCGCTCAAGCCACTGGAACACCTTCTCCTGCGGACGTTTATCACGCCGTGGTCGTACGTCGCTTCCAGGCTCTATCACGACGTCTACTGGTACAACTGCGTCGGTCGGCGTCGGGTTCGCGAAGCCCTGGCAACGGATTGGGGCCATCTTTTTACGACTTACTAACCAAAAACTTACCCGGCGTGCCGTACAATTGGAACATTGAGTTTCATTAATCTTTCCCGCCGCCGGGGGATTGCGGTTTTGAGCGTTTCATTGGGTGCCGCCGCCCTTCTCCCCGCGGCGCAGTCTCTCACCGGGTCTCAGTTCGTGACCTCGATTGCGCATATGGACGCGCGCGTGCGCGAGCACGCTATCGCGGACCAACTCCTCGCCGGCAA
>Ga0302320_10008150_pt1 | contig 22867 bp, 20 predicted proteins | sample Bog_T0_3_FD_202130 | JGI IMG/M metagenome (GOLD analysis project Ga0302320, IMG submission 202130) | Peat permafrost microbial communities from Stordalen Mire near Abisko, Sweden - Bog_T0_3 | ecosystem: Environmental > Terrestrial > Soil > Wetlands > Peat | place: Sweden: Abisko, Stordalen Mire... | reverse complement strand
TGCAGGCTACGGCGTTGTGCATCCGGGGTGAAGTGAATCGTTCCCACCTTGGCCGCGCAAAGAACGCGCGTCGAAGGCGGGGCACTGCATTTCTTGTCACCCGAGGTTCTTATCGTAAAAACGTTCAAACTTTTGCAACGACAGCCGTCTCGTCGCGAGTGGATTGCTGATCGACCCAGGCGCGAGCGACACCGACGGCGAGGTTGCGAACACGCTGAATGACTCCGACCCGCTCGGTGACACTGATGGCTCCACGAGCGTCGAGCAGGTTGAACAAGTGCGAGCACTTGAGACAGAGATCGTAGGCCGGAAGCAGCGGAAAACGGCGGCGCTCGATTTCGGTGAACAGGGGCGTAGGCTGTTCCCCACATTCGCCAACAGAGGGCGGATGTGGGCCACCCGCTGGATTCGGGCCACCCGGTTTCTTCGACTTCTTAGGCTCGGTGGTTCCGGCGACATAGGCATTGACGAGGGCCTGGCACTCGGCTTCATAGGCGCCGAGGTGCTGCCAGAGTTTATCTACGTCAGCCATCTCAAAGTTGTAGACGGAGAACTGCTCTTCGTCGGGGAGGCGGATGTCTCCGTAGGTTACATCGCCGTGCGGGCCGTGTACCCAGACGATGTCATAGATGGAATCGACATCCTGAAGAAAGGCGGCGATGCGCTCGAGTCCGTAGGTGAGTTCGGCGCACATGGGATCGAGATCGATGCCGCCGCACTGCTGGAAATAGGTGAACTGAGTAATCTCAAGTCCATCAAGCATGACCTGCCAGCCTACTCCCCAGGCGGCGAGGGTTGGAGCCTCCCAGTTGTCTTCTTCGAACTTTATGTCATGACGCGCGAGGTCGATTCCGATGGCCTTGAGGGACTGGAGATAAAGCTCCTGCACGTTCTCTGGCGGGGCTTTGAGGATGACCTGAAACTGGGTGTGCTTGTAGAGACGATTGGGATTTTCGCCATAGCGTCCGTCGGCGGGACGGCGCGAGGGCTGCACGTAGGCAACACGGTAAGGCTTGGGTCCGAGGACGCGAAGAAAGGTTTCGGGCGACATGGTTCCGGCACCGACTTCAACGTCGAGTGGCTGCTGCAAAACACAGCCCTGCGCGGCCCAGAAATCCTGGAGCTTTAGGATGAGCTCTTGAAAAGTAAGCGGCTTTACTGTCATGAATGCAATCCGATCTGGAGAGCAATTGTAAACGGTGAAAGGCAAGGTTTCAAAGGTTTCAAGGTTTCAAGGTTTCAAAGGTAAAAGCAAGGACAAAGGCAGAGGCAAGGCAAAGGCAAGGTGAGAGGCAAGGTCAACTACCCCACGTTAGCCAAAGGAAGGCGAACATGGGGCACCAGAGGCGAAAGCAAAATCAAAGACCGCGGGGCACGGTTAGTCCAAACGTTCGAGTTGGGCGGAGGTTTGGAGTTTGCGGTCGAGGTGGCGGTCGATGATCTGCATGAGGAATTTGCGGAGATCGGCGAGTCGGGATGTGGGGACGGGTTCGTCGGTGAAGGCATCTACGGGGTTGCGGAACATGCGGGCGGCGAGGGCGCGGGACTCGATGGACATTTCGGAGCTGGCAATGCGGCGATCACGCTGACAGGTGAGTCCGTCACGCAGAGCGTGGAAAAATGCGGGCGGCGCAGATATCGCTTCGCTGCCGGCCGGGGCGACGAGGGATTCGCCGCACTCGATGCATTCGTCGAGCGGGGGAAGGAAGCCGAGGAGACGGATCATCCAGAGATCGAAATAGGTGACGGGCATCCAGATGGCGGAGGTTTCAAGCGACTGGAGGACGGCCCAGGCGAGGCGGAAGATGGTGTCATTGGGCTCGCGGTCAGGCATGAGGTCGTCGAGCATTTCGGTGAGGTGGGCAAGGGCGACGGCGCGAGGGTAGTCCATGGGGGCGGCGAGCGGAGAGAGAAGCACGTCACAGGAGTCGAGGCGGGCGAGTTCCTGTCCCTCGCGGTCTTGCCACTGGGCGCGAACACAGGTGGCGGGTTCGAGGGCTCCGCCGAAACGCTTCTGGGAGCGCTTGGCGGACTTGGCGACGCCCTTCACCTTGCCTTCGGCGCGGGTAAAGAGAGTGACGAGCAAATCGGCCTCTCGCAGAGGGTAGGTGCGGAGAACGATGGCCTCAGATTGCTTGAGGGGCATGGAGGGATTGTAGAACAGGGTTTCAAAGTTTCAAGGTTTCACAGGTTTCAAGGTTAAAGGCAGAAGCAAAAGCAAGGCGAGGTCAAAGGGCCACTTCCGATAACTGCGGCAGAAATGGGGCACCAGGGGCAAAATCGGACAGAGATTTATCAACCTTTTAGGCAGCTTTTATGTGGGATTTAGAAGGGGGTGAATCCAAATGAAGTGCGAAAGGGCATGGCTCGCAGGCGATTCAGATAGCGGGCCGAGGCCGAAGAGGTTGAAAGATGACAGGATTTCAAGGTATCTCTCCGGAACATTTAGCCAGGCTGTTCTTTCATTACCGTGAAGCGCTGGCGCCCGACTTCCCTAGCGCTCCGGCGACCCGCTGCGGGGAAGGCTCGAGTTGGGAGACGGTTCACGACAACGAGCGGAGTTTGCTGGTGGCCACGGCACACATGGTGCTGCTGGAACTGGCGTGCATCGCGCACCGGAACCAACATGGCGATGACGGAAGCGGGGATAAGAATCAGGCTGGTACTGGCCGGGTTGAAGGCACTGAAGGAAAAGAATGCGGCTGCTAGGCGGGCATTCTGCATCAGAGTTGAGCTTGAAGGGTGAGTATGACGACGATTATTTTGCTGGGAGTGACGGCGGTTTTCTTCGTGATCGGAGCTTCGCTGCCAGCGAATCATGACGTGAAGGTGATTCGGTAGGGGAGCAGATTTCAGCGGCAAACAACAGATGGGCGCCCACTGGATGGGATTGGCGAGTGATGTTTCCAGAGTCTTGGTCCTCAAATTAACTCAGGCGGCAAACCAAGCGGTGCTCGCGCACCGCTCAGGGGAATCTCGCCTTGACAACGCCTTGGTTCTTATCGAGGGGCACCCGGCTCAATCATATCGTTGGCCGCCTTCGCAAGGCGGTATACTCAGCATCCATGAAGCCTCGTACGCGAGTACTCCCTCTCCTGTTCGTTGTCTATGTCTGCATCGCACTCACCTCTACGCTGTTTGCACTGGATCGCCAAGCGGGAGCGGACTATCGGGCGCGGCGGGGTGCGCTGTCTAAGACGCTGAATGGCGGCGTGGTTGTGCTGTTTGCGGCGACCGAAGCGGAGGGGCCGAACGATCTGTATGGCTTCCGGCAAGACAACAATTTTTTCTATCTGACAGGGTGGGCGGAGCCGGGCGCGGCGGTGGTGATTGCGCCGGCGGTGGAGGCCAAGGGGAACGCTGCGGCGCGGCCTTACACGGAAGTTCTGTTTCTGCCGGCGCACAATTTGACGCAGGAAAAATGGACAGGCCCGAAGCTTGGGGCGGAGGATCCGACGGCTGCGGCGGTGACCGGCTTTGATCGCGTAGCAACGCTCGACCAGATGCATGAACTGCTGTTGCAGATTGTGCCGCAGCCGCGAGCGTCGATTTACTCGGCGTTGGCGGAGGCTCCGGAGCGCACGCCTTCGACGACTCCGCTGGAGTGGTTGAAGCGCAGCAATTCGTTTCCGAACTATGTGGAGTTCATGGACGTGCACGCGAAGATTGCAGAGCTGCGCAAGCACAAGGACGGCGGCGAGATTGAGCGCATCCGGCATGCGACGGACGCCTCGATTGCGGGACACAGGGCGGCGATGAAGGCGATGCGGCCGGGGCTGTATGAGTATCAGATTGCGGCGCTGATGCAATACAAGTATCAGGACGCGGGCTGCGAGCGGGCGGCGTATGCGCCGATTGTTGGGTCAGGCTTCTACTCGACGGTGCTGCATTATTCGGAGAACTCGCACGAGATTCATGACGGCGATCTGGTGGTGATGGACGTGGCGGGCGAGTATGGCATGTATGCCAGCGACATAACGCGCACGCTTCCTGCCAACGGGCACTACACGGCGCGTCAGCGCGAAATCTACAACGTTGTGCTGGGAGCGCAGCAGGCGGCGATGCAGGCGGTGGTGGCCGGAAAGAGCGGACTGCTGCGAAGCGACAAGGACTCGCTGTATCAGATCGCCTATGACTACATCAACACGCATGGCAAGGATCTACATGGCGCGCCGCTGGGAAAATACTTCATCCACGGACTTGGGCATCGCGTGGGCCTTGAAGTACACGACGTGGGCTCAGGGCTGCTGGACAAAGGCGACGTGTTCACGGTGGAGCCGGGGATTTATATTCCCGAAGAAAAGATTGGGGTTCGGATTGAAGACATTGTGATGCTGGATGAGAACGGCAAGCTGGTGAATCTGACCGCCGATCTGCCGCACACGGCGGAAGATGTTGAGGCGGCGATGCGGAAGTAGAGAGCCCAGGGATGAATCTACAAGGGATTTAAAAGAAAGCTGCTGACGAGATACTCCCGCCTTTACTCTGGTATGCTAGAGGCTTGTGATCATCAAGTTTCTTTTTGCGATTCTGGTGTTATCTTCAGTCGCCCTGGTAGGGGTTGCGATTGCGGTGTTTGTACGCGTGAGGTGGCAGTTGAAGGCGCGGCGGGCACAGGCCCATATCGCCATGGAGATAGCACAGGAGAGCAACCAGAAAGGCACGCCCTAGCCTTACTGCCAGATGGTTGCGTTGAATTCCGGGAGGGCCGGAGGAGTTCATTTTTTTTGCGCTGCGCTGGTCACCAGGGCGGCATATCATTCGCATTCTCATTGGGGCCATACCGGTCCCGGAAAAAAAGGTTTATGAGCACCACGGGTTCTGAAGTGATCGAAATCAAAATTGCGCACAGTCCTGATTCGGACGACGCGTTCATGTTCTATGGCCTGGCCACCAACAAGATCCGGGTGCCGGGATTCAAATTCACTCACGTGCTGTGCGACATTGAGACGCTGAATCACAAGGCGATCAAGGAAGCCTACTACGACGTGACCGCGATCTCGTTCCACGCCTATCCGTACGTGCAGGATCGCTACGCGCTGATGCCGAGCGGCGGCAGCGTGGGCGACGGCTACGGTCCGATGATTGTGGCGCCGAAGCCTTACACGCTGGACGAAGTGAAGAAGCTGAAACTCGCGATTCCGGGCACGCTGACCACGGCGGTGCTGGCGCTGAAGCTGTTTGCGCCCGACATTCAGACCGAGGTGGTGGAGTTCGACAAGATCATTCCCGCGGTACTGGAAGGCAAGTACGACGCCGGACTGATCATCCACGAGGGGCAGCTCACGTTCGACAAGTGCGGACTGCACAAGATTCTGGACATGGGCAAGTGGTGGCGCGAGTTGACCGGACTGCCGCTGCCGCTGGGCGCCAACGCGATTCGCAAGGACCTGGGCCCGGAGGTGATCGCCAAGGTTTGCAAGGCTCTGCGCGACAGCATTCAGCACGGGCTGGATAATCGCGAGCAGGCGTTGCAATACGCCATGCAGTTTGCCCGCGACCTGGACGCTCGCGATGCCGACAAGTTTGTTGGCATGTACGTGAACGAGCGCACCCTGGACTATGGCGACGATGGCCGCGAAGCCGTGGCTAAACTGCTCGACATGGGCTATGAAAAAGGCATCACCCCGCAAGTACGCAAGCTGGAGTGGGTGAGCGAGACGGCTGCGGCGAACAAAGTCTAGTTAGAACAGGATCGAATGAAAAAGCTCCGCCATGCGCGGAGCTTTTTTCTTTGCGCGCAAGATCCAGATCAAGAACAAAGTCAAAGACCCCGCTCTAGCCAAAAGATGGTGAGGATGAGGCACCCGGTTCGCTTTTGGGTACACTATTTTCTTATGCAGAGCGATGCGCTGAAGACGACGCGCCAGACGTTGATGATCGACGCCGATGACACGCTGTGGGAAAACAACGTTTACTTTGATCGGGCGATCGCAAACTTCATCTCTTTTCTGAATCACAGCCACTTCACGTCGGCGCAGGTTCGGCAGAAGCTGACTGAGGTGGAACACGAAAACGTTCGGAAGCTGGGCTATGGGCTGATCAGCTTCACGTCGGCGCTGGTGACGACTTTTGAGCGTCTTTCCGTAAAACCGCTGACGCCCGCACTGCATGAGACGATTCACGGCATAGCCCAGACCATTGCCGAGCAGCCGATTGAGTTGCTGAAGCACGTTGGACCGACGCTGAAAGAGTTGCGCGGACGCCATCGGTTGCTGATGGTGACCAAGGGCAACATGGCGGAGCAGACGGGGAAGGTGGAGCGCTCGGGGTTGAAACCGTATTTCGAGGCGGTTGAGGTGGTTCGGGAAAAGAACGCGGAGTGCTATCACGCCATCGTCGAGAAGTACGGGCTGGAGCAGAGGACGACGTGGATGGTAGGCAACAGTCCGAAGTCAGATATTAATCCGGCGATTGCCGCGGGGCTGAACGCGGTGTTCATTCCGCACGCGGACACTTGGATTCTGGAGCACGCGGAGTTGTGTGTGGCCTCTCCGCCGCAGAGGCTGCTGACGTTGGAGCGGTTTGGATTGCTGAGCGAGGTGTTCTAGGAGCCGCTCCTGTATTGGTGTGTCCTGCCCGTCCCGCCTTAGCCGCGCAAAAACAGCGCGCTGAAAGTGGGGCGCCCGTAGGTTCAGGTTGATGAACGAAATCTTCTGATTCCAGAACTTTTCTCCAGCACCGGGTTCATACCTGTGCTGTCATGGAAATCCCTGCCCGGGAGTTGCAATGACTCGTACAAGACTTGCTGTTGCTTCTCTCGCGCTGCTGTTGCCGTCTTTCACTTCCCTGCCGGCCTTCGCCTCAAAACATAAGAAAGAAAAGCCTGTGCCGGTTCAGGCGATGGATGAGCGGCAGCGTGCGATTCATGCGCTGAACCGGCTTACGTTTGGGCCGCGTCCGGGAGACGTGGACCGGGTGTTGGCCCTGGGCGTGGACAGGTGGATCGCGGAGCAACTTGCGCCGGAAAAGCTTGATGACCGTGCGCTTGATGCGCGGCTGGCGCCGTTCCGCACGCTGCGCATGACTTCATGGGAGATGGCGCAGAACTTCCCTCCTGATCCGGTGCTGCGGGCGGTGGCCGACGGAAAGATGGTTATGCCGAAGGATCCGCAGCTCAAGGCGGTGTACGCGGCGGGGCTGGCGCGGCTGAATGACAAGCAGGCGAAGAAGAACGAGAAGGCAGTGGAAAACGCAAAGCTGCTGGAGATGAGTCCCAACGACCTGACGGCGGAGATGAAGGAAAAGCGGCAGGGTGCGCGGGAGCATGCACGCTCACGGGCGCTGGATTTGATGGAGCAGCCGGCGGCGTCTCGCACGCAGAGCCTGGCGGCGATGGACGTGGATGAGAGGCGCGGATTCTGGCGGGCGCTGTCGCAGGATGACCGCGAGCGGCTGACGGCGGACATGACTCCTGAACAGAAGGAGTTGCTGCTCTCGCTGGAAAATCCGGTGGCGGTGGTGAACAACGAGTTGATGCAATCGAAGCTGTTGCGCGCCGCTTACAGCGAGCGGCAGTTGCAAGAGGTGATGACCGATTTCTGGTTTAATCACTTCAACGTTTACTTGAATAAAGGCGCGGAACGCTATCTGGTTACAGCCTATGAGCGCGACGTAATCAGGGCGCATGCGCTGGGCAGGTTCAAAGATCTGGTGCTGGCGACGGCGCAGAGTCCGGCGATGCTCTGGTACCTGGATAACTGGCAGAGCGTGGGTCCGAACTCGGAGGCTGCGGGGCGAGGCAAGAACAATGGGAAGTCTTCGCAGGGACTGAATGAGAACTACGCGCGCGAAGTGATGGAGTTGCACACGCTGGGCGTGAACGGCGGCTACACGCAGAAGGATGTGACCGAACTGGCGCGGGTGCTGACGGGATGGACGCTGGAAGAACCTCGGCTGGGCGGAGGATTTGTCTTCCGGGAACGACGCCACGAACCGGGAGACAAAACGGTGCTGGGAAAGGTCTTCCATGAGAACGGGCAGCGCGAGGGTGAGGCAGCGCTGCTGATGCTGGCGAACCATCCGTCCACGGCGAAGTTCATCTCAACCAAGCTGGCGCAGCGATTTGTGAGCGACACGCCGCCGCAGGCACTGGTAGACGCCATGGCGAAGACATTCATGGAGAGCGATGGCGACATCAAGGCGGTGCTGCGGACGATGCTGCGGGCTCCGGAGTTCTGGGATGTAAGGCAGTATCGCGCGAAGGTAAAGACGCCGCTGGAGTTCACGGTTTCGTCGATTCGGGCGACCGGTGCCGAGGTGACGCGAACGCAGGGGGTGACCGATGCGCTGAACCGCATGGGAATGCCACTGTATGGGGCGCAGCCTCCGACCGGCTACCCGATGCGGGCGGAGAGCTGGGTGAACTCCGGCGCGCTGCTGAGCCGGATGAACTTTGCGCTAGCGATGGGGACGGGCAAGGTGACGGGCATCCGCGTGGATGCCGCCAAGTTGGCGGGACCGGCAGCGACGAACAGGTGGAGCACGGGCTGGAGCAGGCGCTGGTGGCCGGAGGAGTCTCAGGGCAGACGCACGAGACGATTGCGAAACAGATGAGCGATCCGGTGGTGACGGGACGCAAGCTGGACGATCCTCCGAAGCCGGTGAACGCGGGCGCGGTGGCCGGGTTGATTCTGGGGTCACCGGAGTTTCAACGGCGATAGAGTTGCGACAGGAGAATTTGGATGGGAAGCACGCGGCGAGTCTTTCTGAAGAATGGCGCAATGACCGTTGTCGGGATGGCGGCAGTGCCGGAGTTCCTGGCGCGCGCGGCAATGGCCGCCGAAACCGTTCAAACACATAAAAGACTTGTGGTGATCTTCCAGAGGGGCGCAGCGGATGGGCTGAACATTGTGGTGCCGCATGGCGAAGCGGCTTACTACACGATGCGTCCGACGATTGCGATACCACGGCGGGATGTGATCGACCTTGACGGCTTCTTCGGAGTGCATCCGGAGATGAGCGCGCTGAAGCCGCTGTGGGACGCGAAGCATCTGGCGATTGTTCATGCCGCCGGGTCGCCCGATCCGACGCGCTCGCACTTTGACGCGCAAGACTATATGGAGAGCGGCACTCCGGGACAGAAGGGCACGGAGGATGGGTGGCTGAATCGCGCGCTGGTGTCGTCAGCGGCGACGGCTCAGAGCGCACCGTTCCGCGCGGTTGCGCTGGGCACGGCACTGCCGAGGATGTTGAGCGGAAGCGCTCCGGCGCTGGCACTGGGCAGTGTGAATGACTTTGGCGTAGCGCCGCGAAATCCGCAGGCGCAGCCGATGGCCAATACATTTGAATCCATGTATGCGGGGAGCGTGGATGCGGTGCTGCACGGCACGGCGCAGGAGACATTTGACGCGGTGAAGATGCTGAAGGCCAGCGATCCGGCAAAGTATCGTCCGGCAGCCGGAGTGAGCTATCCGAAGGGGCGCTTTGCGGATTCGTTGAAGCAGACGGCGCAACTGGTGAAGGCGAATCTCGGGGTGCAGGTAGCGTTCACCGATATCGGAGGATGGGATCATCACGTGAACGAGGGCGCGAGCGAAGGGCAACTGGGAAATCTGCTGAAAGAGTTCAGCGGATCTTTGGCTGCCTTCTGGCAGGATCTGGGCGCGCTGGCGGAAGACACGGTGGTGGTGACGATGAGCGAGTTTGGCCGCGCGGCACGCGAAAACGGCACGCGGGGCACGGACCACGGGCACGCCAACGTAATGTTCGTGATGGGAGGCGCGGTGCGGGGTGGCAAAGTCTATGGCCGCTGGCCCGGCCTGGCGAACGAACAACTCTACGAGCAACGTGATCTGGCGCTGACCACGGACTTCCGGCAGGTGATGGCCGAGGCCGTGGGGAAGCAGCTCGGCAATCCGAAGCTGGATCGGATCTTTCCGGGATTTCATAACCCCGGATCGCTGCATCTGCTGGGCTGAATGGGGCTCGAAGTCCGGCAGTTTAGCCTAAAGGTCGCTGTACCGGTAGAGGACCTTGCGTCTGACAAGTAACCCTTATTTTTGAAGGTTTTACTTGACCAGCATGAACGCTTTCCGCAAAATCATGCAGCGGCTAAGTCCCTGACGTGGGCAAGAAAATCGGGAAATCGAAGCGGAGACGATAAAATGCGTAAACAGAAAGGTTTCTCGTTGGTCGAGATTCTGATTGTTGTGGCGATCATTATGATCATCTCGGCAATTGCCATTCCGAACTTTCTGCGCTCAAAAATGGCCGCCAATGAAGCTTCGGCCGTAGGCTCTCTGCACAACATTGAAACCGCACAAGTTGCCTACTCGTCTACCTATCCGACCATAGGATTTGCCCCTGACCTGAATACGCTGGGCCCTGGGCCCGCCGGTAATAACCTGGTGAACTCCACGAGCGCCGGACTGCTGGACAGCGTTCTGGGCTGCACCGCCGGAGTAGGCACGGCACCTTGCACCAAGAGCGGATACAGCATCAACATCACGGCCGCGACGGGCGCGACTCCTATCAACTCGTATTACGTCAACGCCAGTCCGTCCACATTGGGTACAACAGGGCTACGCTATTTCTATGTCGATCCATCGGGCGTGATCCGCTACAACACTTCGGTGGTTGCCGCTTCTGCTGACGTGCCCATCTCTTGATTCTGAGGAAACAATTAGGTCACACTCTTGCGACAGTTCGCGCTGATCAAGCAGCTGCAGCACTAAGTAAGTACTAAGGGAAAACCTCTCTGACCTCCCGTCAGTGCTGACCGGTGATCGTCCCAATTCCGAATATTCCTGATTGATTTCATGAGACTGCAGACCAAGTCTGGTTCACTTCCTGCATCGTAGTCTTGTGCCTGTATTAAAACTTCCAAAATCAGGACCTCAGAAAGACATCTTCACCGTGAACAATCAGCTCGAAGATCTTTACCGAGGCACCGGGACGGTTGGCGCACTGGCCATCCGCAAGCCGGAACTCCCAGCCATGCCACGGACAAACCAGCTTTCTGTCTTCAATCGAACCCTCGGCCAGCGGTCCTCCTTTGTGTGGACACACGCTGCCCAGGGCGCTGAAAACGCCGTCCAAGCGTGCGATGCAGACTGGGATGGAGCCGAAGATGAATTCGCGGACCTCGCCTTCAAGAGGAAGTTCGGCGACACTGGCGATTCGCAAGCACTGGCTCATTCGAGCGACCTTTCAGGTATGAGGATGTTCGCTCCTCCCATGCGGAGGGTAGCGATTTGAGAGCTAGAGCCTTGCCGATGCGCGGCGGCGAAGAGAGCGCACTGCGGTTGGTATCTGCTCCGGCTGAACTCGCGCAGGCTGAGATTCTGCCTATCCTGGGCGATTCGGACGCGCTCTCCGAGTATGTTCCGGTTTTGCCGGACCGGCATCCGTATTATCGTACGCTGACCATTATTGTTCCCATATACAACGAGCGGAATACGGTGATGACGATGCTGGAAAAGATCTGCCTGCAAGACACCGTGCCACTGCGCAAAGAAATTATTCTGGTGGACGACTGCTCGAATGATGGCACACGCGAAATGCTGCAGAGAACAGAGTTGGAAGCCCTGTGCGCTGACTCCGGAGACAGCATTCAACTGCTTCTGCATCCTCGCAATTGCGGCAAGGGAGCCTGCGTGCAGACCGCCCTGAGTGAGGCCAAGGGCGAGCTGGTGCTGGTGCAGGATGCCGACCTGGAATACGATCCGGCGGATTATCCCGCGCTGCTGCGTCCCATCCTGTCAGGAGAGGCCGACGCAGTGTTCGGCAATCGCTTTCATCCCGGAGCGCACCGCGTGCCGCGCTACTACCGCTTTCTGCTGAATCGAGTTTTCTCCATCCTGTGTAATCTGCTGACCAGCCTGGCATTGACGGACGTGACCGCCTGTTACAAGGTGCTGCGGCGTGACCTGCTGGATTCGCTGAAGCTGGAAAGCAACGGATTCAGCATGGAAACTGAGTTGACGGTGAAACTTGCCAAGACCAGCGCACGTATCTATGAAGTGCCGATCACGTATCATGGGCGCACCTACGCGGAAGGCAAGAAGATCAGTTGGGTGGACGGACTGGCCGCAACATACCACCTTTTCCGCTATCGCTTCTTCTAGTCACTCGTCCGGCTCATACTCTGACGGCCTCGGAAGGATGTGTACTATGTTGACCTCAAGAAAACAGGCGCTGCTAATTGCGCCGCTGCTGGCCATCTTCTTCGGCGCACTACCCGCACGGGCCGAGGTGCGCGAGGAGTTTCACAAAACAGTGCCGATGGATCGCACGGGAACGCTGTCACTGAAGAACGTGAATGGCGACGTGAAGATCTCCGCGTGGGACAAGAACGAAATTCAGATTGACGCGGTGAAGACGGCGAGCTCCGAGCAGAAGCTGCACGATGCGCGCATTGACGTGGCAGGCAGCGGACATCAAGTGGACGTTCAGACCAAGTATCCAGACCACACCAATAACAATCCCGCGACGGTGGAATATACGATTCATGTGCCGCGTGGCGTACGCCTGTTCCCGGTGGAAACCGTGAACGGAAACATTCGCGTGGATGGTCCGCAGGGCCGCATCAAGGCCGCAACGGTAAACGGCAAGGTGGAAGTGTGGAACGCCGACGATGAGCTGGAGCTGGACTCCGTCAATGGAGAAATCAAGGCCTCACTGAGCAACCCCGGGAAAAATAAAGTGAAGCTGAATGTGGTCAATGGCGGAGTGGCCCTAATGTTACCCGCATCAGCCAACGTACATGTGAAGGCCTCCACGGTGAATGGGAGCATCCACTCCGAGCTGCCGCTGGAGATCCATAAGAACCAGTACGCGCCGGGAGCAAGCGTGGATTCGAACCTTGGCTCCGGCGGTGCGATCATTGAGTTGGACAGCGTCAATGGCAGCATCTACCTGCACAAGAGTTAGGGCCAAGGGAAAGAAATCCGTGGATGCAGAGCACGCAATGCAACCTCCCCTCATCGGCGCATCACTTAGATGAGTTGGAGGTAAGAACCATGAAGAAGATGATTCTGCTGAGCTCGATTCTGTTGCTTTCCGCAGTGTTTGCCTTGGCGCAGTATGGAAGCCAGGACAATAGCAGCCAGAGCAGCGCAAGCAATGCAGGCATGATGACGGTGCAGGGGTGTCTGTCCGGCTCAGATGGAAACTTCAGCCTGATGGATAGTAAATCCGGCACAACTTATCAGCTCACGGGAGACACGGCACGGCTGCAGATGCACGTGGGACATACGATCCAGGTGACCGGCACGAACGCAGCCGGCCCAGCCAATGGACAGACCGGCGCGATGAGCAGTCCGTCAGACTCGCATCCGACGCTGATGGTTAGTTCGTTCAAGCACGTTTCTGCTACGTGCGCACCAGCGCAATAGCTAGTAGGCGTGCAGCTTCTTGATTGCGGCGAAGATGTCATCGGCCTGCGGCAGGATGACGTCTTCCAGTTGTGGCTGGTAGGCGACAAAGGTGTCTTTGGCTGCAAGGCGTTGTACGGGTGCGTCCAGCTTGTCAAACAGATCGCTGGCAATGCGGGCGGCGATCTCTGCGCCGTATCCCCAGCTCAACATGTCTTCATGCACAATTAGGACGCGGCTGGTCTTTGTGACCGACGCGGCGATGGCGTCAAAGTCATAAGGGTTGAGAGTTCGCAGGTCGAGCACCTCCACGCTGATTCCGTGCTCACGCTCCAGGCGCTGCGCGGCCTGTAACGAGCGCGGAACCGTAGCGCCATAGGTGACCACGGTGATATCGCTTCCCTCTTTCCAGATGCGTGCCTTGCCGAATGGAATGGTGTAGTCCGGACCGGGATACGGGGCGCGTCCGAAAGGCTCGCGATAGAGCCGCTTGTGCTCAAGGAACATGACCGGATCGTCGCAGCGGATTGCCGTGTGCAGGAGTCCTGCCGCGTCCAGCGCGTTCGAGGGAAACACAACGTGCATGCCGGGAGTGTGGGTGAAGATGCTCTCACCGCACTGCGAGTGATAAACCGCGCCTCCGGTGAGATAACCTCCAATGGCCACGCGCACGACTGCCGGACATGAAAACGCATTGTTGGAGCGCCAGCGGATCAGCGGCAATTCATTGCGGAGCTGGTGCATGGCTGGCCAGATGTAATCGAAAAACTGGATTTCGACGACGGGCTTCAATCCGCGTACGGCCATGCCGACGGCGCGGCCCACGATGTTAGCTTCGGCGAGCGGCGAATTAAAGACGCGGTCTGAGCCGAACTCGCGCTGCAAACCGGCGGTGAGTTTGAAGACTCCACCCTTGCCCTTCAGCTTCTTGTCTTCCAGGCACTCCTTATTGGAGAAGTCGGCAACGTCTTCGCCGAAGAGGACGATGCGCTCGTCGCGCTTCATCTCGTCACGCAGGCACTTGTTGATGAGGTCAGCCATGGTGCGGTCGCCGCCCTCAGGAACAGGCTTGGAGACAAAGCTCTTTGCGGTGGGTTTCAGGTTCTCCGAATAAACGTAGTGCGAGTAGGTGGAAGGTTCGGGGAAGGCCGCATCGAGGGCGAAATCGGCAGCGGCTTGAACCTCGGCATCCACCAGTCGCTGAATCTTTTGCGCGGCGGCCGTATCCAGAATGCCCTCGGCGATCAGGAACTTCTGGAAGCGCACAATGGGATCGCGCTCGGCATCTTTCTTGCGCTCAACCTCAGGACGGTAGAGCTTCTCGTCGTCGGAGAGCGAGTGCGAGTAGGGACGGATGACGTGACCATGGACGAGCGCAGGGCCGCTGCCGGAGCGGACGTGCTCAACGGCGCGGCGCATGGCCGCCAGACTGGCGAGAACGTCAGTGCCGTCGCACTCCTCGAAATGGAAGTTGGGGAAGTTGGCAACGAGGTGGCTGATGTTTCCACCGGCGGTCTGATATTTCACCGGAACCGAGATGGCGTATCCGTTGTCTTCTACCACGTAGAGCACCGGCAGTTTGCGTCCGGCGGCGGTGTTCAGAGACTCCCAGAATTCGCCCTGCGAGGTGGTGCCTTCTCCGGTGGAGACGTAGGTGACTTCGTCGGCGTGGTGCTCCACGTCCTTGAACTCGCGATAGTCGCCGTCAACGTTTGCCTCTGCCTCAGGATGCCGGGTAAAGTATTGGCCCGCCTGGGCACATCCCACGGCCTGAAGAAACTGCGTTCCGGTAGGCGAGGAGGTGGTGAAGATGTTGTGCTCACGGCTGCCCCAGTGTGAAGGCATCTGACGTCCACCCGAGGAGGGATCGTCGGCGGCACCGACGGATTGCAACAACATCGACTTGGGGGTGACTCCCAGGGACAGGCAGAGCGCGCGGTCACGATAGTAGGGAAAGAACCAGTCATAGCCAGCGCGAAGATGAGCGGCTGCGGCCACCAGCAGGGCTTCATGTCCCGCGCAGGAGATCTGGAAGTAGATCTTCTGCTGGCGCTTGAGCATGATTTCGCGGTCGTCAATGCGCCGCGAGAGAACCATTGTTCGGTACAGGTCCAGCAACTGCTGCGGTGTGAGCCCCTCGTACGTTTTTTCTACCGCGACCACAGGCTCGTTCTGCAAGACTTTCGAGGACATTCAGGCTTTCTCCCAATCCGAAATCCCGGACACATCCATCTTGGATGCACGAGACCTCGGCCAGCACTTATTGTAAATCTTGAAGGAGAGCTGCTGCCACGTCATCCCGACGCGAATATATACTGAAATCAAGATGATTGAGACTCGGCGGGCGATTCCGAACACAAAGATAAAGCTGCTTCTCTGGGATCTGGATGGCACTCTTGTGGACAGCGAACTGGACCTGGCCCACTCCATCAACGCGATGCTGCGCCACCTTCAGCGCCCTGAACTTCCTGTCGAAGTGGTGGCCAGCTACATTGGCGACGGAGCTCCGATGCTGGTGCGCCGCGCGCTTGGCGATCCGCAGGACGAGACTTTTGTGCAGAGCGCCCTGGAATATTTCATGAAGTACTATCGCGAACACAAGCTGGACAACACCTTTGTGTACGCCGGAGTACTGGAAACACTGGCGGCGATCCGCCAGCGCAGCAGGCTGAAAATGGCCGTGCTGACCAACAAACCCATCGGCCCATCACGCGGAATCTGCGACGGGCTGAACATTTCCGAGTTCATGACGAACGTGTACGGCGGCAACAGCTTCCCGACCAAGAAGCCCGATCCGCACGGCGCCCGCGTGCTGCTGCAAGAGCACGGAGCCACGCCCGACGAAGCGGTGATGATCGGCGACTCGCAGAATGACGTGCTGACGGCCAACAACGCGGGAATGTTCTCTGTCGGCGTCACCTACGGACTTTCTCCGGAGTCGCTCAAGATTCATCCTCCGGACGTGCTGATCGACCATCCGGCAGAGTTGCTGGAAGTGCTGGGACTCTAGGGTCGTAGCTGGACGCGATTGGGAATTCTAGGGCCGAAACATTACGTCTTTCTTGTTTTGTTCGCGCATGAGCGCCTTGGCGGACTAAATCTCTGGACTAACGATGCCAAGCTTCTGTAATCTTTTGTCAACCGGGGTAAAAGTTTGCTGTCAATGAACGCCTGCTCAGGCGCACAGAGTTCAACTTCCCCAGTCCGATTCACCTGGAGCCACACCAAATGTACAAGATCGTGGAAGCCCGAAGCGTAGGGTTCAAAATCAAGCAATTCGTCATTGAAGCGCCGCGCATTGCGCGCAAACAGCAGCCTGGACAGTTCATCATCCTGCGCCTGCATGAGAATGGCGAACGCATTCCGCTGACGATCAAGTGCTCAGACCCGGAAGCGGGCACGGTGACCATCGTGGTTCAGTCGATCGGCAAGACCACTTCCCTGCTGAACTGCCTTGAGACCGGCGACTACATTCTGGATATTGTTGGCCCGCTCGGCCATCCGTCTGAGATTGCGCAGTTCGGCACGGCTGTGATTCTTGCCGGCAGCGTGGGAACCGCCATGGCATTGCCCACGGCGAACGCGCTGAAGGCGGCAGGCAATCATGTGGTGTTCATTGAGGGCGCGCGCAACACCGAGATGGTGGTGTTTGAAGACGAAGTGCGCGCCGCCAGCAATGAGACCTACATCATGACCGACGACGGAAGCTACGGCGAACAGGGCCTGGTGACGAAGAAGCTCAATGAACTGCTGGCCGACGGACGCAAGATCGACTTTGTGCTGGCCGTGGGACCGGTGCCGATGATGCGCGCCGTCTCACAGGTGACCAAGCCGCTCGGCATCAAGACCATGGTGAGCTTGAACTCCATCATGGTTGACGGCACGGGAATGTGCGGCGGTTGCCGCGTGCTGATGGGCGACAAGAGCAAGTTCGCGTGTGTGGACGGCCCGGAGTTCGACGCCTCGCAGGTGAACTTTGAGGTACTGATGCAGCGCAACACGATGTATCGCGACAAGGAATGCGAGTCGCTGAAACGCTTTGAAGCGAACAAGGAAGCGGAACTGGCTCAGGTTCGGGCGCAGTTTGTTGAAGAGGAGACGCACAATGCCTGAGAAAAATTCGCTGAAAGCCAAAGATCGCATGAAGATTGCGCGCACTCATATGCCGGAGCAGGATGCAACGGCGCGCAGCCGTAATTTCCAGGAAGTGAACCTTGGCATCACGGCTGAGACCGCACAGCTTGAGGCCACGCGCTGTATCGGTTGCGCCAAGCCCGGCTGCGTTACGGATTGTCCGGTGGGCGTGAAGATTCGCGAAGTGGTCGATCTGATCTACGCGGGCGACTATCTGGCTGCTGCGTCCAAGATGCGCGAAGACAACGCGCTTCCAGCAATCACCGGCCGCGTTTGTCCGCAGGAGAACCAGTGCGAGGGCGGCTGCATCCTGGGCAAGAAGGGCGAGGCCGTCGCCATTGGCAACCTTGAACGCTTTATCGCCGATTTTGAGCGCACCAGCGGACAGCTTGGTCTGCCGACGATTGCACCGTCAACGGGCAAGAGCGTTGCCATTGTCGGCAGCGGTCCGGCAGGGCTTTCAGCGGCGGGAGATTTGATCCAGAAGGGTCATCGCGTGCGCGTCTTTGAGGCGCTGCATGAGCTCGGCGGCGTGCTGGTGTACGGCATTCCCGAGTTCCGCCTGCCCAAGACCATCGTCAAGGGCGAGGTAAACAATCTGCGCAAGATGGGCGTGGAGTTTGAGACCAACGTCGTCGTCGGCAAGAGCGTCACCATTGACGAACTGATGGAGGACGAGAAATTCGATGCCATCTTCGTTGCCACCGGCGCGGGACTGCCACGCTTCCTCGGCGTGCCGGGCGAACACCTGAACGGCGTGTACTCAGCCAACGAATTTCTAACTCGCGTGAACCTGATGCGGGCCTACAAGTATGAAGAGACCGACCAGCCGGTGTACGACTGTCGCGACCGCGACGTGATTGTGGTCGGCGGCGGCAACACCGCCATGGATGCGGTTCGCACCGCGCGACGGCTTGGCGCAAGGTCGGCAACGCTGGTGTACCGGCGCTCTGAAGAAGAGATGCCGGCACGCAAAGAAGAAGTGAAGCACGCCAAGGAAGAGGGCGTGGAGTTCCGCATGTTGACCAATCCCGAGGAGTTCATCGGCGACGAAAAGGGCTGGCTGACCGGAGCACGCTGCGTACAGATGGAGCTTGGCGACCCCGACGCCAGCGGACGCCGCAGTCCGGTTGAGATCAAGGGCTCGGACTTCATTCTGCCCGCGCACCTGGTCATCATCGGCGTGGGCACCACGGCCAATCCGCTGATCCAGAGCACGACTCCGGACCTGAAGACCACGAAGAAAAACTACATCGTGATCGACGAGGAAAGCACGCGCACCTCAAAGCGCGGCGTCTTTGCCGGAGGCGACATTGTCACCGGCGGCGCAACGGTGATTCTCGCCATGGGCGCGGGCCGCAAGGCTGCAGCGTCTATTCACGAATACCTGACGACCGGCGTTTGGGAGACAGTATCCGCGCCGGTGCAGTAGAGATACGAAGAAGTTAGTAGTCACGGCGGAGAGGCAGCAGATGAGTTCTGCTTCTCCGCCGTAACTGTTGCTATCGAGAGGAAAGCATTGGCAGAGAAAGCGGCTGCACGCACGAGGAAAAGCCTCGGCTCCAACGGAGCCGGCGGCGATCTATCGGCGAAGGACGTGCGCACCTTGCGCTCGCTGAACACTCCGGCGAAGATTCAGAAGTTTCTCGACGCCATGCGTTATCAGTATGCGGACACCGCGTGGTCTCCGCGTCATGTGCTGCGCGAGCGCGCCGGACACTGCATGGAAGGCGCGATGCTGGCTGCGGCTGCGCTGCGCGTGAACGGCTTTCCGCCGCTGGTGATGGACCTGGAAGCTGTCCACGACGACGATCACGTAATCGCCCTCTACCGCGAACATGGCCTGTGGGGCGGCATCGCCAAGTCAAACTATGCGGGACTGCGCTTCCGCGCGCCGATTTATCGCACGCTGCGTGAGCTGGCGCTCAGCTACTTTGAGCACTACTACAACCTGCGCGGAGAACGCACGCTGCGCGCCTACTCGGCTCCGGTGAACCTGACGCGCTTTGACCCGCAGCAGTGGATGACGAGCGAAGAAGACGTGTGGTGCGTGCCTGAATACCTGGCGAACGCGCGGCACTACCCGCTGTTTCCGAGCAAAGTTGCCCGCCGCCTGCCAAGGCTTGACCGCAGAAGCTACGAGGCGGGAATGCATGGCTCGGTGAAGCACTGAGTTCGCGGCATTGCGAAAAACAAACGCCGCGCACTTGATGAGAGAGGCGGCGTTTTACGTTTCCGCCAACTTAGCGGCGTCTATCGTTCGACGGTGCTCGGCCTTCGCGCTTCTTGGCGCGGTCGGCGGTCCAAGGCTTCTTGGCTCCGTATGATTTCTTGCCCGGCCCGCTTTTCTTTCTCAACATGGTCTTTTTATACGAGCTGGGATCTTCCAGCACTTCCGGTGCGGGCAACAGTTCGCGACGAACGCGGACGAGCACGGAAGCCAGCAGCTCGGCGCTCAACTCTTCGAGCAGTACCCTTCCCGCTGCCAGATCGTCATCGGCCGGAGCGTCTGCCATGGCAACGATTTCACGCACCAGGTTTTCTTCGTCACGCGCACGGATTGCGTCCGCCGATGGCGCGGTTGACCATGCTGCCTTGATCTTTGCCGAGGCCAGTAATCGCTCACCGGCTCCGCGATGCTGCGCGGGCACGATCATCACCGACAATCCTTTGCGCCCTGCGCGTCCGGTGCGTCCGCTGCGATGCAACAGTCCCTCTTTGTTCTGCGGCAGGTCAACGTGGATCACCAGTCCGAGCTCAGGCATATCCAGTCCGCGTGCCGCCACATCGGTTGCCACGCAGACGCGGGCGCGGCCATCGCGCAGGGCCTGCAAGGCGGTAGTGCGCTCGCTCTGCTTTAATTCTCCGGAAAGCGCAACGGCTGAGAATCCACGTTCCACAAGGTTTGCGTGCAGATGCCGCACCGCTTCACGCGTGGAGCAGAAGACCAGCGCACCTTGCGAATCAAAGTAGCGCAAGGTGTTGACCACGGCGTGTTCCGTGTCGCGCGGAGCGGTGAGAAACGCGCGATACTCAATATCCGCGTGCTGCTCATTCTCCCGCGATAACGCCATCCGCAGAGCGTCATGCTGATACTGCTTGGCCAGTCCGAGGATTGCCTTAGGCAAGGTCGCTGAAAACATCATGGTGCGGCGCTCGGCGGGAGTGGAGTTCATCAGCAGCTCAAGCTCTTCGCGGAATCCGAAATCAAGCATCTCGTCGGCTTCGTCCAATACCACCGCACGAATCTCTGACAGGTCGAGATATCCCTGATCAAGATGGTCTGCCAGACGGCCCGGCGTGCCGACGACGATATGCGCTCCCGCTTGCAGGGCGCGCTGCTCGCGGCGAATGTCCATGCCGCCCACGCAGGAGATCACGCGCGCGCCCGCGTTGCCCAGCAGCCATGCCAGCTCACGATTCACCTGCAGGGCCAGCTCGCGGGTGGGCGCAACGATCAGCGCCAGCGGCTTGCGAGGCCGTCCGAATCGCGGCTCTTCGCCAAGCAGCATTTCTCCCAGGGTAAGGCCATAGGCTGCGGTCTTTCCCGAACCTGTCTGCGCTGACACCAGCAGATCGCGTCCGGCGGCTTCAGGCCGAAGCACGGCTGTTTGTACTGGTGTGGGTTCGGTGTAGTTTCGAGACGCAAGCGCGCTCATCAAGCTGGGATTCAGTTCTGGAAAGGGCATAGTTCAAGTATAAGGGAGTGGTGATTTTATTGTTTGAGGAGATGTTGAGGTGGCTGAATATCGGGCAAACGCCGCATGCTCGATGAGAGGATGCGGCGTTCTTTTGCCGAGGACGTGTTCACTTCATCAGTTTGGTGAGCTGGTCACGAAGGCGCGAGGTCAGAGCCTGCTGCTCATCCAAATCGTTGATGCGTTCACGCACGATGCCGTCGCCATCAAGCAACACGTAGGTGGGAGAGGAATGCACATCGAATGCTTCCTGCACAGATGGCTTGTTGCCCTTGTCCCACGATTGCAACCAGTTCATATCATGCTTGGCAATGAACTGGCTCCAGTCTTCCTTTTTTTCATCGGAGCTGATGCTTAATACAATCAACTGAGTGCCATATTTCCTGCGCAATTCCTTGATCTCAGGAATGGTTGTGCGGCAGATCGAGCACGACGTGTCCCAGAAATCGATGAGCACGACTTTGCCCTTCAGGTCGGCCAGCATGATCTGTTTTCCATCGCTGGTAAGAGCGGTAAACGCCGGTGCAACGGGCTCCCGGGCGCGGCGCGGGTCCGCGATCAGCGCCTGCACTCTTTGCTTATCCGCACCATCAGGCAAGTGGCTCTCCACCCACTTCAACTCACTGATGGCCGCCTCATCCTTTTTCTGCCGCAACAGCGCAAGCCCCAGGGCGTAATGCGTGACGGGGCTATCCGGTTGCAGATCGACGGCCATCTTCGCTTGCGTTTCCGCCAAAGCCAGCTCCTTGGCGCCGGGAGCAAGCTTCAGCAGCAACTGGCTGCGCCGAATGAGCGCCGCCACTTTGTCCGGTGTTTCAACGGCTGTATCAACGGCTTTGGCCGCCAATTTCAGCGCGTCGTCACGCCGGTTCGCGCGTCCGTAAGCATCGGCGGCAAAGAGCAAACACTGGGAGCAGTGCCCGCCCAGTGCTTTATTGGCCTGTTCAAATCCATGCGCTGCGTCTTCGTACTTCTTTTCCTGATAGGCCTTTTGCGCCGCCTTGAACTTATCGTTGTCTCCGGGGGCTGACTGGGCGAACGCCGCATAAACAGCAAGAAAGAACAACACACACGCAAACAGGTTCTTCATAACTCCCTCATGATCTGGACCGACGAATATGCTCTGAACAGCAAGATCATAGTGCTCTGCACCGCACTCCGCCAAGTGGAAATCCGCGTCCCACTCTTGTTATAATCAAGGGTTACTCCAAGCCCGCCGTTGCTCTCTGTGTGCTCGGCGACTTTGGGGTGGAGTGGGGACTCCTGCCGATGGAATTGAAGGTTCACAGCCATTACAAGCCGCAGGGAGATCAGGCCTCGGCCATTGAGCAGCTTACGCGCGGGCTCAGTGAGGGCGAGAAACACCAGGTGCTGCTCGGCGTTACCGGATCAGGCAAGACGTTTACGATGGCGAAGATCATCGAGGAGTGCCAGCGTCCCGCGCTGGTGATGGCGCACAACAAGACGCTGGCGGCGCAGCTTTATCACGAGTTCAAGAGCTTCTTCCCCGGCAATGCGGTTGAGTACTTTGTCAGCTACTACGACTATTACCGGCCGGAGGCCTACATTCCGGCGGGCGATATTTACATTGAGAAGGAATCGACGGTCAACGATGAGCTGGACAAGCTGCGGCTCTCGGCGACACGCTCGCTGTTTGAGCGCCGTGACTGCATCATCGTGGCGTCCGTGAGCTGCATCTACGGCCTGGGCTCTCCGGAA
>Ga0302320_10008149_pt1 | contig 22868 bp, 20 predicted proteins | sample Bog_T0_3_FD_202130 | JGI IMG/M metagenome (GOLD analysis project Ga0302320, IMG submission 202130) | Peat permafrost microbial communities from Stordalen Mire near Abisko, Sweden - Bog_T0_3 | ecosystem: Environmental > Terrestrial > Soil > Wetlands > Peat | place: Sweden: Abisko, Stordalen Mire... | reverse complement strand
AATGTCGGAACAGCAGGTTCGCAGCGAGGTCATCTCCGCGCTGGTTGGCACGCGCCCCATGACGCGCGTAAACCGGGCAGTCGAGAAGGGCGAGACTTTTGGATTCATCAAGATTCTCGTCGACGCCACGACGCAGAGGATCTTGGGAGCTACGGTATTTGGCACCGGTGGAGACGAGGCGATTCACTGCATTCTCACAGCGATGTATGCACATCAACCGGCATCCCTGCTGACCCATTCCGTGCACATTCATCCCACAGTCGCTGAGTTGATTCCCACGGTCCTGGAGAATTTGAAGCCGATTGTGTGAGCGAGCGGATTCCACTGAGAGCAAACTCTCAATCGCGTTGCTTCCGCGAGTATTTGGCCAGCAGGCACAGCAATCGGCAGAAAGCCCGACCTGTCTATTCCGCCGCCTTGGCAACCAGTGTTTCGACTCCCGCAATGTTTTGCAAAAGGTCGTCTGGCGTGCCGTGGCGCATCTGCAAATAGGCAGGGCTATTGTAAGAAAGCAGGACGTCTCCGTCGATTTTTTCCCATACCAATATTTTGAGTGGCAGATCGATGGCGATGCTGGGAGAAGCCAGCATGAGTGGAGTACCCGCCTTCGGGTTCCCGAAGATGAGTAGCTTGGTGGGAAGCATTTCCATTCCCGCTTTTTCGGCCTCTCCGCTGTGGTCAATCAACGCGAACAAGGCAATGCCCTTCGCTTTGAGCATCTCGATGAGTCTTTCGACTGATTGCTCAACAGAGTGGTTGCTTCGCACATCGATGATGCCCTCGCTTCGAGCAATCGTCATGGAGTCCTCCTTGCAGAAAATCACTCCTTCTTCACCGCGTGGCCGCCGAACTCATTGCGCATGACGGCCAGCATCCGATCGGTGAAGTTGTTCTGTTCCCGCGAGCGAATGCGCCGCATCAAGGATTCCGTAATAACCGGAGCGGACACATTCAACTCAATGGCTTCAAAGACGGTCCATCGCCCCTCGCCCGAGTCCTCTACATAGGCGTCGAGTCCACTCAGAGACGGATTCTTGCGGAGAGCATCCGCGGTGAGATCCAGAAGCCAACTGCGGACCACGCTGCCATGGCGCCAGATCTCGGCAACCTGCAGCAGATTCAGATCCATTTCCTTCTTGCTTTCCAGGATCGTGAAACCTTCGGCATAGGCCTGCATCATGCCGTATTCAATTCCGTTGTGAATCATCTTGACAAAATGACCGGCTCCCCCTGGCCCGACGCGACCCCAGCCCTTGTCGACGCCAGGCGCCAATGTTTCAAAGACCGGACGCAGATATTCAATCGGTTCGGCGTCACCCCCGATCATCATGCTGTAACCCTCTTTCAGGCCCCAAACACCGCCGGACGTCCCTACGTCGACAAAATGAAAACCCTTCTCGGCAACTTCGCGATGGCGGCGCATGGAGTCCTTGTAGTTGGAATTGCCGCCGTCGATCAATATGTCGCCCGGGCTCAGGAGCGGCACAAGTTTGGCGATGGTCTGGTCGACTGGGTCGCCCTGTGGAACCATCATCCAGATCGCCCTGCGAGGCTGCAAGTTCTTTGCCAACTCATCGAGCGTCGAGGCACCGATGTTTCCGGTGGCTGCCAACCGCGCCACTGCCTCGGAGTTGAAATCGAAACCCACCACCTGGTGCCCGGCGAGGCGAAGCCGCTCGGCCATGTTCCCGCCCATCTTCCCCAGTCCAATCAGTCCAAGCTGCATTGTCTCTACCTCTCCTGCTTTAGGATGCAGCGCAGCGCGAAGAAGATTCCGCACGTCAATTGCAAAGCCATGACCCATCAACCTTGCCGCCGAAGCCGCAGGAAGCCGAAACTGCATCCATAGCCCTTATGCGCGCCACGAGCTGTCTACCTGTCCGCTTCCAAAACATTCTTTAAAGAGGCGGGGACTCCCCAACCGGCCAGCGGCGCGCGACTAGGTCTCTGACCGCTTGAAGTTGTACCAACGATGGGTGCCCCAGGTCTCGATTTTGAGACCTGGGAAGGCACGAGCCAATGGGACGGAATTATGCGGTCAGGGACCTAGAGTAGCGTGCCTTTGGGACATGCCAGCTCTTGTTTCGCTATCGTCGGACCAAGCGATCTGGTGGAGTGCTGTTCGGCCCAAGAAGTTTCGCACAGGCAAGGATCGCAAAAGCGCGAACGGTATGGTCAAATATGCTAGATTGCATGGGTATGAACAGCATGAGCTCGACCAATTCCGCAGACGAAGTGCGTCGGCATCTCTTTTACGAGACCTCTCACTCCCCATCGCTGACAGAACTCGTGGGCTACGAAAAGGCCAAAGAGATCATCGACTTTTGTTTCATCGCCAGTCCGTACTACCCGACCACAGCGATGATGGAAGATTTGCAGAGAAATCTTCCCAATCTCATCAAGTCCTATCCCTCCAATAGTCCTCACTTGAGCCAGAAAAATCTGGCCGCCGTCTTGAACGTAAGCCCCAAGAACCTGATCATCGGCAATGGGGCGACCGAGTTGATCGTCCTTATCAATACCCATCTGATTGACCGCATCGCAGTGCCGGTTCCGACCTTTGGCGAATATATCGAGAAGCTCCGCGACCAGCGCGATGCCGAGCTGTTTTTTCTGAATCCGGAGGAGCGCTACGAGCTTCATCTTGGCAAATATCTGGCTTGGGTACATCAGCGCAATCTGCGAGCGCTGCTGGTGATCAACCCGGGAAACCCCACTGGCCAGCTTATTCCTCTTGAGGAGATGATCTATTTCCTCGAACAGGCATCGGATATGGAGCTGGTAATCGTGGACGAGTCGTTCATCGATTTCGCCGGCGAAACCGTGCCGAGTCTTCTGCCGGTCGCGGAGCGGTTCTCCAACCTACTGATCGTGCGCAGCGTGAGCAAACACTGCGGCGTGCCGGGGTTGCGCATCGGATATTGCTACTCGGGAAACCTCTATCTGTTGAATCGCCTGCGACGATTCATTCCCACCTGGAACCTGAACAGCGTGGCGCAATATTTCCTTTCGCTCCTGCCTGCCACCGATGCCGAATATCAGGTCGCTCGCAAACGGCTGATCGGAGATGTGCGCAGTCTCTATGATTCGCTGCAGTCGATCGCGGGCATTGACGCCTATCCGACCGGCGCGAATTTTGTTCTGTGCAAGGTCACCAGTGGATTGACGGCCTTCGAACTCCAGGCCCGTTTGCTCACCGAACACAAGATGTACGTACGAGATTGTTCCAACAAGACCGGCATGGACCGCTTCCACATTCGTGTGGCTTCGCAAGGGCGCGACAAGGACTCCCGGCTGGTGGAAGCACTGCGCGCTTTGCTCGCTTGATTTGAGGAGTGTCATGAATCGGCCAATCGTTCTCGTCGTCACGCGGCGCACCGCGCGCAAGCACCGCCCCGTTAACTATCTGGGCGCGGCTCACCTTGAGATACTAATCAAACTCAAGATTCTCCCGGTCATGGTTCCTGTTGTCGAAGGCACAGTGGCTTGTCTCTCGCAATACGCGGAAGGGATGCGCGGGCTTTTGCTGACGGAAGGCGACGACGTGGAACCCACACGCTATCAGGCGATCAAAGCAAACTTCACCTACCTCGAAGGCACCAACCCGTTAAAGGATGAGATCGAAGTCCGCCTGATCCGCCGCGCGATGCGACAGCGTCTGCCGATTCTGGGGATATGCCGCGGATCTCAACTGCTCAATGCGGCCTGCGGCGGTACGCTCTTCGGCGACGTGCAGAAGGAGAAACAATCGGCCTTGAAGCATATCGAACACAACATGGAGCACTACGACACTTACCGCCACCTCATAACCCTTGTCGACGGCTCTCCCTTGCAACGCTGGTACAAGGAAGACAAGCTGCATGTGAACAGCTATCACCATCAGGGCATTCGTGAATTGGCTCCCCGCTTTCGACCGATGGCCCATGCAGAGGATGGATTAGTTGAGGCGTTCTATGATCCCAAAGCAAACTTCACCGTCGGACTCCAGTTTCACCCCGAAAGAATGCTGCCGGAATACCCCGGGAACTGGAAGATCTGGAAGGAGTTTGGAGCCGCTGTCCATCAGTGACGGTCCTTCATCGGCATAAAACAGAGTTACCCCTCGCGCGATCCTTGTTCACTTTGCGCGTCGTGCAAACCAACAAACCAACTCTCTGTGGGGATACGCAATTGCAAAGCGAATCTATCGACTATTCCGCTTCAATCTTGTCCACGAAACACCAGACCCAGGATTCGCCCGGCTCGATCGAACGCATCAGCGGATGGCCGGTCAGATGAAAGTGCTTGGTGGCGTGCTGATTTTGTGACGAGTCGCAGCAGCCGACGTTTCCACAGATCAGGCACATCCGCAGGTGTACCCAGGTGTCGCCTAATTTCACGCACTCTTCACAGACGTGCTTCCCCGGCCTGCGGACTTTAATCTGATCCAGGTGAGTACACTTCACGGTCATGAATCCCTCCAAATTTAGGAGATGAATGCGAACGGCGCACTTCTCGTTGATTGGATGCGGACCACTCGGCGGGGATGCGCGGAAGTGGAATCGCGGTACTATCGAAAAAAGGATGAATGCCACGAGGTTCCGGCCTTCCGGGAGGATCGATGAAGCGTGCGAAGCACCTGTTTTCCCTACTTTTGCTGCTTGCAGCTCCGGCTCTCTGGGCGCAAGGTCCGCCCTTTCAGATTGACGATCCCGTGCCGGTGGACCTGCACAACTACGAGTTCTACATCTTCGGCGGAGCGGATGGTACGCCAGTTGCACTGAACCTTACCGGCCCGGCTTTTGAATTCAACTGGGGTGCGCTGCCTCGTGTGCAGCTTCACGCCATCTTGCCGCTGGGCGCGTCGATTCCAGAAAACAACCCGGTCTATCTCCCCGCAGGAACAGGACCCAGCGCCTACGGACTGACGGATATGGAACTGGGCGTGAAGCTCGCCTGGCTCAAGGAGACCAAACACCGGCCGCAGATGGGTTCCTTCACCATGTTCGAGATGCCGACAGGGGACGACAGCAAGGGACTCGGCGTCGGAAAGGCCTCCTACAAACTGCCCTTCTGGCTGCAAAAGAATATCGGGAAATGGACGCTCGATGGAGGAGCAGGTTACCAGGTCGTTCCGCAAACGGGGCTGCACAACTTTCCCTATGGCGGATTCCTTTTGAAGAAGGAATTGAGTGAGCGGCTGGAACTGGGCGCCGAGGTGTTCGCCCACGGCGGCGAGGGAATTGCCGCAGCGCAGACGCAAGCGTCGACAATGATGGACGCCGGCGGGTACTACCATTTCAAGAACCCCCATCGGCAATTGCTGTTTGCCTACGGGCACTCGGTAGCGGGACAGACCGAGAACTATGCCTATCTCGGCATGTATTGGACTTGGGGGAAAGGCGATCAGAAATCGGCGCAGAGCCCTCTTTTCACGCAGGGAAGAGATGCCTCTGTCTTCTGAATTCTCGAAGCAACAACATGGCCAGTTGCGGTCTGGATCGACGGCGACCGTAAGCTCCGTGCTGAATCACCTAGTACCGTGACCGCGTAATTCTGTAATTTGACTTCGAACTATGGGTGCCCCAGGTCTCGATTTTGAGACCTGGGATGACCACCACTTCACACGGTCACGGCAATAGTCCAATTGTTCGATTTACTTCGTTCGTCGCGCCTAGGCTCGAATGGCCATAGGATCTGCAAGTTTCTGCCCTCGCCAGAGTGCAACAGTCGAGAATGCTGTCGTTGCCAGCACAGCAAGAACCATGAGTTGCAATACCAGGTGACAAGCATCGGGAGGAAGATGGTCTCCGACGCGCGGTAGAACTTGGACAGTCTGGCTGAAGAACCGCGCGTAGGTCCTTTTCCACCCAGGCGAAGCGCCGACAAGATAGCCGACCCACCAGGTTTCGATCTGAAGCCAAATCCAAATCGCATAGAGACCTGTGGCGATTGCCACGGCTACGCGCCATCGACGCGCCGTAGCCACGATCGAGCCCAGCATTACTGCCCCAATCGCATAGTCGAGGCCTGCTTGTCCATTTCCATGTCGGATGTCATTCCAAGGGAACAGACTTATCCATTCGATGACTTGAAAATACGCCAATAGCGCAATCTGGCTGATCAAGGATGCTCTTATCGCTGTCATGCTACCTGCCTTCGGATGCTAATCGCGCGAAGTGCTGAATCCACTGCGGCTGTGCAACACACTGCAACTTGTCTGGGTTTTCCCGCAAGCAGTATAGCGCCGCGTCGTCGCGGCAGAAATGTGCACGACGAGGCAAGGCGATAGAAATCGCAGAAAGCCCTCAAAGGCCAATCTTCCGCCGCGCTTCCAGTTGGAAGGAGTGATGCAGAACGTGTTTGAATGAATGCTCGCCTCACCTCGGTGTCGGCTTCCCGGTCGATACAATCAGCCTATGGAGTTTCCAAAAACCAGCGATTCGCCGCGGGTTCTGTTTGTCGGTCGGTCCACTCTGGACGCCGTCTATTGGCTTGATCAGCTTCCCGACGAAGACACCAAGACCTATGCCCGGCAATTGCGCGCTCTGCCTGGAGGCCCCGCGCTCAATGCCGCCTTGACGCACGCCAAGTTGGGCGGTCGCAGTCTGCTGGTGTCGGCTGTGGGCGACGGTCCTTGGGCGCCGATCGTGCGTGCGGAACTGGCTCGCCACGAAATTCAACTCCTCGATCTTGCCGGCGGCACGGCATACGAGACCCCGCTCACCACCGTGCTCATCAACTCCACCAACTCCACGCGCACCATTGTGAACCCGCCGCTTTCTACCGTTTCCTTGCCTCGTTTTTCGGGGTCGTGGCAGCAAGCCGTTCCCGCATCGTGGGGCGCAGTGCCGCCAGTGGTGCTCACCGATGGCTTTCATCTGGCCGAGACTTTGCCCTTGCTTGCTGCCTGCCAGGGATCGGCTATCTGCCTCGACGGCGGCAGTTGGAAGCCGGGAACGGCTGAACTGGCACCGATGCTCACCATCGCCCTCTGCAGTGAGCGGTTCACGATTCCCGGTCAGCCGTCAGGCCCGGAGCTGATCCTGGAGTGGTTCGCGGCGCAAGGAGTTCCGTACATTGCTGTCACGCGCGGCCCTCGTTCCGTCCTCTGCGCCGAGCGCGGCCGCCGCTTCGAAATTGAGATCGAGCCCATTGAGGCTGTCGATACGTTGGGGGCTGGGGACGTGCTGCATGGGGTCTTTTGCTACCATTTCGCGATCAAACCTGACTTCGAGCGGGCCTTGCGGCTGGCGGCTCAAGTCGCCACGCGTTCCTGCCTGAAATCAGGAATCGCGGGAGTTGAATCCTAGATAAGGGGCCAGGTTCCGGTGGTTCGGCGGTAAGAATTTGACCCTCTTGGGTCGACGAACGGCCGCTGGTACTAAACTGAAGACACCATGGCCGCCGCTACCTCTATCCCCTCAATCGTTTCCCGCTCACCCCAGGGCGGGTTTGTGAATGAACCCTTTGTCGACTTCACGACTTCGGAGAACGCGCACAAGATGCGCGAGGCCCTCGCCCTTGTCGCCAACCAATTGGGTCGCGATTATCCGCTGGTGATCGGCGGAGAGCGCTTGCAGACCGAAGCCAAGATCCGCTCGGTGAATCCGGCTCGCCCCAGCCAGATCATTGGAATTCATCAAAAAGCTGAAGCAGAACACGCGGAGCTGGCCATCTCGGCTGCTCTCCAAGCCTATGAGCTGTGGAGCAGAACCACGGTCGAAGCACGAACGTCCCTGCTGCTGAACGCTGCCGACATCATCCGCAGCCGGCACTTTGAATTCTGTGCGTGGTTGACGTTCGAGGTTGGCAAAAACTGGGCCGAGGCGGACGCCGATGTGGGCGAGACCATCGACTTCCTGAATTTCTATGCCCGCGAAGCGCTGCGCCTGGCCACTGCGACCACACCGATCCAATACCCGGGCGAGCGCAATGAGTTGCTCTATCTTCCGCTCGGTGTCGGCGCAGTGATTCCTCCCTGGAATTTCCCCTTTGCAATCATGGCGGGGATGACCGCTGCCGCCATCGTGACCGGGAATACGGTGATCTTGAAGCCCTCCAGCGACGCGCCCACCATCGCCGCCAAGTTCTTTGACGTTTTGGAAGAGGCTGGAATGCCGGTCGGCGTGGTGAACTTCTGCCCCGGATCAGGCCCAACCTTTGGAAACGCGATTGTGGAGCATCCCAAGACCCGCTTCATCGCCTTCACCGGCTCAAAGGCCGTTGGCCTTGAAATTCATGAACGCGCAGCCAAGGCGAAGCCCGGGCAGATCTGGATCAAGCGGACCATCCTGGAGATGGGCGGCAAAGACTCCATCCTGGTCTGTGCGGACGCCGATCTGGATGCGGCCGCCGACGGCGTCGTGGCCTCCGCCTTTGGATTCAGCGGACAAAAGTGCTCGGCCTGTTCGCGGGCGATTCTGGAAGCACCGATTTACGATGCGGTGATCGAGAAGATCGTGGCGCGGGTCAAGAAGCTGACCGTGGGCGACCCGGCGGCCAATCAGAACCTGGGGCCTGTCGTGAATCAGGGCGCGCTGCGCTCCATGCTGGCTTACATCGAAACGGGCAAGAAAGAAGGACGCCTCATCGCCGGAGGAAACGCGCCGGAAATGGCGGACAAGGGCCATTTCCTGGAGCCTACCGTCTTTGCGGACATCGCTCCGGACGCCGTATTGGCACAAGAGGAGATCTTCGGGCCGGTGCTGGCCCTCATCAAGGTAGCTGACTTTCAAGAGGGGTTGGCGGTCGCCAACAACACCGAATATGGCTTGACCGGGGCGATCTATACCACGGACCGCGAAAAACTCAATCTCGCACGCCGCGAATTCCATGTCGGGAATCTTTACTTCAATCGCAAGTGCACCGGCGCGATGGTGGGCGCGCATCCCTTTGGCGGCTTCAATCTAAGCGGGACCGATTCCAAGGCCGGTGGGCCGGACTATCTGCTGCTGTTCACGCAGGCCAAGAGTGTTGCGGAGAGGTTGGGGTAAGGCGTTTCCGGCTATTGATCCGAACCTTGATAGAGTCTTGTGGCTTCCCACCCTTTCCGCAGAAAACGCGGAAAGGATGGGTCAAGGGGCGTATGTGGCCAAATCAATCGCGAATGAGGCTTACTCGACGAAGACCTGTTGCGGGGTCGTCACCTTGGCCTCGACACCTTCTATATGAAGCTTCAGATCGGCGACTTCCGGTTTGCTGCCTTTCTGCTCGGTCGCGATACTCAACGCGTATTGGTTTCCCAGGCAGCGACGGACATCGGCAAGAAACGGCCCAACAGAGACCGGGTTCCCCGTCCCAATTGCGTAGGTTTGTCCTCCGGTGGCATCGGCCACTTGCTGCAGCAGGTTTTGCCCGGCGAAACCCGAACCGCGGGTTCCCTGGCCGCGCCAGAAAACGGTATAGACCACCAAGCCTGCACGAACGGAATCATGAATCGCAGTCTGCACGTAGAGGTCTTGGGGATCAAAGCGTCGTTCCCAGGGATCCACGCCATCGGTAATCATCACCACCGCTCGGCGCGCTGCCTGGTTTTCAGAGGGCCAGTGCTGCGCCAGGTCGGAAAGGCTGAAGTAGGGGCTCCCAGTGCCGCCTGCCATCCCCGTCGGAAGATGAAGCTCGTGATGCAATTCAGCGGCGTTTGAAGTGAGTGGACCAGCCAACTGTGCGCGCCCATTCTCCATGTAAGCAATGGCGATTTTCCCATCAGCGGGCATCTCCTTGATGAACTGGGTGATTTCTTCAAACTGACCTCCCAGGCTGGTGTTCGCTCCCTGGTCGATCAGAAGCACGAGTTCGAGAGGGCTGGAGGCGCCTCGCAGGGCCTTCCAACCGGTCACGCTTGAGTCTTTCCCGTTTACTTTCACTTTCAGATTTTCCAGAGAGATCTTGACGTCCAGGTCGCTGGCGTTCTTCGGGAGAACTGTCACGACTGCGCGTCCCTGCCTTGTTTGATTTCCATTCTGCGAAAATGCCGATGCGGTAGCCAAAAGCATTCCCGCAATGATCCAAATTCCTGACTTCTTCATCGAGATCGTACCTCCCAGGTGTTGAGCGCGAAGGGCTGGCTCTTGCTTCAAGCCGCGTCGCCTGCAAGGGTATAGATGCGCATTGTTCAAAAATGTTGCGTCGTCGCTGATTTTGCCGGTGTGAAAGGAAAAATGGATAAAGTCCGTGCTTTTCCGATCCAAGATGCGGGAGCCCGCAAACCTGGGTCCTCGGCGAGATTTCATTCCACCAGCTTTTCTTGCATCGGCCACCCGAAGAAGTCGCCGCAACCCCAGACGCCAGAGGGATTGGTCCGATCCCAGGCGGGCGGAGTTATCATTGCGGTCATGGAAAAGAAGATTCGCTGGGGAGTTCTGAGCACGGCAAACATCGGCATCAAGAAAGTTCTGCCCGCCATGCAACTCGGACAGTACAGCACCGTTGCCGCGATTGCCTCGCGCGACCTTGGCCGAGCCCGAAAGGCGGCTGCCGAGTTGGGGATTGCGAGAGCCTATGGCAGTTATGAAGAGCTGATTGCCGACCCCGATATCGACGCCATCTACAATCCACTTCCCAATCAGCTCCACGTGCCGTGGACGATCAAGGCCGCCGAGGCGGGCAAGCACGTTCTGTGCGAAAAGCCGCTCAGCCTGACCGTCGCCGAAGCCAATCGGCTGCTGATCGTGCGCGCCATAAATGGGGTGAAGATCGGCGAAGCCTTCATGATTCGCAGCCATCCGCAGTGGCTGCGGCTGCGGGAACTGCTGAAACAAGGCCGTATCGGCGAACTGCGCTCGGTGATGGGGTTCTTCAGCTATTTCAACGTGGACCCTGCGAATATTCGCAACCAGGCCGACGCGGGCGGCGGCGCGCTGATGGACATCGGGTGCTATCTGATCCAGGCCGCCCGCTACGGCTTTCAGGGCGAGCCGATGCGCGTGGTGGGCTGCATCGACCACGACCCGGACATGAAAATTGATCGGCTTACCTCGGCGATCCTCGAATTCCCCGCCGGACAGGCCGTCTTCACGTGCAGTACCCAACTGGTTCCCTATCAGCGAGGCCACTTTGTGGGTACCAAGGGGCGCATAGAGATCGAAATCCCCTTCAATGCACCCAATGACCGGCCCACGCGCCTCTTCATCGACGACGGGGATCTGTTCGGCGACGGGATTGTCACGGAGAGTTTTCCGACCTGCGACCAATACACGCTGCAGGGAGACGCTTTCTCCAAGGCGATTCTCGATGGGAAGGAAGTCCCGGTTCCCCTGGAAGAAGGAATTCGCAACATGGCGGTCATCGAAGCCATCTTCAACTCCGCCAAGAGCGGCCAATGGGAGACGCCGCGGCCTTAGCCTGTATTTCCCCAGTCGGGTGCGATGATTCTGCAGTCGTGCAGCATGAAGGCCCTCGGGGGCCAGTAAATATCCACTGGCAAAGCCATAGGCTTTACGAAGGTTGACCCCTCGAAGGGGCCTGGTCAAACTTCTTGCCAAGGGAAGCGCCTTGCCAGCGCCAGCTTCTTGCCAAGGGAAGCTCATTGCCAGCGCCAGCCTTGGCACCCGCGCCGTAGGCGCAGTGTTTGCTAGCCCCGCGTTTCAACGCGGGGTGAGCAAACACCAAAGATTTGTCCGGAGTCCCATAGGGACGGCGACCATGCTCCGCGTCTCTCGAAGAATTCTGCGAGAAGATGGTAAAAACTCAAACCGGGAACGACTTCGGTAAACGTCAAACTTCCACTGCCAACCCGGCAAAGCCGGGGTTCTCCCTTTGCAAATACCCCCCCAAGACAGCCGGCCGAGAGGCCGGCGCTACGGCTTTTGGTTGCTCGTGAGTCTTGGTAGCCGTGGGAGCAGAGCGCTTCTAGGAGACAGCCGGCTCGGGAACGGTGAGTCCGATGTTGATCTGCGGCGGGTGCAGGAGCGTGTTGTGGATCAGGCAGGCGCGCACGCTACGCATAAGTCCTTCGTTCTGTTCAGTGGTCAGCGGAACCGGGCAGGTGACCTGAATGTCGAATTGCCCCAGCCGGGCGGGCGCCTTCATCTTTTCGGCCGTCACCATGACTTCCACGCCGGTTTCGGCCCCGACCTCAATCAGGTTGCGCGTCTTCAAGTACTGCACCGCATAAAAAGCAGCGCAACTGCCCAGGGATGCCAACATGAACTCCGGAGGCGTCATGCCGGCGTCGTGCCCTCCATTTTCTTCCGGTTGATCGCAGATAACCGTATGGGAGCGGGACTGAACGCTGAAACGTACCTGGTCGAGATGAGTGACAGTAACTTTCATGTGGAACCTCTCTTCTTTCATCGGAAAAAAGACACGGAAAGCGAGATCTGCACCACGCTTTACCGCATTTTTTCACACTTGCTTTGCGAACCGCCCAATCCCAGCATACGCAGATATTCGCTCTTCGGAAGGCCGCGCAAGCGTGGCGACCCCGCCGGGTCAAAGAAGACTTCGCTGCTGCGGCAACGGTCGAGGTCGCAGGGTCCTTTGTCAGTCCGGGTCGCATGAAACAGAGATTCCAGGATCAACCTCAGCATGGCGTGCGGCAGTTTGGCTCTGGGAATCCCAGCAGGGCAATGAGTCTTGCAGATTTTCCGGGTCTAAAGTGGCCTTGCAGGTTCGAAAATGAGCCCTCGCACACCACTTTCTAATCCTCTTGGCTTTTGCACCGATAATAGAAAAGAGAACTTAGCCGGAGGAGCACGATGGCAGCGCGTTCTGGATCGAGTACGAGTAGCCGCAAGGTTTTTTGGCTGCGAAAGTATGGGTATGGAGTGCGCCTGGGCTCTTGTTTTCTTTTCGTAGGACTTGCAGCGTGGTCTGTTCGCTCCATCTTCGGAGCCCATCTGTTCTGGTATGCCAACGGGATATTGCTTTCTTATCTGTTGCTTGCATCCACGAAACGGTGGCCGGCATATCTGGCCGCCGGGTTCGCTGCACTGTTTCTCTCGGGGTCGTTATGCGGCGTTTCGTGGCATCTGAATCTGCTGCTGACCACGCTGAATATTCTCGAAGTCCTGCTTGCCTCCATCTTGATTCATCGCCGACCAGCGCACCTCCCCAACTTCACCGATCAGTCGTATTTAATTCGTTTTGTTGGCTTTGGAGTCCTTGCTGCCCCCATCGCAGCCGGGTTCGGGGGGGCTCTTGCCGGGCTCCTGTGGCCCGAAATCGCGGCGGGATCGGTCTCCCAGTGGGTTACTTCAGACGCCCTCGGAAATGCCATTGCCACACCCCTTTGCATCGCGATCTTGCGGGGAAGCTTTAAAAACACCTTTACAATCGGCCGAAAATGGGCCTATCTCATTGTTTTGGCTGGCGTTACGATTGGAGCCCAAACCCGGCCGGGAACTCCGCTGATGTTCGCGATTTATCCGCTGCTGGCGTTGGTTCTGCTGCAACTCGGCATGGGATGGGCGGCAACCGGTTTGCTTTTCGTCGCTGGTGTGTCAGGATGGTGCACGTTTCATCAAATGGGACCGCTGGCCTATCTGGGTGGCATGGGCATTCTGGATCCCTCGCTCCTGCTCCAGTTCTTCATCGCTTCCGGGGTCTTCCTGCTCTACAGCTTCTCCTTGGTGATGGAGCGGGAAGCAGTGACAAAACGCCGTCTCGAGGAGATTGCCTCCCTCCATGCGCTGGTCAGCGAAAATTCACGGGACGCGATCATCCTGACCGATCTGGTTGGGCACCGCTGCTACGGCTCCGCTGCCGCCGCGACCATTACCGGTTGGAAGCCGGAAGATTTGATGACCGCCACGGGCATTGAAGTCATTCACCCCGACGACCGCCCGCAGGCCGAGGCCATCCTGCGCGAGATCAACTCAAGCACAGGCAGCGCGATGATCGAATGCCGGGTGCGCAAGGAAGATGGAACTTACATTTGGGTTGAAGCCAGCCTCCGGATCATCAAGGGAGATCACTTCGGGGAGCCGGCCCGGGTACTCAATATTGTGCGCGACATCTCCGCGCGCAAAGAGGCTGAATTGAAGCTCCAGGTGGCCTATAAGGCGGTCGAATCCTTGGCGGTAACCGACGCCCTGACCGGGCTCGCCAACCGCAGGCAATTCGATCAGTACCTCGCCACGGAGTGGCGGCGCAGCGCACGCGATCGCCAGCCGCTCTCGCTGATCATGATGGATGTGGATCAGTTCAAGCATTTCAACGACACCTATGGGCACGTGCGCGGCGACGGCTGCCTGAAACAGATCGCCGAAGCCTGCATGGACGTCGTGTCGCGGCCCGGAGATCTGGTGGCCCGTTTTGGAGGAGAGGAATTCGTAGTGATTCTTCCGAATACCGAGAATGCCGGGGCTATGAAAGTTGCCCAGGAGATCTGCGATAGCGTGAGCTACCGCGGCTTGCAGCACTCCGGCGTCGGGCCGGGAGTCGTGACGATTTCTCTGGGATGCGCCACTCTGATCCCCAAATTCGGCAAGCATACCCATGATTTGATCGAAAGTGCAGACCGCGCTCTCTACAGAGCCAAGGAGGGGGGCCGTAACCGGGTCTGCAATGCCGATACGACCCTCTGCGAAGAGGAGGCCACCGCCTGGGACGCCTTGAGATCCGCTCCGTAAATATCCGCCGATAAAGCCCGAGGCATTACGAAGGTTGGCCCATCAAAGGGGCCTGGCCAACCTTCTTGACAAGGGAAGCGCACTGCCAGCGCCCCCTTCTTGCCAAGGGAAGCGCACTGCCAGCGCCACCTTCTTGACATCGGAAGCACATTGCCAGCGCCAGCTTCTTGCCAAGGGAAGCTCATTGCCAGCGCCAGCTTTGGCACCCGCGCCGTAGGCGCAGTGTTTGCTAGCCCCGCGTTTCAACGCGGGGTGAGCGAAACCAACAATTTGTCCGGAGTCCCGTAGGGACGGTGCCCATGCTCCGCGTCTCTCGAAGAATTCTGCGAGAAGAACGTAAAGAATCAAACCGGGAACGACTTCCGTAAACGTCAAACTTCTACTGCCACCTTGGCAAAGCCGGGGGTTCTCTCTTTGGTAAAAGAGCGTATACCGTCCCCTTGTTTCTGACAGCACCGGTGTAGGACAGTTCCTTCGACAGACACCCCGCGGGCCTGACCCGCCTCCCTCCCGAGCTTTTTCTGACCCAGCGACGCAGTAAGCCAATGGACCCACTTTCGGCAGCTCAGGCGGGCGTGGATAATAGAAGTATGTCGAAACGTGAATTTCAGACCGAAGTCAGTCAACTGCTGCAGCTCATCATCCACTCACTTTATTCGCATCCCGAAATCTTTCTGCGCGAGCTCATTTCCAACTCGTCGGATGCGCTGGACAAGCTGCGCCATCTTTCCTTGGTTGAGGATGCCTATAAGGCTCTGCATTTCGATCCCCGCATCGATTTGGAACTCGACGAAGAGAAACAAACCCTCACCATCGCCGACACCGGCATCGGCATGAACGAGGAAGACTTGATCTCGAACCTGGGCACCATCGCCCGTTCGGGAACCAAGAACTTCCTCTCCCAGCTTTCCGGCGATGCCAAAAAGGACTCCAACCTTATCGGACAGTTTGGCGTCGGCTTCTATAGCGCCTTCATGGTGGCGGACAAGATCGAAGTCGTCTCGCGCAAGGCCGGCGAAGACAAGGCCTGGCGCTGGACCAGCGACGGCTCCACGGGCTTCGAGATTGAGCCTGCGGAGCGCGCCGTGGCCGGTACGACCGTGCTGCTCCACTTCAATGAAGAAGGCAAACAGTATGCCAATAGTTGGAGGCTCCAGGAAGTCGTCAAGAAGTACTCCAACCACATCGCCTTCCCCATCTTCCTCACCTACGACAAGAGCGAATGGAACGATGCGGAGAAGAAGTCCATCAAGACCCGTACCACCGAGCAGGTCAACTCCGCCAGTGCTCTGTGGCGTCGTCCCAAGAGCGAACTGAAGGACGAGGACTATCAAGAGCTCTACCACGCGGTATCCGGCGACTCGGAGAATCCGCTCTTCTGGTTCCACACCAAGGCCGAAGGAAGCCTCGAATACACCACGCTCTTCTTTGTGCCTGCAAAGGCCCCGCTCGATCTCTACCAAACCGAATACAAAGTGGGCGTGAAACTCTACGTAAAGCGCGTCTTCATCATGGACGACTCGAAAGAGCTGTTGCCCCAGTACCTTCGCTTCATTCGCGGCATCATCGACAGCGAAGATCTGCCGCTCAATGTGAGCCGCGAAATCCTGCAGCAGAATCGCGTGCTCACCAGCATCAAGACCGCCAGCGTGAAGAAGATTCTCTCCGAGTTGAAGAACATCGCGACCAACAAGCCAGAGGAGTATCTGAAGTTCAGCGCCGAGTACAACCGGCCGCTCAAGGAGGGTCTTTACAGCGACTACGCGAATCGCGAAACGCTGCTGGATCTGGTCCGTTTCAAGTCCACCAAGGTGGAAGGCACCACCAGCTTCGCCGAAATGATGACGCGCATGAAGGAAGGCCAGAAGAGCATCTACTACATCACCGGAGGCGGCGAGTCTTTGCTGCGAACCTCTCCGCTGCTCGAGATCTATAAGAAGAAAGATCTCGAAGTCCTCATCCTCGATGATGAGTTCGATGAGATTGTCTTCTCAGGCATCGACAAATACGGCTCGATCGACCTGAAGGCGGTGAACAAAAGCTCGACCAGCGAAGATCTGAAAGACGAGTCCGAACCGGACAAGGCCGAAGAGCTGAAGCCGCTGCTCGACAAGCTGAAGACCATCCTCGGCGATCGGGTGAAGGAAGTTCGTGCCTCGGTGCGGCTGGCCGACAGTCCTTCGTGCATTGTGTCGGACGAAGAAGAGCCCTCCTTGCAGATGCAGCAGATGCTGCGCGCCATGGGCCAAAAAGACATGCCGTCGCCGAAGCCCACACTCGAAATCAATCCCGATCATGAGATTGTGAAGAAGCTGCAGGCGCGCCCCGATGACACGGTTGCACTGGACGCTGCCTGGTTGCTGCTGGACCAGGCTCTGCTGATGGAAGGCGTGCCACTGCAGGATCCTGCAACCTTCGTGCAGCGGCTCAACCGGATGCTGGCCATCTCCATCTAGGTCACTGACCGCCTGAAGTTGCACCAACGATGGGTGCCCCAGGTCTCGATTTTGAGACCTGGGAGGGCACGAACCAGAGGTACAGAATTACGCGGTCAGTGACCTGGCAAGCATTTCTTACAAGCAACGGAAGTCGTAGCGCCGGCCTCCTGGCTGGCTGTCCTGAGGACCTCCTGGTCCTCAGGGACTTCCCAGCCCATGAATCCCCCAAAGCTCTGCAAGAGAGGCCTAAAGGGCCACACCGCGGGGCGCGCGCTTCCATCCCAAAGCATTTTTGCTTTCACAGTAGACTTCTGTGCCCCATCCATTCCGCGTTTTTCTGCGGAATGGGTGGGAAGCCAATGAAATCCCGGTCTACACTATTTGCGAAAATGCTCTAAAGTTTTCCCTGCTTACCAGTGCGCAAGGCCGGTCGCCGCACCCGCCGTATGCGCCACGATTCCTGCCGTCGGAACCGTCCACCAATACCGCGAGTGACGCTTCTTCAGCCAGTAGCTCATGCCCGATCCGTAAGCGACCGCCGCAAAACTCACGCCGAGTTGCCCCGCATGCGAAGAAGGCATCAGCGGATTCCCTTCCTTGCAGTGATGATCGGCCAGGCAATGCTGCGTCATCTCCACATCGAACAGCGCCATCCCCAGGTGAAGTCCATTCACGAGGAAAAAGCTCGGGCTGAGAATCCTTTCATTCACCGGGATCGCCGGTCGCGAAGAACCCATCGACCAGGAATAGGCTTGGGCCGCGGGCACAACACCGTTTGCCCCGGCAACTTCAGGAGTCCTGCTCAAAGAAGAAATATCCTTCGCAGAACCTCCTGGCAGAACCGTCACCGCCTGCATGGGTGTGGTCAGGTGAATTTGTTGGGAGGTTGTCGAGCTTTCCACTGCAGGAGTTGAATTCTCCTGGGAAGACGATGTCTCTGCCCAGATCAGAAGTACCAATCCAAGCGCCAAGCCGTGCGCATAACTCATGGGGCCCCCAAACCGGCTTGCGATCGTACCCGATTTTCCTGATGAGGATCTTACACGATTCAAGGATTATCGGCATCCAACGATTTATGACAAGACCAGATGCCGTGCCCCACTTCCATCGGCTTCTGTACACACCAGCGCCTGTCGCCCCAACCGAGCAACGCATCCGTGCGACATTCGTCAGACACCTTGGCACGGATGCCGATGCGGGCAGCCCGTCCACGACAAGGTACCGGCTCACTTCTGTCGCCCTTGGCACATCTCTGATTCTCCTGCTGATGTTTGCAACCTGCACTGTCTTTGTTCAACCGACCTGGGCCATTCATGCCTTTCAGATCGGGATCTACGCCCTGGTCGCCGTTTCTCTTCTCTTCCCGCGGCGCACACGCATTACCGATGCTCGGTCCCTATTCCCTCAGTTCCTGGTCCCTGCTCTGATCTATCTGATTCCGCTTTGGGGCGTCCTGCAGATTCTCACGCACTCCACCGCATCCACATTTGAAACGCGCGAAGCCATTCTGCATTGGGGAGCGCTGGCCGGGGTCTTTTTCCTCGTCCAGATTGTCGGACAATCCAAAAGCGCCTGCCAGCATTTGCTGGATGCGTTTTTAGGTTTCGCCACACTCATGGCCATCCTCTGTCTGGCCGAACTCAATAGCGCCAATGGCTCTGTTCTATGGCTCTTTCCCACTGGTTACCCCGAAGTCTTCGCAACCTTTCCTTCGCACAACAGCTACGCCCAATTTGTGGAGCTTGCGCTTCCCATCGCGCTTTGGAAAGCAGTACGCAAAGGTTTGCGCTCGTGGTGGTATGGACTGGCCGGCGGCCTTCTCTATGCCTCGGTCGTCGGAGCTGCATCGCGTGTAGGGACGGTGCTTTGTACGGCGGAACTCGTGGCGATTCTTGGCTTCGGACTTGTCAGAGGCCGGAGTCGGGAAAACCGGCGCCCTGCACGCGCCACTCTGGCAGCCATCCTTCTGATTCCCGCCTTTGCCTCGCTTTTCACTGCTGTCGTTGGTTGGGAGAAAGTCGTTGAACGCATGCGGGGAAACGATCCGTATATCGTGCGCCGGGAATATCTTTTGTCCAGCATCCACATGGCACAGCATCGACCTCTGACCGGATATGGATTGGGAACATTTCCTGAGGTCTACCAGCAATTTGCTCTCAAAGATTTTCCGTTTTATGCGAATCACGCCCATAACGACTGGGCGGAATTCGCTGCCGACGGAGGAGTCCCTTTTCTTCTCTTGGTGCTTACTCCCTTCGCTGCAGCCATTCCCTTGGCGCTTCGCATGCCGTGGGGAATCGGCATTCCTGCGATCCTGCTGCACGCGTGTGTTGACTTCCCGTTCCCGCGCGCCGCCGTATCCGTATGGATATTCGCACTGCTCGGTGCGCTCTATGCAACCCAGAGAAGTGAGCGGGAGACCTGCCGCGAACCGATTGCGGGGACCCACGCGGGCCAGGCACAACGATAGCGAGACAATGCCAAGGGACGGTGCTCGCTCTGCATGGCCGCACCCAAAGAAGTGAACGGTCTCAACTGATCGCTGGGCGTTCCCTCAGCTGACCGCTGGACGTTCCAGGGAACCGAAGCTCCTGTACATCCCGTGCGAAGAAGAATTGTCCTCTCCTGGATGGTCAATGCTGAGATAGTGCAGGAACGCGAAGAAGATCAGGAACATCACACCAAAGACAGCAACCGTAACCAGCACCCGCATGAGGCGTGCGGTGTTTCGGGAACTCTTGTGTCGCTTGGGGGATGTTCGCGCAACCGGAGCGGTCCTCTCGATCTGCACTCTGCGGGTCGGCGAATCCGTTGAGTAAAATCGATGCCGACATTTGCGGCAACGCATGGGATGCCCCCCTCCGCTGATGCGATGAAGAAAATCCAGCGCATGAGAGTGGCGAGAAGCGCGAATATCACAACCACCACATTTTGGGCATGTCATAGTGCTTGTGCAACCTTTCGTCAGGCCAGGGGTTGGATACGAGTAGAGATCATCCGCAGATTGCCTGCGATTCGAGGAGTCCCGACTGCGCGCGCATACTTCAAACGAAGGCGAAAAAGAGATTGTCCAGCAACTACGGTGAAGGGCACCACTTCTTTCTTTTCCGTGTCGCTGGAGAGATCCGAGGACTCAGCAATCGGTGCTTCAGAAGCGGCATCGAGCAGTTGCCATCGCACGCCGGTGTCTGCTGGAATGGCCTCCGTGCGATACGAATAGATCAGTTGGTAGCTGCCCGGCTGCAGGGCCACTACCTGCTCAGCGATCACGCAGTCTTCCGGTTCCTCGCCGGTGAGTTCCGTTTCCAGTCCAGTCGGTCCCGGCCAGGAATGTAGCCCCGTCTGCGCCGCGAGAGACCAGTCAAAGCTCACCGCCATGGGCTCCCGCTCAAACGATGCATTCTTGGGAACGGATGAATCGGAACCAATCCAGTTCGCATCCTCCATGCGACGCCACAGAGCAAGCGCGTCCACAGCATCCCTTTCCACCACCAGTCGATCCACAATCGAAAACAGAAACGGCCGATCGCCCGCCATTGTCCCGGAGCGAAGCAGCCGCGCTGCGACCGGCGCAAGAGCCGCAATCTCATTCTTCTTCAAAAGAAACTCAAGATACTGACGCAACACGCCGGCGTCATCCGTTTGTAGGACGGCGTCAATCTTCCTCGGATCCGGATCCACCCGCCAACACAATTCAAACAGCGGACGGATGTCCTGCGCGGGCATCTGCAGCGCCCTTTGCACCCACATCCAGAATTCCTGCGGCTGCTCGTGGCGAAGGTAATAATTGGCAAGACTCCAGCGCGGCAAATAGGTCTTGTCGACGGAATAGGAAGCGAGCAGATATTTTTCCGCAGCGACCTTGTCTCCCTGCGCCTCGGAGCGCAGGCCCAGTTCGATATTCGCTTGAGCGTTGAAGGGATCGAGCGCCAAAGTCCTTCGCAACAGATCGGAGGAGTGCTGCTCATCGAACTGGGAAAGACGCAACGCGTAGCGCCATCCGTCCGGCTCCAAAGCAAGCGCTGCGCTTACGGATTGCGGCGTATCTTGCCGGAAAAGAAAATCGGCCCGCGCCAGATTCCACGCGGATACGCCCCCAATGCAGCAACCGCACATCACGAGCATGCGCAGGACGATCACACGTATACGATGCGAGGAAGAGAGTGCAGGTTATCTCTTGCTCGAACCCTGCAACGAATTGCATTTCGTACAACCCTCCTCCGGCATTCCCGCATCCACACATGCAGCGATAATTCTGTAAGGGACATAAAAAGAGTATTCCATCGTAGGACATATCGTAGGACATATGGAACACATCGGTACTGCGAGACCTGCTGCTTCATGCGTTCTGCCGAAAGAGCCTTCCGTTGGCTGTCAGCTTTGTGAACGCCAAGGTCGTTCCAGGTTATGTGGATTCAGAAATCCCTTCGATGGAAGATAGAGTTCATAGAGTGCCTTCGCAGTGAAGATGGGCACGAAGTTCAACAGCGTCGAAGAAATCGACTCTGGGTAGATTGATCAAGTAGATCGATCAGGGAACGCGGATTATCGACACCGAGTAAATTCACAGTGCCGGACTCCCAGGCGTACGCGTGGGATTTTTGAAAGACGCGCGTTGGGAGTCTTATTTAGAGAGCGAGAGGCAAACATGACATCCAGGTTGCGAATGAGCATCGTCCTTCTCTGCATGAGCACTTATGCTGCAGCAGGGACAACTTCCATCGGAACGATCAACGCGCAGGGGAGCATCCAAGTGGACGGCTACGCCGTGAACGGCAATGCGACGCTCTTCGACGGGTCGGTCGTGGAAACAAGTTCGGCTTCGGCGTCCTTGCGTATCGATCAAGGCGCTCGCATTCAACTGGCCACCGATTCGCGGGGCGCGTTGTACCGCAATCGATTGGTGCTGCAGCATGGTTCGACCGAGTTAGCGCTGCCCGCCAACTTTCAGGTCGAAGCGAACGATTTGCGGTTGACGGCGGCGCAGCCTTCCTCGCGCGCTCTGGTGACGATGAATCACCCGGGCAGGGTCGAGGTAGCAGCGCTCTCGGGCAGCGTGGAGGTAGCCAACGCCAAGGGGTTCCTGCTGGCGCGCGTCAACCCCGGGCACAGCATGTCTTTCTCCATGGGGACGACCAGCTCCACCGCGGCGTTCACGTCGCGCGGAATGCTCAGCTTCGAGAATGGACATTATTATCTGACCGCCAGCGACACCAACGTAAAATACGAAATCATTGGCAAGAACCTGGCGAAGTATGTGGGCGATAAAATTCTGGTTTCAGGAACCGTCACCACCACGACGACCGCCACCGGCGGTGCTGCCTACGCAGTGACAGCCTCCTCCGTTTTCATCAATGGCGGACTCGTTGGGCTGGGCGGACTGAGTGTGGGATCGGAGATGATTGTGGGTGGTGTGATTGTGGGCAGCGCCGCAACGATTGCAACCGGCGCCTATTTTGCAACCCAAACGCCAGGGCCGGCAAGCATCTAGAGAATACGGCGTCTGTGCTTCTCGCTGAATACTTTCCGGGGGGTTGCTTCCCTTCTTCCAGGTCTCGGATTCGGGACCTGGGGCATTCTCCCCGAGATTTATGGATGCAAGTCCACGATCCGAACCGAAGACTTTGATCGACAGTGCACGCAAATCCTGCGGGTAAGACTTTGATTGACTCGGCCGCGATCAGCTTTCCGGCTGAGGTCACGGATGCGTGCCCTTTGTTCTACCTGTCATGAGATTTGCCTTGGAGGAAACGAAAATGCAGGGCAATGCCTGGTGTGTTCTGCAGGTGCTCACAAACCATGAGAAGCGCGTGGCGCAGCACCTGACCGTCCGTTCGCTGGAACACTATTTGCCTCTCTACACGGAGCGATCACG
>Ga0302320_10008148_pt1 | contig 22868 bp, 17 predicted proteins | sample Bog_T0_3_FD_202130 | JGI IMG/M metagenome (GOLD analysis project Ga0302320, IMG submission 202130) | Peat permafrost microbial communities from Stordalen Mire near Abisko, Sweden - Bog_T0_3 | ecosystem: Environmental > Terrestrial > Soil > Wetlands > Peat | place: Sweden: Abisko, Stordalen Mire... | reverse complement strand
CGGAGCTACTGCCTCATAACTGGAAACCATTAACGGCGAATGCCTGAGGCCGTTTCGTAATAACCGTACCCCTTGGATGCGGTTCACCAGCCGCTTACTGAAGTTACGCCTTTTGAGGGAGACATCGTTTCGTTCGGCCAAGAGCTGGCATCACACATTAACAGGAGGCTCATAAAGGCCATGGATACCGGAAACATCCCGTATCCATCCGAGGTCAGCCCAGAGGGTGAACCTGGGTGTGACATCTGCGATATATTTATCGACGGATACTCCGGGGGATTTCCGCAACGCGCTAAAATCCGCTTTTGGCATTTTGACCGTACAATTCAGAATCCTACCGTGTATCGTGAATCTCTAAATCCGGGCGGTGCTTGGATGGTCGGAGTTCCGGGGATACATGTGCACGGTAAAGAGCCCGGAGATGACCTGGAGGCGCACGCCGCGAACGCAAGGCAGTTCATCACGCGATGCGGAGGACCAGAGGGAAGGGCGATTGATCCGGAGATCGCAGCAACCATCGGAGGTCGCATCCACATGGCCACCATCACACCAGCGAACGGCTTCCGCTGGATTCCAGGATTTGAGCCCCTGTGATGAACTACCGGCGCGGGTTTCTCCGACTCTACCTCGTTTTTTCGGCTCTGTGGTTGGTTGCGGTGCTTGGCGTGTCTTTCAAGGTCCAGCCTGATCCACCGGAAAAGGAGGACTGGTTTGCCGCCAACGCTCCGCCCGGACAGCCGATACATGGGCCGTGGGAAAAATACCAGAAACCGGAACTGGACTGGAAACCCGTCATCGCCTTCTGGGAGCGTCAAGCTGCCATCGCCCTGGTCCCACCAGCAATCTGCTACGTTTTTGGCTTCGTGGTCATTCCGTGGATCGGGCGCGGGTTCCGATCAACGCACCTTTAGGACACTACCGGATACTCTGCCCTACGTCTTACTTCCGATATAAATGAAACGGACGATCAGCAGCGTCGCCAGCAAATATGCGGCCCATGGGACTTGCCTCCCCCGCCCGCTGGCCAGATGAATCAATACATAAGACGTAATGCCCCAGGCCAGACCGTTGGCAATGCTGAAAGTTAAAGGTATTGTCACCAGCGTCAGAAATGCCGGAAAGGCGATGCACGCGTCCTCCCAGGGTATTTCCGCCACGGATGAGATCATCAGGCTGCCGACCACAACCAGCGCGGGCGCGGTTGCCGCCGAAGGCACCGCTCCGATGAGTGGCGCAACGAACAACGTCGCGATGAAGAACACTCCCGTGACGATCGACGTAACGCCCGTTCTCCCGCCGGCAGCTACTCCGGCCGCACACTCAATGTAGCTCACCACCGTTGTGGTGCCGAGCAGCGATCCCGCAATCGTGGCGGTGGCATCCGTGAATAGTATCCGATTGACGCGCGGAATTCGATTGCCCTCTTCGATCAACCCCGCCTTCTTAGTGACCGCCATCAGTGTGCCGATGTTATCGAACAGATCTACAAAGAGGAAAACGAAGACGATCTCGAGAAGACCGAGCCCCATCGCCGACCGGACATTCAGGTGAAGCATGGTGCCGGAAATGTCACTCCAACTGTAGGACTGCGGCTGCCAATGAACCAGTCCCGCTGCCGCGCCGACGGCGGTGGTGGAAAGAATGCCGAGCAGGATCGCCGCCCGCACTTTCCATGCCTGCAGGGTGGCAATCAACAGTATGCCAAAAACAGCCAACGCTACGTTGGGATCGCGCAGGTTTCCCATGGAAACGATCGTCGCCGGATCGGCCCTCACGATGCCTGCGTTTCGCAACCCGATGAAGGCGATAAAAAGACCGATGCCCGCGCTGACCGCGGCGTACAATGCCGGAGGAATGGACGCGATAATCAACTGCCGGACGCCCAGAACCGTAAGGACCAGAAACACTACTCCCGAGAGGAATACAGCGCCCAGCGCCGTCTGCCACGGCACGCCCATCCCCTTGACCACCGAGTACGTAAAATAGGCGTTCAGTCCCATGCCGGGGGCAAGCGCGATGGGGTAGCGTGCAAATGCCCCCATCAAAATGGTGCCGAACGCCGCCGCCAGACAGGTGGCTGCGAATACCGCCGGAACCGGCATCCCGGCGTCTTTGAGGATGGAGGGATTGACGAACACGATGTAGGCCATCGTGATGAAGGTCGTAATTCCCGCCAGAATCTCCGTCTTCCAGGTTGTGTTCAGTTTCCCGAATTCAAAATAGCGCTCGATCGGCGCCAGAACCCGTCCAGACAAGTCCGTCCTCCTGTGTGAAGCATTCAGTTTACTCGGGTTCTTAAAGTGACCGAAAACGCACAGAACCATCACCTTCGTGGTGATGGTTCTGTTGCATTCGCGATTTTTCCGAGGAAGGTCAGAACCGGTACTTCACGGAGAATTGCGTTTCGAACGGCGTGCCGGGAACATTCAACTTGTCGAAGCTCGATATGTTGACCGTCGTATTAGTAGTAGTAAAGTTGGAGGCGTTGGTGATGTTAAAGAAATCCACGGCCGGCGATATTACATTGCGGTCGCCATGGATATGAAACTCTTTCATCAGACGCATATTCCAGTTGAAGAATCGGGGCTGCCGATAGAAGTTGAAAGGCTGGACAACTCCGTTGGTGTAAAGACGGTCGTTGAAGTTGCCGTCACCGTTCGCATCATTCGACAGGGTTCCGTTGAAGGGGAGCCCCGTCTGGAAAGTAACGATCTGCGACATGACGACTCCGTATGGCAGCCTGAAGACGTTGCTCAATACGGCGCGATGGCGGATGTCGGTCGCCGAATATCCGAAGTCGTTCCTCTTATTGAAGTTGTCCTGCGTGTTCACCGTCCACACATTGTCAAAGGACGTGCCCGCGTCATCCCGGTTATGTGCGTAGGTGTAATTAGCCTGCAGCTGATAATACCTGGTCATCCTTCTCTTAACCGAGAAAATGAGGGCATTGTACGTTGCACGCGACGACGATTCGATAATTCGAATCTGGTTGAAGTTCATATCGGGACGCACGAGGTTGCTGTAGAGGGGCCGGCCGTTCGCATCGGTTGTCGTCGACGGGAATAGATTGATGTTCCGCATCAGGTCGCCATGAACGGTGTTGCTCATAATCAAGTCGACCCCAACCGTCAGATTTTTGGCCACTTCCTGCTCGACCCCTCCAGTCCACTGAAGTGTCCGGGGAGCTTCGAAGTTGGAAGCGAAATACGTCATGTTCAACAGCGGAATCGCGGCCGCGGGAAGACTGCTGAAACCGCTGAAAATATTTGGAAACGTGGGGATCAGGTTGCCTCCGGCGCCCGCGGGTGTCAGGGTAATTGTGGAACCCGTAGTGGCATCGGTATCGAAAGCGCGAATTAGATCCTGGCCGTTGGTGTAAGAGTAGAAGTATCCTGCGCCAACTCGAATTACCGTCTTGCCTTTTCCGAGCGGATCCCAGGTTATGCCCAGCCGGGGGGCTGGGTTCTTCAGCTCGTTGGGAATATGACCGCTTGCCGGCCAAAGGGGATTGGTCCTGGCCTGCGGATTCCACTGCCCCTCCCATCGAAAGCCGTAGGTGAGCGTCAGGGTCTTGGTGGCGCGCCAGGTATCCTGCGCATAAAACGCCAGCAGGTGATTGTCGAACTTCGTGGTGGCGGCCTGAACCACCGTTTCGCCCGCTATCAGCGGCACGTACTGATTAAATGATGACGCGGCGCCGGAGATAAAGTTAGCCAGGCTCGTGTAGGTGAACAATCCATTCGGGTCGGAGGCGTAATACTGATCCAGACCCGTGCGATTAAAATCGCCGCCGAACTTGAAGGAGTGGCTGCCCAGGAGATAACTGAAACCGTCGGAGACCTCCACGCGGTTCTGATAGAACGGATTCTGCTGGGACGACACGCCGCCAATGCTGTAACTCGTGCCGTTGTCGATGACAGTCGCGGCCGGAAAACCAACACCCATCGGATTGCTCACGATAGGCTGGTTATCGCGGGAAATTTCCACGCGCAGTTCATTCAGCTTTTTGCCGAAGATCGTGGTATAAGCTGCCATCTCGTTATACACGTAACCCGTCTGGCTGCGCTCCGTTCCCACGGCGGCGTTGGGATTGGTGCTGATATTATTCTGGCTCCCATTCACATAATTAAAACGCCCTGTCAACTGCTGACTGGAGCTGATGTTATAGTCGATCTTGCCAAATACGTTTTCGCCGTTATTGGTCGACTGAAATGTGCCGGTCTGATTGGCCAGATTCAACTTTGGATCCACCTGGGCCGCCGCCTGAATCAACGATGTCGGAAGGCTGAGGAAGAGCGGAATGGTTTGCAGCTGCTGGTCATAAGCCGCAAAGAAAAACAATTTGTCTTTCTTGATCGGACCGCCAACGACTCCGCCGAATTGCTGCCTGCGGAAATTTAAAGGACGGCCCAACGCGTCGTCTGTCGCCAGATCGTTATTCGTGAAATAGTAGAATGCGTCGCCGTGGAAAGTGTTGCCGCCCGACTTGGTAACCACATTGATTCGTCCCCCCTCGGATCGTCCGAATTCCGGGGCAAATCCCCCCTGAATCACCTCGAACTCCTGCACCGCGTCCTCGCTCAGGATATACGGGGAGACAGCGCCGGTCTCGATACCGCGGAATGGCGCGGAATAATCCATACCGTCCATAGAAAGGCCGGTCGTCTGCGGGCTGCCGCCGCCGACGGAGATGTTGTTTCCGGTACTTGTCGACACGCTTAAGACCGTGGGCGCAAGCGCGGAGAAATTCGTAAAGTCGCGGCCATTGATTGGCAGGTACTCGACCGACTCCCTGTCAACCACTGTTGTGCGGTCATACCGGGTTGTTTCCACGGGCGGCGCCTCGGCTGTGACTTGCACGGTAGACGAGACAGTCGCCAGCTTCATAGCTATATTCAGCGAAACCTCTTGCCCGACCCCCAAATGGATTCCGGTCTGTTTCATGACCGCAAACCCAGGCGCCTCCACCGTCACCGAATAATCGCCGATGGGCAGGAGTTGCGCCCGATAGATTCCACGTTCGTTAGCGGCGACACTCCGCTTGAGACCCGTACCCACATTCTCTATTTCTATTACCGGCCCGGCGATGGAAGCTCCGTTGGGATCTGTGATCACACCCGTCAGAACAGCTGTCGCAGCTTCCTGCGCCCAGATACCAGGTGCCGCCACCAACACGGTTACAAGACTGACAAGACAACTGCGCTTCATTTATTCGTTCCCCCTGATTGATTTGGATTCGGAAAATATACACAAACCGGGTGCGGAACTACCAACTACCGACGATATGCGCGTCCTGTCTGACTGGGACTTCGCCCTGAACGCATAGGCTTACAATTCCGACTGCTGCTGAAGAAACGCCAAACGGGGCGTTTGATTTGCCGAGACTAACTCACCAGCTCTTTTACAACGCGGCCAGACAGATCCGTGAGGCGATAATCCCTGCCGGCGTGGCGGAATGTCAGCTTGGTATGATCGAGGCCGAGCTGATAAAGCAGGGTGGCCTGCAGATCGTGTATGTGAACCGGATTCGACGCGATCTTCAAACCATAATCGTCGGTCGAGCCGTAAACCAGGCCGCCTTTGAAACCGCCTCCGGCAACCCACGAGGAATAAGCGGCAGACCAGTGCCGGCGCCCTTCCTCATCGGGAGAATCGTCGGCGGGATTGCGTCCGAACTCCGTGGTCCACACCACCAGCGTGTCGTCCAGCATACCGCGCGATTTGAGGTCTTTGATCAGTCCCGCGATTGGCTGATCGGTCTTCCTGGCCAAAGGCTGATGCATGCGGATGTTGAGGTGGGCGTCCCAGTTAGTGTACTTATCGACGCCGCCGTGAATCAGCTCGATGAAGCGCACACCGCGTTCGGCCAGACGCCGCGAAACCAGGCAACTCCAGCCAAAGCCTTTTTTAGTGTTGCGATCGATCCCGTACAACGCAAGAGTGGCATCGGACTCCTGCGAAATATCAAAGACTTCCGGAGCTTCGCGCTGCATCCCATAAGCGGTCTCAAAGGTCTTGATACGGGTGGCTAACATTTTGTCCGCATCATGCTCGGCCAGATTGCGCTTGTTGAAGAAATTGATTAACCCGAGATCCATGTCCTGAATGTCGGCGCTGGCCCGGCGCGTAATATTGGGAATGGCTTCCTGTCCCGGGATCACGCGCACGCCCTGATGGAATGCGGGCAGGAAATTCGAATCCCATATGTCAGTGCCGCCATACGGCACTTCGGGCGCGAGCACCATGTAGGAGGGCAGCTCCTTACTCATAGTTCCGAGTCCATAGCTGACCCATGAGCCCATGCTCGGACGGGGCTGAACGGTGGAGCCTCCGTGGATCTGCAACGCGGCCTGAGAGTGATTGGGAATATCGTTATACAGGGAACGGATCAAACAGATGTCTTCCATGCAGGCGCCGACATTGGGGAACAGTTCGGTCACTTCCGCTTCGGCCTTTGAGTAGCGTTTGGCCGCGAACGGGCTGCCATGCAGAAAACCCTTTTCGTATTGCTTGTGATGGTCTTCGACCAGCCGTGGTTTGGGATCGAAGGTGTCGACGTGCGAGGCGCCCCCACTCATGTAAAGGAAAATTACCCGTTTTGCTTTGGCCGGGAACATCGGCGCTTTGGGGGCCAGCGGATCTGCGGAAGCAGCCGCAACGGGAGTTGTTTCGGCGCCCAGCATTTCTTTTAACATGGCGGGCAGCAGCATTGAGGCTCCCGCCAGCGATTGCATTGCAACGCGCCGTGTAGGTATATTTTTGTTCGTAAACATGACTGATCGGAATCTCCTTTTTATTCGACAAACATGAATTCATTACTGGCGAACATTGCTCTGATCAGTTCGGCCAGTGCCTTTTGTTTCGCCTCCGCCGCGGCGCCCTCGCGGGTGGCCAGGAAGTCGGAAGCATTATGCAGGAATTCGAGAGACCGGTCGAGTTCAACTGCCGTTGCGGGCCGTCCCCAGATCGTCAGAGACGCCTGCTGAATCGAGGATTTCTCATTGGCCGTGCCTAGTTTGGCGGCAAGGTTCTTCGCGCAACGCTCGGGAAATGGACCGTTCAGAAAATACAGCGCCTGCAGCGGTGTCAAACTGCTGCTGCGCTGCTCGGTACTCACGTTGGTGTTGGGTCCGTCGAAGATCGTGAAGTATGTTCCACGAATGCTTCGCAAAACCAACGTATACACGGTACGGCGGTCGCTTTCGTACTGCTTCGGATCGGGCTCGAATGAATTCTGCTCTTCATAGTTCCATTGCGATTCCGGGGGAAAATTGAACTCAGGCGCCGGACTGCGATCCAGTAGCCCGGCATCGAAAAGAAGCGAATCCCGGATCTCTTCAGCATCGAGGCGGGTGCGCGAATGTCTCCAGAAATAGCGGTTGTCCGGATCGATTTCTTCGTTCGCACGCGAATCGGCCGTAGAGAGCTGATAAGCATGCGACATCATGATTTCCTTCTGGAGTTTCTTGATCGACCAGCCATTCGCCGTGAAGCTGGTGGCCAGGTAATCGAGCAGCGCCTGGTCGCTGGGGGCTTCGCCCCGCGTGCCGAAATCGTTAGCGGTCGCAACCAGTCCCCGTCCGAAATGTCCCTGCCAGATCCGGTTCACGATCACGCGAGCCGTCAAAGGATTATCTTTGCTGGCAAGCCAATTCGCCAACTCCATGCGTCCGCTTCCTTTGATATCGGACGGGAACGCTCCGCCACCCAACACCTGCAGAGTCCCGCGAGGCACTTCGTCTCCCAGATTCTTGGGATCGCCATAGTGCTGAATTTTGGCATTTTCGGGCTTGGGATCTTCGAAGACGGCATAAGCGGATTCGCCAAGGTCCGGCGCGTGCTCATAGAGGTGCATACGGCGTGCCTGTAACTGCGGATTCACGTCGTCGTAAGTGCCGGGCAGGCGCAGCACCGCGGTAATAGCATCCTGAATCGGCTTGAGTTGTGTCTGAAACGTCTTATAGTCCTCACGTTCGAGGGCCTTTGGGTCGCGATAGGTAAAATCCTTTTGGTAACGGATGCCCGCGCCGCCTCCGTTGGGATAGCCCACGCTGTTCAGGATTCCATACATCGCATAGTAGTCGGAAGTCGGGATGGGATCGAACTTATGATCGTGGCAGCGCGCGCAGCCAACTGTCAGACCGAGAAACGCCGAACCCACGTTGTCCACGGCGTCGGCGACGAAGGCCGGTTTTCCATCGACTCGATTGGTGCCCGCCAGATAGCCAGTTGCCACAATGTGCTCCCAGTGCTCGGGTTCGGATTGCGACGGCAGCAAATCGCCGGCAAGCTGCTCGCGGATAAATTCATCGTAAGGCTTGTCGGTATTAAACGACTTGATTACATAGTCCCGGTACTTGGCTAACTGCCGGACCGGATAATCCCCACCCGCGCCGTTAGTATCCGCGTAGCGCACCACATCCAGCCATTTGCGGCCCCAGCGTTCGCCATAGGAATCCGAGGCGAGCAGCCGGTCCACTAGTTTCTCCCACGCATTCGGCGATTTGTCGTCGAGGAATGCCTGCACTTCCTCGGGCGTCGGCGGCAACCCCGTGAGGTCGTAAGTAGCGCGGCGAATCAAAGTCCGCTTATCCGCGTCACCCACCGCTTTCAGATGCTTCTCTTCCAGTTTGGCAAGGACGAAATGGTCAATGGCGTTCTTAGCCCAGACTGAATTAGTTGTCGGAACGGGCGGGGCCTGCGGAGGACGGAACGACCAGAAAGTCCTTTGCGCATCCGTGATCTTGACCAGAGACTTGGGTGCGGTCTTGGGGTATAACGCGCCATCAGTTATCCATTGCTCAAGTATCGCGACTTCGTCGGCACTGATGGGCCCCGCCGGCGGCATTTGCAATCTCTTGTCGTAACGCACGGCCGCAATCAGAAGACTCGATTCAGGATGGCCGGGAACCACGACCGGTCCGTCCTTGCCACCTTGCATCACACCTGCCTGAGAATCGAGGCGCAGGCCGCCTTTGGCGGCAGTGGAGTGACACATGAAGCAATTCTTCGTCAGTAACGGCCTTACTTTGCCTTCAAAGAAGATCTCCTGGTCGTGAGTCATGGGCTTATCCGACACAGTCACGGTGTCTGCCGGCATGGGCGGCTTCGCCGGAGCCTTGGCGGTTGTTACAGGCGCGGCGGCTTTCACTGGCGCTGCCGGCGCAACGGGAGCGGCTGTGGTTGGCTGAACTGATGCCGTTGAGCTAACTGCCGGAGAGGCGGTGTTGCCCTGCAATATCCAATTACGGATCACCGCGGCGTCTTCGTCGGGGATCTTACCCTTGGTCGGCGGCATTTTGAGGTCGGGATCTCCGTAGGAAATCGCCTTGATAATGTTGCTGTGTTCCGGGTCCCCCATCACTACCGGGGCGCCGCGCTCGCCGCCTGCCATGAAGGATTCAAATGTATCCATGCGGAAGCCGCCGGCATGTCCTCCCGAGGTGTGGCATCCCGCACAATCGCGGTTCAGCACAGGTTGCAGATCCCGTTCGAAAGACGCCTTAGCGGCGGTTTGCGAATATGCGGGGCCAACCAATGCCAATGCCGCGGCAGCGGTAACAATACAATTCTGCAGCTTGTGTTCGAAATTAAATGAAATGTCCATCTGACTGTCTCGACTTGCAATTTGCTGAAAATAAAGTTAAAGAGCTGGGGAACCAGCTGAAGATTGCCGTACCGGATAGCGACTCGGCTCGATCTTGTTCCTGCGCGGGTCAACACCACGCGGGCCGGAATTCAGAGGAGGGACTTTCCCTGGGCAGGGTCCTTGGGGAGTTTTAGAAAACTACGGGGCTCTTCTTGGAGACTTGGACTTGAGGTCAGTATCGATCAGACTGGTACCAATTGTCAATAATGGTTAGAGAATCACTTGCTGCCCACTTGAAATTTAAGGGTAAGAACGGGCGCTATTATACTGTTGTGAAGGGACTTAACAGCCATTCCCGGTCCCGCATGTCGTCGCCAAATCCGTATTTATTCGTTCGGGCAATTCTTTTATCGCAGGATGTCCGGACGCCACTCGATATGTTGACGCTTTCATTCTGTTTCAGTTATAGTCTTCTACAGTTCCCGCGGTGCAGCGGAACGTCCCTTCGAGTCTCCCCGTCGAAGATTGTTTACTCTCGGTTGAACGATTTTCGCTGTTTTTTCAGGACAAGACTTGAGACAAGTTATACCCCATCCGGAGACTGCCCTCGATTTAACCCGCAGGGGAGCGTTGCAGGTTGCCCTGAGCTGCGCCCTGGTCAGTGCGGCGACAGCTGCGCCGGATGAGGAGAATATCTCTTTCGCCATCATCAACAGGGACAGGAAGTGGCTGGATCTCGAGTCTCTGGCCACCCTGGAGCGCACCTTCACAATTGACACACCGATAGGTAAGAGCCCGACGATCCGCAAGCTGCGTTATAACGGAGTGCCGTTCTATTACGTGACCCGTTATGGTGACGTGAGCAGCGGTGAAATCGCCGCCACCGACGATGAATCGTTCCCGGGCGAACGAAGCGTCCAACTCTGGGTGACGCTCATGACGCTCGGGGTAAGGAATGTTCTGCACGGGAATCTGATTGGGGCGATCGACAGCGCTCTTAACCTCGAGGATGTTGTCATTGTGGACGACTTCATCGATCTTAAACCCAATCATCCGCAGTCGGTGCTTCCATATTTTTTCAAGGGTAAGCAGTTTACGGACTGGAAACGCTGGGGGACACGCATGAATCCTGTCTTGTGCCCGGATCTCAGGCGGGCGCTTTACGATGAGGCGATCGTCAACCACCACGCCGGCGTCCACTATGGGGGAACGCTGGCGCAGACGCATACCGACCGCTGGGAGACGCCCGCCGAAGTACGCATGTTGAAGAACATGGGCGCCACCGTGACCTGCACGCTCGATGGAACTTATATAGTCTATGCAAAGCAGGCCGGAATCCACTATGCGACGCTCCAGTATGTATTGAATTACGGGGAGGGATTGCGTCCCAACGATGTGCCGATGATTTCGGAGACGGGCTCGCGAAATGTCGCCGTATCGATGCGCAAGACGCTGCTCGACACGATGGCGGCGCTTAAAGGCTTCAAGCACGAATGCGAGTGTTTCCGTTTGCAGGAGGAACGGTATCGGGCCATTTTTCCGATGACCGCGCCATAAGAAATGCAGTCATGACGGGTGCCACTGACGACTTCCGCTTCACTTTGAATGGCGAGTCCGTGCGCGTGAGCGGTCTTGCCCCCCAGGTCACACTTCTCGATTACGTCCGGCTACGCGGCTTGACCGGCGCCAAGGAGGGCTGCGCGGAAGGCGAATGTGGCGCGTGTGCCGTTCTGCTTACCAAAGCAGGCCCGCATGGAACCTTTTATCAGGCCGTCAACAGCTGCCTGATTCCGCTGCCAGCCGTGGCGGGACAAGAGGTCTATACAGTGGAGGCACTGGCCGAATCGGGCCGCCTCGCGGAAGTGCAGCGCGCCATGATCGAGCGCGGCGGATCGCAATGCGGATACTGTACGCCGGGTTTTATCGTCAGCATGTTCGCCGAGCAGTACCGGCGGGAAGAACGCCCGGCGGACATTCATGCCCTGAGCGGAAATCTCTGCCGCTGCACGGGATACAGGCCGATCGGGGACGCACTCGCATCGTTGGGCCCTGCGCCGGAAGGAGAGTTCCGGAGAAGGCTCGACCGCCCCGCGCCTGAACCTGCGCCTTTACATTATGAAAGCGCCGGTAGTCGATTCTCGCGGCCCTGCAGTCTGGAGGATTGCCTGCGGCTTGCGGCGGACGATACGGAGGCCCGGTTTGTCGCGGGTAATACCGATCTCGGGGTCGCGACGAATCTGGGCCAACAGCGTTTTTCTCACCTGATCAGCCTTGAAGGGGTTGCGGAACTGCGCGAATTCCTCAACACTACGGACAGCGTCGAAGTCGGCGCGGCATTGACGCTGACGGAGATCGGCGAGCGGTGGAGCGATGCGCCCGCGATTTTTCGGGAGTGGCTGCCGCTCTTCGCATCTTTGCCGCTGCGAAATCGCGCCACTCTCGGGGGCAATCTCGCGACCGCGTCGCCCATAGGAGACTCCGCGCCGATGCTGATGGCACTCAACGCCGAGGTGCGCATTACGGGCACGAGCGTGGAACGTATGCTTCCGCTGGACGAATTTTTCCTCGGCTATCGGCAGACCGCCCTGGAGCGAGGCGAGATCCTGCGTTCCGTAAGGATTCCCAAGCCATGGCCGTCCGCCGCGCGCTTCTACAAAGTGGCGAAACGCAGCCTGGACGACATCAGCACCGTCGCGGCGGCGATCGCGGTTTCGAGGCGCGCGGACGGGCGCATTCACGCGGCTCGGTTTGCGTTTGGCGGAGTGGCCTCGACAACCTTGCGGGCATTTGCCGCCGAACAGGTGGTAACGGCCACGTACGGCGAGGAGCACGATCTCGAACGCGCCAGAGAAGCGCTGCGCCGCACGCTGCGTCCCATCAGCGATCACCGCGGATCGTCCGAATACAGATTGGCAATGGCGCAGAGCCTTCTTGACAAGTTCTGGTGGGAGACCGCAGAGCGGGTGGCCGCATGAAAATCGCGGGCAAGGCATTGCCGCACGAAAGCGCGTGCGGGCACGTCACTGGCGAGGCTCTTTACACCGACGATCTGGTGGCGCGGTTCCCCGGCGTCCTGCACGCGTGGCCGGTGTTGGCGCCTTACTCCCATGCGCTGCTTACGCGCCTCGAAACGGAAGGTGCGATGGAAGAACCGGGCGTGGTCGCGACCCTGACCGAGGCCGACGTTCCGGGCGAGGGCAACTCGGGCGCTAACCGGCACGACGAGCCCTTGTTTCCCATCGAAATCGTTCACCATTCGCAGCCTGTGGCGTGGGTGCTTGCGGAGACTCTCGAGGCAGCCCGGCGGGGGGCGGCGCGCATGTGCGCGGATTATCGCGCGCTGCCGGCGATCCTGACCATCGATGACGCGATCGCGGCGCGCAGGTTTCATTCCGGCCCGCTGCGGATCGCGCGCGGGAACGCCGGCGAAGCCATTGGCGCCAGTCCGCATCGTATCGACGGCGAACTCGCCATTGGCGGCCAGGAGCATTTTTATCTGGAAACACAGTGCGCCATAGCCAGGCTCGACGAGAGCGGTGGCATTTTCGTGGAATCGTCGACGCAGCATCCCAGCGAGACACAGGATGTGGTTGCTCGTGTGTTGGGATTGTCCCGCAATCAAGTGACGGTAGAGTGCCTGCGCATGGGCGGTGCGTTTGGCGGCAAGGAAGTGCAGGCTAATCCGTGGGCGGCGATCGCGGCGCTGGGGACATGGAAGACCAGGCGGCCGGTGCGCGTGCGGCTTACGCGGCAGCTCGACATGATTCTGACCGGCAAACGGCATCCGTTTCTGGCGCGGTTTTCCGCCGGGTTCAACGGCGACGGCCGATTGCGCGGCGTTGCGCTGGAGCTCTATTCCGATGGCGGATGGAGTCTCGATCTTTCCGAACCTGTTCTCTGGCGCGCCATGTTCCATTGCGACAACGCTTATCTGATCCCGGCCCTTGAGGTGACTGGGTGGGTGTGTAAAACGCACAAGACTTCCCAGACCGCGTTCCGGGGATTCGGCGGCCCCCAGGGGATGCTCGCGATCGAGGAAATCCTCGACCGGATGGCGCGTGTACTCGGCATTGAGCCCCGCATCGTCCGCGAACGGAATTTCTATCGCGAGGGCGACTTGACACACTACGGACAACCGGTGAAGGATGCCGAGCGCATAGAGCGCATCTGGAGCCAGTTAAAGCGAACCAGCCGGTTCACGGAGCGGCGCAATGAGATCGCGCGATTCAATGCGGCCAACCCGCATGCCAAACGAGGGATCGCCATCACGCCCGTAAAATTCGGGATTTCGTTCACCGCGACCTTTTTCAATCAGGCGGGCGCGCAGGTTCTGTTGTATCTCGACGGCAGCGTGCAGGTGAATCACGGCGGTACGGAAATGGGTCAGGGCTTGCAGACGAAAATCCGGCAGATTGCGGCCGAGAGCCTGGGCGTGCGGCTGGAGGCGGTGCGCGTGATGCCGGCGCGGACGGATAAAGTGCCGAATACTTCGGCAACGGCAGCCTCCGCGGGCACGGATCTTAACGGCGCGGCGGTACTCGATGCCTGCCGTCAGATTCGCGCTCGGCTGGTGCCGGTGGCGGCCGGACTTCTGCCATGCCGCGAGGACGAAGTCCGGTTCGAAGACGGGCTTGTCCGCGGCGGGGATAACGAGGTCCCACTGTCGAAGATTGTTGATGCGGCCTACCGGAGCCGGATCCCACTGTTCGCTCAGGGTTTTTATCGGACGCCTGAAATCCATTTCGATGCGAACACAGCGGTCGGCCGGCCGTTTTACTATTTCGCGTACGGCGCGGCGGTCAGTGAGGTGGAGATTGACGGCTTCACCGGAGTCCATCGGATTCTGCGTGCCGACATTCTGCAGGACATTGGCGATTCGGTCTCGCCGTTGGTCGATCTGGGACAAATCGAAGGCGGCTTCATGCAGGGGGCGGGCTGGCTCACTATCGAAGAGTTGTTGTGGGACGCGCAGGGACGGCTGGCGACGAGCGGAGCTTCCACTTACAAGCTGCCTTCGTGGACGGAGTTGCCCGGTGAGTTCCGCGTTGCGTTTCTCGAACGGGCCCGTGAGCCAGGCGTCGTCTTCGGCAGCAAGGCGGTCGGAGAACCTCCGCTGATGCTGGCAATTTCGGTCCGCGAGGCAATCCGGGAGGCGATTGCGGCCTTTGGCAGCGGAGGTCTCGTGACGATCGACAGTCCCGCCACGCCGGAACGCATCTTTTTTGCTATCCAGCGCATGAAGGAGCGGCGCGAAATGACAGCGACACCGCCGTCCGGAGCCCTCCGCGGGTGAGCGGCGCCAATGGGGTGGAGATCCTGCGGGCAGCGATCTTCCACACACCGGTGGGTCCTTCTGCGGATGCAGTGGCGCTTGAGGCTTTTACCGACGGTGGCCTGGCGATTGCGGAGGGACGCATTGCCGCCTGCGGGGATTACAGCGAGGTAGCGGCCGTTCATCCGCACGCTGTCGTGCGCGATCTGCGGGGCGGGTACATTATCCCCGGCCTGATAGATACGCATGTCCACTTCCCGCAGGTGCGCGTGCTGGGGGGAATCGGGTACTCGCTGCTGGACTGGCTCGAGCGGCGGGCGCTGCCGGAAGAGGCGAGGCTGGCAGATGTCTGTTACGCGACGGCGATCGCGCGCGAGTTTGTCGACGCGCTGGTTTCGCACGGGACGACCGCGGCGATGGTTTTTGGTTCGCACTTTGCCGGCGCGATGGAGGCTTTGTTCACCGTCGCGGAGCAAAGTGGCCTGCGGATTTGCAGCGGGCTTGTGTTGTCGGATCGGGCGCTCTTGCCTGAACTACACCAGTCCCCCGAGACGGCGTACCACGAAGGCCGCATGCTGATCGAACGCTTTCACGGGAAGGGGCGACTGATGTATGCGGTGATGCCGCGGTTTGCGCTGTCGGCATCGGAGGCGATGCTGGAGACTTGCACAGCGCTGTTGCGAGAGGAATCCAGTCTGCGATTTACCACGCACATCAATGAGAACGAGCGGGAAATCGAGGAGGTCGCCCGGCTGTTTCCGAAATCCCGGGATTATCTCAATGTGTACGAGCGATTCGATCTGGTGGGTCCCCTGTCTGTACTGGCGCATAACGTTCACGCGACGGACGCGGAGATCGGCCGCATAGCGGTGCGCGGCGCGTCGATCGCGAGTTGTCCGCGCAGTAACGCGGCGCTGGGCAGCGGGATTTTCCCGCTCCGGAGGCACGTCGACGCCGGCGTGCGATGCGCATTGGGTACAGATGTGGGCGGCGGCACGGGGTTTGGAATACTGCAGGAAGGACTGCAGATGTATCTGATGCAGCGTGTGGCGCCACAACCGGTCAATCTGACCCCGCGTCAACTGCTCTGCCTGGCGACCCGCGCGGGGGCGGAAGCACTGGGACTGGGGGAAGAAATCGGCGATTTCGAAAAAGGCAAAGCTGCCGATCTGGTCTATCTGAAGCCGCCTGAAAAGGGCGTGCTGGCGGCCGCGCTGAAGCGGGCGGAAGATTCGGAGCGGGTGTTGGCAGCGTTGTTCACACTGGCGGGCACGGAAAGCGTAAGTGAGGTACGGGTGGCGGGCGAGGTTGTGTTCCGAGGAAAAGCGTGACGATGGAGGAGATCAATCTTCTGGAGCGAGACGAGTTCACTTCGGCCCTGGGCGCGATATTCGAAGATTCTGCGTGGATAGCGGAGCGAACGTGGAGGCACAAACCGTTCGCTTCGCTGGATCAGCTTTGCGAACTGATGAGTAGTGAAGTAGAAGCGGCGCGGACGGAAGAACAGTTGGCGCTCTTGCGTGCGCACCCGGATCTGGGAACACGGGTGGCGGTGAGTCGCGATTCGGCGCGCGAGCAGGCGGGCGCGGGGCTGGACCAGTTGACAGCCAACGAGTACGACCAGTTTGTGACACTGAACGACAAGTATCGCGCGAAGTTCGGATTTCCGTTTTTGTATGCGGTGAAGGGCAGTGACAAATTTATGATTCTCAAAGCGCTGGAACAGCGGCTGAAAAATGCGCCGGAGGAAGAGTTTCGGGAGGCGTTGCGCCAGGTATACAGAATCGGGCGGTTTCGCCTTGAAGAGAAAATCGAGGGATAAATGGAACAATTCTCCAGCGGAAGCAAGAGAAATTACTACGGAAAAGGCGATGTTACGGTCTACCGGCTGGATCGTGACGGGAGCGGGCCTGGCGGACGGTTTCCCGTTTTCGGCGCGAATGTTCTGCTTCTGATTTACGGTGACGCTTTCTGGCCCACTTACACATCGGGCGATAACACAAACCTGATCGCGACGGATTCGATGAAAAATTTCATCCAGCGCGAGACGATGAATTTTAAGGGGAGCGATCTGGAAGCGTATTGCCAGTTCATCGCGGAAGGATTCATGCGCACATATCCACAGACGGAAGGCGCGCAGGTGACGGCTACGGAGATTCCATATGAAGGACTGGACGCAGGGCACGTTGCATTTGCGCCGGGAGGCCCCGAGCGGGCGTTCGCGCGCACGGAGATCGCGCGTGAAGGTACGGAGCTTCAGACCGTCGAAGCTGTATCGGGCATTAAGGGATTCAGACTGTTGCGGCTGGACGGCAGCGCGTTCACGGGTTTCGTGCGCGATCGATATACAACCCTTCCGGATGTCGCCAACCGTCCACTTCACATGTGGTTGGATCTGGAGTGGAGCTACACGGAAGCCGTCATGGTGAGCCGAGTCCGCGAGATGGTTTGGCAGGTATTTAAGGAGTTCGAATCGGGGAGCATACAGGAAGTCATCTACCAGCTTGGATCGAAGATGCTGGCCGAAATTCCATCGATCCGGGAGATTCGTCTGGAAGCGAATAATCGAACGTGGGATATGGTAATAGAACAAGGCGAGCGGATGGGTATTTACACCGATCCTCGGCCACCTTACGGATGCCTGGGGCTTACCCTGCGGAGATAGGATGGCTCGAATCTCAACGCATGTCCTCGATATCGCGAAAGGCAAGCCGGCGGCTGGAGTGGCGGTTGAACTCTACTTCGGCGGCAAGTTAGTGGATTCCGCGAAGACAAATGCGGAAGGCCGCACGGATGCGCCGTTGCTGAGCGGGGAAGAACTCGCGCCGGGGCTTTACGAGTTGGTGTTTCATACCGGGGAATCGTCTTTCTTTTCCGACATCACGATCCGTTTCAACGTGACGAAGGCGGGCGAAAACTACCATGTTCCGCTGTTACTCGCCCCGTACGGTTACAGCACTTATCGGGGATCTTGATGCCTTCCGCGGCCAAAGCCATTGAATATTGCCGCGCGCTGGCGAAGTTCAGCGAAGAGCCGGGACGCACGACGCGGACCTTTCTGTCGCCGCCGATGCGCGACGCGCACCGATTGCTTGGAGCCTGGATGGAACGTCTGGGCATGCGCGTGAACGTGGATGCGGCGGGGAATCTGCGCGGCGTGAGGGGAACCGGCAATAGGGCGCTGGTGATCGGTTCGCATCTCGATACGGTGCCGGACGCCGGCGCGTTCGATGGAATTCTCGGCGTGGTGCTCGGGATCGCGCTGATTGAAGCGATCGGCAAGCGTGCGCCTGGGATTTCGATCGAGGCGATCGGCTTCTCGGAGGAAGAAGGAGTGCGGTTCGGTGTGCCCTTCATCGGGAGCCGCGCCGTAGCGGGAACGCTGAATCTCGAGGGTCTGGACGAACGCATTGTGGAGGCTATTCGCGCGTTCGGACTCGATCCGGCGGAACTGCCCACAGCACGGCTGGCGGCGGACGCTGTAGGATATCTGGAGTTTCACATTGAGCAGGGCCCCGTGCTGGAGCACATGAATCTGCCGTTGGGGATCGTGGATGGAATCGTGGGACAGAGCCGGTTGAACTTCGCGTTCAAAGGCAAGGCAAATCACGCCGGAACGACGCCGATGGCAATGCGGCATGACGCGCTGGCGGCGGCGGCAGAATGGATTGGCCGTGTGGAGAAGCTTGCCGGTGAAGCCGGACTTGTGGCGACAGTAGGATCGATTCATGTCGAACCTAACGCCACCAACGTGGTTCCTGGCCTCGCGCGGGTGACTCTTGACGCACGACATGGATGCGACGAGAAGCGCCGGTCCTCGGTGAAGACCCTCATCGGAGCGGCGCTGGAGATCGGCGAGAGGCGGGGCATCGAAGTGGAACACACAGAAAAGCTGGATCGGCCGACGATGCTTATGGACGAAGGAATGAGCGGCAGACTGGCGCGGGCGGTTGAAAAGGCGGGTTTTCCCGTGCATCATATGACGAGCGGCGCGGGGCACGACGCCATGATTCTGGCGGAGCGCGTTCCGGCGGCGATGCTGTTTCTGAGGAGTCCAGGAGGCATCAGCCATCATCCCGATGAATCGGTCAGGGTCGAAGACGTGGAAGCCGCCATTCAGACCGGAGTGCAGTTTGTCGTGGATATGGAGCGCGCGAGTGTTTGATTTGGTAGTCCGCCGCGGCCGGGTGGTGACTCCGCGGGGCACCGTCGAAGCGAGCATCGGAATCGAAGGCGAGCACATTACGGCAGTCGCCGAAGATTTGAGTGGGGGCCGGGTCGAGATGGATGCGTCTGGCCTGACGGTATTGCCGGGGGCTATCGATGTTCACCTGCATTTCAATGAGCCTGGGCGAAGCGAGTGGGAGGGCGCGGCGAGCGGCAGCAGGGCTCTGGCGGCGGGCGGCGGTACCTTGTTTTTCGATATGCCGCTGAACTCGTCGCCTTGTACGGTCAGCGCGCGCGACTTCGATGAAAAGCGCACGGCGCTCGAAGCGGCCTCGATTACGGATTTCGGTTTGTGGGGCGGCATCGTCCCTGGGAACAGAGACGAGTTGGCCGGGCTTGCCGAACGCGGCGTGGTTGGATTCAAGGCCTTCCTCTGCGATTCCGGCCTGGCGGAGTTTCCGCGCGCGGACGATCTGACGCTCTACGAGGGGATGCGCGAAGCGGCGCGGCTCGATCTTCCCGTAGCTGTCCACGCGGAAAGCGAAGAGATCACCAAATCGCTGACGCGGCGCCTTGTCGAGCAGGGCAGGAACGACATAGAAGCGTTTCTTGCATCGCGTCCGGTCGTTGCGGAAGTGGAGGCGGTCCACCGGGCGGGTCTGCTGGCGCGGGAGACGGGTTGCAAGTTGCATATTGTGCATGTCAGCTCGGGCCGGGGAGTGGCGGCGGCGCTCGAGGAGCGCGCGCGGGGCACCGACGTTTCCATCGAGACGTGCCCGCATTACTTGTTGTTCACGGAAGAAGACCTGCGGCGGCTGGGGGCGGTCGCGAAATGCGCGCCGCCGCTGCGAAGCCCGGCCGAGCGCGACGCGCTTTGGACATCGGTACTGGGGGGCGACGTCGCCATGATCGCGTCGGACCATTCGCCGTGCCCGCCCGAGATGAAACAGGGGAACAGTTTTTTCGGCGTTTGGGGCGGCATCGCGGGCGCGCAGTGGACGCTTCCGGCGCTGATCGAAGAGGGACACCATGCACGCGGTCTTGCACTCGAGCGGATCGCCGAGTTGTGCGCGGGCGCGGGTGCGCTGCGGTTCGGTATCGCGGAAAAGGGCGCCATTGAATCCGGACGCCACGCGGACTTCGCGATTGTCGATATTAATGGCGCTCAGACGGTTCGAGAGGAATCGTTATTCCAGCGGCACCCGATGACGCCTTATCTCGGCTTGACGCTGCGGGGAATTGTACGAACCACGATCCGGCGCGGCGAAACTATTTACTCCGCCAAGAACATCATGGCGCGGACGAGGGGCAGGCTCGCGCGGCCTCAAACGGGAAAGGACCGCCATGCACCATTTGGGACATACGCGCAGCAGCTATCGGCCTGATCATCTCTTGCAGACCCCCGACACATTCGTGCGGGCGCCGCTGCCCGGGATGACGAATGCGACCGCTATTGTGCATGCTGCCCCGGCGATGGGCGCGGCGTTCATCGAGTACACGGTTGAGTTCGAAGCGGACGGGTGCTTCGATCCCGGGAAAGATCAGTGCTTCGTATATGTGCTCGATGGTGAAGTACTCGCTGCGTGGGAAAAAATGGAGCGCCGGTTGACGGTCGGCCAGTATGCGTATCTGGCGCCCGAGAGCGGGGCGCGGCTGAGCGCAGATAAAGGCACGCGGGCCGTGGTGATTGAGAAGCCGCTCAGGGTTCTGAACGGGCAAATGCCCGGGCATCTGGCGGGCGATGCGGCGTCGATCGTTGCCACTGCCATGGAATCCGACGAAGCGGTAAAAGTGCGGACGCTGATTCCCGCCGATCTTTCCTTCGATTTCGCCGTGAACACGATGACGTTTCAGCCGGGCGCAAGCCTGCCGCGCGTGGAGATTCATGAGATGGAACACGGCCTGCTGATGCTGGAAGGCGAGGGAATCTACCGGCTGGGCGATTGCTGGTATCCGGTGAAGGCGGGCGATTTCATCTGGATGTCGCCTTATTGTCCGCAGTGGTTCGGCGCGCTGGGGAAGAAGCCGGCAAAATATCTGATCTATAAGAACTGGAACAGGCATCCTTTGCAATCGAGATGAATATCAGAATCGAATCGGAACGGATTACTAGGGAACTGGAAACACTGGCGGCCTTCTCGGAGGCGCCCGCGCCGGCCGTGACACGAATTGTCTTTTCCGAGCAGGATCGCCGCGCGCGGACATGGCTGAAACAGCTTTACGCGGAAGCGGGGCTGCGAGTCCGCGAGGATGCGGTGGGCAATACGTTCGCACGCCTGGCCGGCGCGGACGAGAACCTGGCCGCGGTGGCAACCGGATCGCATACAGATGCGATTCCACATTCGGGCCGCTTCGACGGAACGGTCGGGGTATTGGGCGGGCTCGAAGCCATACGGGCACTGCAACGGAGTGGATACCAACCGCGAAGATCGGTCGAACTGATCATGTTTACCGCAGAAGAGCCCACACGCTTTGGCATCGGATGCCTGGGCAGCAGGCTGATGGCGAGCACGCTCGATGCAGGCGCGGGAGATCGTTTGCGGGACAGCGAAGGGCGCACCCTCAATGAGGTGCGACATGGGGCGGGATTCGCGGGCGAGCTTGAAAGCGTCGCGCTGCAGCCTGGCTGTTACGCGGCATTTGTCGAACTGCATATTGAGCAGGGTCCGCTGCTGGAGCGGCGCAATTTGCCCGTGGGAGTAGTGACGGCGATCGCGGCGCCGGCGAGTTTATGGATTACCGTGGAAGGTCAGGGAGGTCACGCGGGAGCCGTGCTCATGCGCGACAGGCACGACGCTTTCAGCGCCGCGGCCGAGATCGCTCTGACGCTGGAATCGGCGGCGCGTTCCACCGGCGCGGTCGACAGTGTTGCGACGACTGGTCTCTGTGAAGTGTTTCCGGGGGCGATTAACAGCATTCCGAGCCGCGTTCGCCTGGCCGTGGATATCCGCGACATCGACGAGGCGCGGCGCGACGGGATGCTGGCGGAACTGGAACGGGCGTGTGCGGAGATTGCGGCGAAGCGCGAAGTCGGCATAAGCAGTGAATGGGTTAATCGCGATGCGCCGGCGGCCTGCGATCCGAAGATTGTGTCGGCGTTGCGGGATGCGTGCAGAACATCCGCGCTCGAACTCGATCTTATGGTCAGCCGGGCCTATCACGATTCTTTGTTCATGTCACGAGTCTGCCCGTCCGGGATGATTTTTGTGCCCTGCCGCGACGGTATAAGTCACAGGCCGGAGGAGTACGCGTCGCCCGAGTGGATCGCCCAGGGTGCTCTGGTATTGGCGGAGGCGCTGGCAAATCTGGCAGGGTGATGAGGTGGTTGCCGAAGTACAAGTAGTTTGCTGATCCGCCCGGACTGAACGAACTCACTTTCGCCACGAGGGAAGAGGATAAAACCGCAGCCCAGCGAGTTGTCCCGATCGAGACACCACGGTAGTGGTTTAAACGCGGGCGAATTCACTTCTTCTCCGTATAGGCTGTGAAACGCGAGGCTCAAAAAGGCGCGTAAGTATTTGTTGGTCAGCGGCTTGCGAGGGACAGTGTCAAGTTATGATCCAATGCTCCAAATGCCTGGGTGTCACTATTTTGTCACTAGAGACCCGTCAAAACCAATGAAATTGAAGGAAATCAGGTGAGATCGAAAACGACTGCAAGCTATTGGCTGACAAGAGGTTAGGGTTTATTTTCTTGGCCTGCACGCAAAAACGGTTTTCAAGGCCAATGACGCGACGTCATAGCGTGGTTCGGAAGTCTCCAGCAGCGCACGATACGCCATCGCCTCCTGGTAGGGATGCACATCCTCCCGGATGGCATTCTCCACCAGTTGAAGCGTCA